>Ga0182021_10005586_pt1 | contig 14907 bp, 14 predicted proteins | sample 612E3MmetaG_FD_120493 | JGI IMG/M metagenome (GOLD analysis project Ga0182021, IMG submission 120493) | Permafrost microbial communities from Stordalen Mire, Sweden - 612E3M metaG (Illumina Assembly) | ecosystem: Environmental > Terrestrial > Soil > Wetlands > Permafrost | place: Sweden... | reverse complement strand
GGCGGCCGACTCGAGCGAGATGGTCGTGTACTCGGTGGCGTTCGGGTAGGTCGCGATGGCGCCGAGGGTGTCTCCACCGCCGAACGGGTAGACCACGGTGGCGGGGACGTCGGACGGGACGAGCTTGGCGATGAAGGGCATCGCCACGTCGACCCAGTCCTTCTTGTAGGTGGCGTACGCCGCGAGGAGATCCTTGCAGTATGCATCGACCGCGGCCTTGTCGAAGGGCGCGGGCACCGCGTCGTCGTTGCCGCAGGCGCCGACGCGGAAGAGCGTCCTGGCCTGCGCGGCGAAGTTGGCGCCGGCCAGCGGCGCGGGCGGCCCGGCGTCCACGACCGCGACGGCAGCCTGGGCGTCCTGAACCTCGGCGGACGCCGACGTGATGGCCGTCGCCGAGACGACGGGCGTGGTCCCGTCGGTCTTCGGCGCGCTCTTCGTGACGCCGCACGCAACGACCGAGAGGAGGCACGCAGGCAGAAGGAGGCTCCGAACAAGTCTCATCGCCGGGCACCCTACTTGGGGCGGCCTATTTCTTCAACGGACCCGACCGGCCTTTGGGCGTCCTGCGAGCGACGTCCCGGACCTGCAGGGCGCGGTCCACCGTCGCGCTCTTGCGGTGCGTCACCGAGGCGACCCCCTCGGGCTCGGCGCCGAAGCGCGCGTAGGCGGTGCGGGCGCCCGCCAGCGCGATGAGAAAGAAGCAGACGTGGACCATGAGCGCCGTGGCGAAGGCGCCCCGCTGCGGACGCCAGGGCGTCGGCACGACGGGATCATCATCCTCGTCGAGCAGCGGCTCCGGCTCGTCGTCGATGACCCATGCGGGGGGCGGCATCGACGGCGCGTCCGGAGGAAGCGCGTCGAGGAGCTCGAGGTCGAGCAGCGACACGGCGGACTGCGGCGCGGTGTCGTCCGGAGACGACGACTCCAGGGCGTGGGAGGCCTCCATGGGATTCCTCTAGTGCTGGAATCGTGCCGCTCCGGAGCCGTACGAGCTTCGCGGGATTTTCACGGATTCTCGCGAGGGCGCGCGAATCGACCGGGGCGAATGGGGGAGCGAGCTGGATCGCGCGCCCTCCAGCGCTCAGCGGCGCAGCGACGCGAGTGACACAACCGGGATCCGCGAGGCGTGCGCGTGCAATCGCTCGGCGGCGGACCGCACCGCGGCGACGTGATGCGCGCTGCGAGGCAGGACCAGCGCGGCCGAGCCCTCCATCTGCACGGCCGCTGCGGCCAGGATCACGCCGAGCGAAGCCGCCGAGGTCGCCGCGGCGATCCAGAGGGCCACTTGACGTCGACGCTGCGGCGCCAACGCGACGGACGCCTCGGGTAGGTCGTCGAAGTTGTCGATGACCCACGGCGGAGGGGCCACGCTGGCGGGGGCCTGGGGCTCCACGGCCGGGGGCTCCACCCACATGGGGAGGCGGTCGACCAACGGAAGGACGTCGAGCACGTCATCGGCCTGCAGCTCGCAGGTGGCGCTCACCGAGACCTTGGGACCTGCCCCCGGGAGGACTTCGACCGCGAGCGCGTCGTCGAGATCGAGCTCGCCGGTGTCGTCGGGCGTCACCTCGATGATCGGGAGCTCCCGCGTGGACACCTCGCGTTCGCGAATGACGCGCGAAGCTGCGGCCCACGAAACTGGAGAGCGCGACAGCGTCGCGGCCGCCCCAGAATCGTCGGGCCGGATCATCGGACGCTTCACCCACTTCACCTGCTGGGACATGGCACCTCCGAGAGTCGCGGGCGAAGTTTGCCGCGCCGAACGGGCCTCAGCCAATGAGAATCGACCACCTACGTTGTGCGTATTTCCAGCTGCGCTGGAGGATGCCGCTGGCGGTGCCGATAAATCGTACGCGCGCTCAACGGAGCAGGAACAGCGCGATGGCGGCGGCGGCGATCGCGGCGCCGAAGAAGCACGCCGTGAGCAGTATCTGGACGCGCGATGCGGGTCTCGGGCGTTCGAGGCGAACGGTGACCATGGGGGGCCGGGCGGGGTGCGCCGCACGCACGTTCCAGACGTCGCGTTGCGGCTCCGGACGGCGCACCTCGACGAGCTCGGCCTCATCGACCTCGATCTCGACCGATTCGTCCGCGTCCTTCAGCTCCGACGTGGACAGCTCGCGCGCGGTGGGGGCGTGGCCCGTCGCGACGCGAAGCTCTTCGACCACGTCATCGAGCGCCGCGTCGGGAACGACGCGCGCGCGAACCCTCGTGGGCGCGACCTCGGAGAACGCCGCGGGATCGACGGCCGGAGGAGGCGGCGTGGATCGCAGCCTCGTGGGCGCGGCATCGAACGGCTCTTCGGTGACGGCGTCGTCCGCCGCGGGCAGCGAATCGTTGGCTGCGCGTCCTCGCGGACCCGACTCGTCGTCGAGCTCGAAGCTGGGGAGGGGAGCGCTCTCCTCGGATCGGAAACGCGGCAGCGTCTCTTCTTCCGGGGCTCTTCCGGAGGGCTTGATGCGCGGTAGCGCCGATGTGGAGCGACGAGTGGTCACGGCATACCTCTCCGTACTACAGCGGCCAGTGTGCCCTCTTTTCCGGGACCGTCGAGAGGTAAACGGCGATCCAGTCTTTCCGCGTAGAATTCCAGGCAAAGTGGCCGGACGCCCTCACCGACGTACGCTGTAAGCCTCGCCACGAACGATGCTGCCTACACTGGCATTCTGGCGGCGGCGGCGCTAAGTGCGGGCGCGAACCATGAACTCCTTCGGCACCCAATCCACGCTCACCGCCTCGGGCAAGACCTACACGATCTATCGCTTGCCCACGCTCGAGAAGCAGTTCCCGCAGATTGCGAAGCTGCCGTACGCGATGAAGATCCTCCTCGAGAATCTCCTTCGCACCGAGGACGGACAGGCCGTCCGCGCTGCCGACATCGAGGCGGTGGCCAAGTGGGACGCGAAGGCAGAGCCTTCGCAGGAGATCGCCTTCACGCCGAGCCGCGTGCTCCTGCAGGACTTCACCGGCGTCCCCGCCGTCGTCGACCTCGCCGCCATGCGCGATGCCATCCAGAAGCTCGGCGGCGATCCGAAGAAGGTCAACCCGCTGCAGCCCGTCGAGCTGGTCATCGATCACTCGGTGCAGGTCGACGAGTTCGGCACGGCCGAGGCCGTCAGCATCAATGCGCTGCTCGAGTTCCAGCGCAACAAGGAGCGGTACCAGTTCCTCCGCTGGGGACAGGAAGCTCTCTCCAACTTCCGCGTCGTGCCGCCGGACACGGGCATCGTGCACCAGGTCAACCTCGAGTACCTCGCGCGCGTCGTCTTCGTGAACGAGGCCTCGGGGATCGCGTATCCGGACACCCTCGTCGGTACCGACTCGCACACGACCATGATCAACGGTCTCGGCGTCCTCGGCTGGGGATGCGGCGGCATCGAGGCCGAGGCGGCCATGCTGGGCCAACCGGTCAGCATGCTCTTGCCGCAAGTCGTGGGCTTCAAGCTCACGGGCAAGCTCGCCGAGGGAGCGACGGCCACCGACCTCGTGCTCACCGTCACGCAGATGCTCCGCAAGAAGGGCGTCGTCGGCAAGTTCGTCGAGTTCTACGGCGAGGGCGTCAGCAACATCTCGCTCGCCGATCGCGCGACGATCGCCAACATGGCGCCGGAGTACGGCGCGACCTGCGGCATCTTCCCCATCGACGCCGAGACGCTGCGCTACCTCGAGTTCACCGGGCGCCCGGACTCGCTGCTCGCCCTCGTCGAGGCGTACGCCAAGGAGCAGGGGATGTGGTTCGACCCCAAGGCCGAGCCGTCCTTCACCGACACGCTGTCGCTCGATCTCGGGACCGTGCAGCCCTGCCTCGCGGGCCCCAAGCGCCCGCAGGATCGCGTGCTGCTCGGCGAGGTGAAGCAGAGCTTCTACGGCTCCCTCGACTCGATGTTGAACCGCGCCGCGGGCGGCGCCGCGTCGAACCCCACGACGACCGACGACGGACACACGCTCGATCACGGCTCGGTCGTCATCGCCGCCATCACCAGCTGCACGAACACTTCGAACCCGAGCGTGCTCGTCGCCGCTGGCCTCGTCGCGAAGAACGCCGTCGAGAAGGGCCTCGTCACCAAGCCGTGGGTCAAGACCAGCCTCGCCCCCGGATCGCAGGTGGTGCCGGAGTACCTCACCAAGGCCGGCCTCCTCACGCACCTCGAGAAGCTGGGCTTCTACGTCGTCGGCTTCGGCTGCACGACGTGCATCGGCAACAGCGGCCCGCTCCCGGCGAGCGTGTCGAAGGCCATCGAAGCGGGCGGCCTGGCCGTGGCCTCGGTGCTGAGCGGCAACCGCAACTTCGAAGGCCGCGTTCATGCCGAGGTGCGCGCCAACTACCTCGCCTCCCCTCCCCTCGTCGTCGCGTACGCGCTCGCGGGCACCGTGAACATCGACCTGGCCAAGGACCCGCTCGGCAAGGGCAAGGACGGCAAGGACGTCTTCCTGAAGGACATCTGGCCGACGAACGAACAGGTTGCCAAGGCCGTCGCCGCCGCGCTCACCGAGGAGTCGTTCAAGAAGGTCTACGCGGACGTCTTCAAGGGCGACGAGCGCTGGCAGAAGATCGAGGTCCCCACCGGCGAGCGCTACACATGGGACGCCGCGAGCACCTACGTGCAGCACCCGCCGTACTTCGAGGGCATGACCAAGGAACCGCTGCCGGTGACCGACATCCATGCGGCGCGCGTCCTCGCCGTGCTCGGCGACAGCATCACCACCGACCACATCTCGCCGGCCGGCAACATCAAGGCGAAGACGCCCGCGGGGCAGTACCTCCTCGCCAACGGCGTCGCCCAGGGCGATTTCAACTCGCTCGGGGCGCGACGCGGCAACCACCAGGTCATGGTGCGCGGCACGTTCGCCAACGTGCGCCTGAAGAACCAGCTGGCCCCCGGCACCGAGGGCGGCTTCACCAAGCACATGCCCAGCGGCGAGGTGACCAGCATCTTCGAGGCCTCCGAGCGCTACAAGAAGGAGGGCGTCCCCCTCGTGGTGCTCGCCGGCAAGGAGTACGGCTCCGGCTCGTCCCGCGACTGGGCGGCGAAGGGACCTCGGCTCCTCGGCGTGCGCGCCGTCATCGCCGAGAGCTACGAGCGCATCCACCGCTCGAACCTCGTCGGCATGGGCATCCTCCCGCTGCAGTTCGAGGCCGGCCAGAACGCCGCGTCGCTCGGGCTGACCGGCGAAGAGGTCTTCGACTTCAAGGGCCTCGTCGCCGTCTTCGCGAAGGCGACCACGGGACAGAAGCTCGAGGTCCTGGCCAGTGGCAAGAAGTTCAACGCCATCGTGCGCATCGATACGCCCAACGAGTTCGCGTACTACCAGCACGGAGGAATCCTCCAGTACGTGCTGCGTCAGCTCGCGAAGAAGTAGCTCACACGAGCCGCGCTGCGGCGCCGCGGGGAATCGCGGTCCAGTCGAGGACCTCGCCGTGCCGGAGCTCCCGGCGGGCGAGGTCTTCGCGTTTCATCCAGGCAGCTCCGAGGCTGTGCTCGTCGGCGAAGGCCTTCGGGCGAAGGTCGCCTCGAGGCTCGGCGCGGACGACGTAGCGCAGGCGGAGCACGTCGCCGCTCCACGTGTGCTCGACGGCGACGAGATCGGTGACGCGGACGTCGATGCCCGCTTCCTCCATCGTCTCGCGCATGGCGGCCTCGGGCACGCTCTCGCCGCCCTCGAGGCCGCCCGCGGGCAGGTAGTAGCTGCCGTCGGAGGTCTCTCGCACGACCAGGAAGCGGCCTTCGTGCTCGACCAGCACGAGGACGAAGACGTGACAGGAAAATGCGCGACGCGGCATGGCGAAGACCTCCTCGGGTGATCCTCCTCCCGAGTGGTCAGGCACGCCATGCATGATTTTGCATCCGGTTTCATGCATCCTGTGCCTGACGTCCCGGAGGGGCACCCCATGGACTGGATGCACGAATTTCCTGGCGACTACCTGCTCCACCTCGCGTCGTTTCGCGTTCTGGCACGCTTCGCCGGGCGCCAGGGCGCGTACGCCGACGCCGCGACGGAGCTGGGGATCGACGAGAGCGTCTTGCGGCGCCGGATGAGCCACCTGGGCGACTACACGTCCAGCGAGCTCTTCGAAGGCCAGGGCAGCCATCGCCGGATCTCACGGGCGGGCGCCGGCCTGGTCGAGGTGGTCGACCAGATCCTCGAGGCCGTCGAGCGCGTTCCCCGTGGCCTCATGCCGGAGCCCCGCCTGGTGGTCGGCTGCACCGGCAGCGTCGCCGGTGAGCTCCTGCCGATCGCGCTCGGCACGATGAAGTCGGCGTTTCCGGAGGCGCAGGCCTGCGTGCGCCGCCTCGGATCGAAGGCGTGCCTCGAGGGTGTCGCCGACGGCAGCGTGGACATCGGCATCGTGCGTTCTCAACGAAGGCCCAAAGACCTTCACGCCGAGGCGCTTGGACCCGATCGGCTCTGGGTCGCGCTCCCGGTCACGGCCTTCCTCGCCCGACGCTCGAGCATCTCGACCCAGGAGCTCGCGAGGTCGCCGCAGGTTACCTACGGGCCGACCTCGGCGACTCGCGCGCGCGTGATGCGCGTGCTCGAGCCGCTCGGCGCCGAGATCGCGGTGGAGGTCGACGGCAAGTCCACGGCGCTCGCCTATGTCGGCGCAGGCCTCGGGATCGCGTTTCTCTCCGCCCTCGGAAAGAAGCCGCCGAAGGCCCGCAGGGGCGTCGTCCTTCGCGACGTGACCAAGCTCTTCGCACCCGTGCGCTTCTGGCTCGTCTACCGCAAGGCGCGAAGGCTCGCGCGCTGGGAGACCACCTTCCTCGACGCCCTTCGCAAGGTCAGCGGAACCGCTGCGTGAGCTCGCGATGGAGCTCGAGGGCCGGATCGCCTTCGAGCTCCCTGGGGCGGTAGCCGCTGGTCAGGCCCTCGACACGCACCGCGCGCCCGTCGACCCGGAAGCGCACGCGCCACTCCTTGTGCGCCAGCACGAAGCCGTCCACGTCGGCTCGGATGCGGCGGTAGGCGTGCGGTTGCGGACCGAGCGCGAGCGATTGCGTGATCGGACCTTCGAGGTCGACGCCCCGCTCGATCAAGAAATCCAGCTGCGCGCGGGCGCGCTCCTCGAACTGCACCTCCCACGCCGGGCGTGGGTCCCGGGGAGCGAGCCACCCGTCGGACGCGTCGGGCACGATATCGGTGTATTTTACATACGGTTTCACGTCGAGGATGGGCGTGCCGTCGAGCAGATCGACGTCGCTCACCCGCAGCACGAGCCCATCGACGGACAGGAGGCGCAGGACGGACAGCCCGATGGGGTTGGGTCGGTGCGGCGAGCGCGTCGAGAAGACGCCCTTGCGCGAGGTCTTCTCGCCCTCGGCGCCGACGCGCGGCGGGAGCACCTTGGGACGCCAGCCCTCCACGCGATCGAACCAGTAGAGAACCCAGACGTGGCTCCACTCGCCCAGATCGTCGAGGGCGTGCTCGAAGTCGCGCCCCGCGTAGAGCTCGAGCGTGCCCTCCACGCCGCGGGCAGCGCTGGGCTGCCTCGGCGCCATGCGCTTCTCCGTGAACGGCGTGTGCGCCACGCCGATGGGATCGAGCGTCAGTGAGGGATGAAGCCGCCGAACCACGCTGCCGCCACGCCTCCCGCGATGACGAGAACCACGAGGACCGCGACGATGCCGCCGGCGCCGCCCTTCTTCTTCTCACCACCCTCGAGGGCGGCGGCCGCCGAATTGACCTTCGACACGCTGATGGGCGCCGACGGGGCCACGACCTGAGCCGGCGCCGGTGTCATCCCGCGTGCCGAGGACGGCGGCGCAGCGACCGCAGGCGGGAGCGGGCTCGGATCGTTGCGCGGCAGGGGAAGATCCTCGTCCCCCTCGAGGGCCGAGAGGTTTCCCGCCGTGAACTGCCCCAGCTCTCCCGAGATGCGGTCCGACGACGACGACGGCTGCTTCAGGTCCGCGGCGATCTCGTCGATCCATCCTTTCGGATCGACGAAGTCGCCGAGGTCGAGGGGCGCCATGGCCTGCGACTCTTCCGCGCTCGGCTTGCGCGCCACGCTCTGCTGGTCGCCCTTGTCGTCGGTCAGCGAGGTGAACTCGAAGAGCGCCTCCTCGATGAGCTTGTCGATGATCGAGCCCTGCTGGGGCTTCTTCTTCTGCTTCTCGCGCATCGCGCCCTGCACGAGCTGCGCGATGTCGAAGTTGGAGACGGGCTGTCCGATCTCGAAGAGGAGCTTGGTGAGATCCTTGCCGAACTCGCGAGCGGTCCGGTAGCGCGCGTTGGGATCGCGCGCGAGGGCGCGGCTCAGGATCTTCTCGAGCTCCGGCGGCACCTGCGGGTTGATCTGCGTGATCGGAGGGATCACCGCCTGCTGGACCTTCTTCACGGTCTGGAAGTCCGTATCGCCCATGAAGAGGCGCTGCCCGGCGAGCAGCTCCCACAAGATGATGCCGACGGCGAAGATGTCCGTGCGGGCGTCGACGTCCTTGCCCATGGCCGCTTCCGGCGAGAGGTAGGAGAACTTGCCCTTGATGATGCCCGGCTCGCTCTTCTCGAGCTGCGAGTTGGCCTTCGCGAGGCCGAAGTCCACGATCTTCACCTCGCCGTACTTGGTGACCAGCACGTTGGGCGGGGACATGTCGCGGTGCACGATGTGGAGATCGCTGCCCTGCGGATCACGGAGCTCGTGTGCGTACGAGAGGCCTTTGCAGATCTCGATGGCGATGAAGATCGCCGCAGAGACCGGGAACTCGTGACCGGCCTTCTTCAGGACCTCGGCGATCGACTTGAGGTTCGCCCCTTCGACGAACTCCATGACGATGAAGTAGGCGTTGTCGCCGACGCCGATGTCGAAGACCTGGACGCAGTTCGAGTGCGAGAGGTGCGCCGACAGGCGGGCCTCGTCGAGGAACATCGAAATGAAGGTCTTCTTCTCCGAGAGGTGGGGAAGAACGCGCTTGATCGCGACCTGCTTCTTGAACCCCTGGAGACCTTCGCTCTCCGCGCGAAACACCTCGGCCATACCGCCCGACTCAAGCTTCTCGACGACGCGGTAACGCTGCTGTGAATCGGCTCCCATGGATTTCCTTCGGCGGGGGCACGGGGGCCCACCTGCCACACGACAGGAAAAAAGGGTGCCACCCCGCAGGGTAGCGGGTCAAGCGCGCGTTTCCCCGACCACACCGGGATTGACAAGGCAGGGGCCTGAAACGATCGTAGGTGCGCCTCGCTCCCCCACCAGGAGAACTTCACGTGGAACAGCTCTTCGCCAGCACCAAGAACATGGTCGAATCGGTCATCGGCAAGCTCGGAATCGATCCGGCCAAGGCGCGGGTGAAGGACACACCGGACCAGGTGACGTGGACGCTCATGCGCGGCAGCGCGTCGGTGCTGGTCACGGTCATCCACCGGACCGAGCAGAAGAACGTGTTCCTGCGCGTGGCGTCGCCCGTCCTGGCGCTTCCGGAGGGAAACCGCGAAGCGCTCTACAAGCGCCTTCTCGAGCTGAACGTCGGCGGCCTCGCCAACGCGGCCTTCGGCCTCCTCGGCGAGAAGATCGTTGCCGTGTCCGAGCGCCCCGCGGCCGGCCTGGACGCGAGCGAAGTGGACCAGATGATCCGCCATCTTTCCGCCGTTGCCGACACGTACGACGACAGGCTCGTGAACGAATTCGGCGGGAAGCGCGCGTCCGACGCGTGATCGCTTCCGGCAGACCGTCGCTCCTCGGCTTGCTGATCTTGCCCGGTGTGCTGCTCTCGGCGGCGCGGGCCCACGCGACGGAGGGCGAGATCACCGCAGACACGACGGCGCAGTTCTACGACGTGCGCGGCCCCACGGGGCAGACGACGCTCTTGCGCCGACGGTTGACCAGCACCCTCGGCGTGACGGCCTACGATCTCCTGCCGCGCCCGAAGGAAGCCGGGCAAGAGCTCCTGCCGGACCTCTCCTTTCGCGCGCGGCTCCGGTACGACGCCGACTACGGCGCCTCGAGCGAAGAGGCGAACTCGGCGAATAGCGACGTGTTCATCCCGGGCTTCTCGCGCGGGCCCGTCGATCTGATGTACGCGTACGTCGAGGGCCGGCGGTTCGTCCGCGGGCTCGTGGGCTTCAAGCTGGGTCGCCAGTACCAGATCGATCCCCTCGGCTACTGGTCGTTCGACGGCGCGTCGGTGCGACTGACGACGCCCGCCTTCGTCGCCGTCGAGGCGTACGGCGGCATGGAAGTGCGAGGCGGGCTCCCGCTCTCCGGGCCCATCGGGCGTTACGAGGGCGACGGCGTCTGGCGCGGCGACCGTGATGGCTTCGCGCCCACCGCCTACTCGTCCTTCCAGCAGGCGACCGTCGCGCCGGCCTTCGGTGCCGCCATCGAGACCGCCGGCGTGACGTGGCTCCACGGACGGCTCGCCTACCGGCGCGTGATGTCCACGGGGGCGTCCGACGTGACGGCCTTCTCCGACACCCGCACGACGTCCGTGTACGACGGCACGCGCGTCTCGCAGGAGCGCGTCGGCTACGCGGTGACGGCCGACTGGGCCAAGGTCGGCGCCGTCAACGCGGGCTTCGTCTACGATCTCTACTCGGTCGCCTTTTCCAGCGTGTACGCGTCGGTGGAGGCGCGTCCCACGTCGAAGCTCACCGTCGGCGTCGACTACGACTATTTCCGACCCACCTTCGACGCGGACTCGATCTTCAACTTCTTCGCCGTCTACCCGATGAACGACATCGGCGCCCGCGTGCGGTGGGAGCCGACGACGAAGCTCTCGTTCAGCGCGCAGGGCCACGTTCGCGCCTTCCAGGACGATCCGTCGGCCAACCTCGAGCAACCGTCGCCGTACGTCGCCGCGCCCATCGGCACCGTCCTCCCTGCGCCCGCAGGGACCAGCTTTGCGGGCGGCGCCAGCCTCGGTGCGCGCTACCAGCGCCTCGACGGCGCCGTGGCCTTTCGCGGCATGGGTGATTTCGGTGAGGCCGGCGATCGCGTGGGCGACGACGTCCTCGGGGAACGACTGCTGGGCTCGCGCTACGTGGTGCGCGGCCGCCTCGGGTTCTGGCACTGGGAGGACAAGCTCCGGTCGGATCGCACCGCGCTGTCGTTCGGGAGCATGCTGGGCGTGGGCTACCGCTTCTTTCACGGCTCGCAGGCGGGTGTCGAGCTCGACAGCGACGTGAACCGCCTCGTCGGGATTCGCTTCCGCTGGCTGGCGTACCTCTCCTTGGCGGTGGGCAAATGAAGCTGCGCGCGCTCCTGCTCGTCCTCGCGCTCGTGCTGGCGGTGACCTTCGCGCTCGCCGACGGCGCGCCGCCGCCTTCCTCCATGTCGGGCACGGCGCCCATGCCGAGCGATCAGAAGGTGCCGGTGGGGTGGCTCCCGCCGGGCGCGTTCGATCCCGACACGGGACCGAGCGACGTGATCTTTCCGCCGCAGGAGCTCACGCTGCGCTTCAACCACAAGCTCCACGTGAAGGGTCTGGGAGAGAAGTGCACGAGCTGCCACCCCGGCGGCTCGAGCAGCGATTCGGCCCAGGACGCGCTGATCCCGAAGGGCACCGCGTGCGACGGCTGCCACGGAACGAAGCACGCCGATCCCAACGCGGTGACCGGGACGAACTGCGGCTTCTGCCACCAGGGCTACCGGGACGGCGACGGCAACCGCGTCGCGCGCTTCGTCATTCCGCGGCCGAACATGATCTTCTCGCACAGGCGGCACGTCGTGCGAAACATCGGCTGCCCGCAGTGCCACGGCGCGGTCGAGGAGCTCGAGCTGGCCACACGCGACCAGATGCCGCGCATGCGGGGCTGCTTCCGGTGCCATCAGATGACCGACGCGGCGGCGCGCGGCGACGCGAGATCGGCCTGCGACACGTGCCACCTGCGCACGGGCCCCGATCCGCGCCCCCTGGCGTTCCCGGGCAACGCGCCGGCCGTCGGGACCGGCCCGTCCGAGGGTGGAACGATTCGCACGCTGTTCCCCAGCGGCGTGCTCAAGCCGCCGCGCTGGCTCCACGACGCCGAGCACGGCCCCGACTTCCTCGAGCGACACAAGAACGTGGCCGGCGCCGACTCGGGCTTCTGCCAGAGCTGCCACAAGGAAGACTTCTGCGTCGCCTGCCACGACGGCCGGGTGCGCCCGCGGAGCATCCACCCCAACGACTACCTGAACATGCACCCCATCGAGGCGCGCATGGCCACGCAGAAGTGCACCAGCTGCCACCGCGAGCAGAGCTTCTGCATCACGTGCCACCTGCGCGTCGGCGTGGCCGAGAGCAGCCCCCTGTCGGCGAGGGAGTCGGGCCGCTTCCACCCCCCCAAGGCCACGTGGAGCGACGCCCCCCGAGGGCCGGGCCACCACGCGGTCGAAGCGCAGCGAAACCTCGGCGCGTGCGTCAGCTGCCACATCGAGCGCGACTGCGTGCAGTGCCACGGCGCCGGCGGCGTCGGCGGCAGCTTCAACGTGCACCCCCCCGGATTCTCGGCAAACTGCGCCTCGCAGATGCGCCGAAACCCGCGCCCATGCTTCGTCTGCCACGATCCCGGCGACGGAAAGCTGGCCACATGCCGATAGCGAAGCGTCCTCCCCGAACCCCGAGAAGCGTGGGAATCCCACGGAAGGACGAGGATTTTTCCGTGCCCGGGGGCCGAAGTTCCTTGCGCGATCCGGGGGGGGCTGGCTATATGACAACCTCTTATCCGCCCAAGGAGGATCGACGTGAAGGAGCTCGTGGCGTACTTGCTCGACAACGTGTACCTGGATTTTCAGGGCGAAATCACCCTCGACCAGGTGCGGAGCTTCCTCCGAGGCGACGAGAGCCGGGAGGCGAAGGCCGTCCTGGCGAAGCTCATCGCCGACAAGGGTGTGGACGACTTGCTCATCACGCTCGCCGATTGCCTGAAGGATCACATCCGTTCGGGTATCAACGAGCAGGTGGTGCGCGAGCAGCTCTCGCTCTACTCGGAAAGCTGAGCCCACTCGCGGCCGCTGCGGCGCTGGCTCTGGTCACGTCCACCGGATGCGACCAGGGTCCGCAGCACGACGTCGCGACCGCGGTTCCGCGCATCCACCTCGTGGACGCGAACGTCGGCCCGTCGAAGACGTTGCCGATCGACGGCGTCATCGAGCTCTCGTTCGATCGGTTCCTGAACCCGTCGACCGTGACCCGCCAGTCGGTGTCGCTCCGCGACGAGTTCAACCAGGCGCCCATCACGCCGGTCGTCGGCTACGATCCCGTGCGCCGCGTGGTGACGGTCGCCAACCCGTCGACCGACGGCAAGCCGTGGCTCCTTCCGGGGCAGCCCTACAAGCTCGTCCTGCCCATCCCCGCCAAGGACAGCGATTTCGGCCTGCGCGCCATCGACGACGCGGGGCTCGAAGGCAACGGCGCCATCGTCATCGGGTTCTACACGACGCCCGCCACCGGACGGCCGCCGGACCCCACCGTTGCATTCTGCACGGATGTGCTCCCCATCCTGGCGAGCTGCGGGAGCTGCCACCTCGCGCCCGACGCCGGCGCGCCCATCTCGGCGGCTGCAGGCCTGGTCCTCGACACGGGGGAGGGCATCGCCTTCGCCAGGAGCCGCGTCGCGAACGCGAGCAACACCGGTCCACGGAGCGGAGCCGGGCGGCCCGCCGGCAACTTCTTCCCGGTCGACATGCCCCTCATCGATCCCGGCAACCCCGGGAACAGCTTCCTCCTCTACAAGCTGCTCCTCACGCCACCGCCTTCGGGTGGACGACCCGAGAGGTCCTGCACGCCGTCGCCCTACCTGCTGCCAGAGACGAACGTCGCGAGCGGCCTTGCCGACGGTGAGCGCTCGCGCCTTGGCGACGACGTGCTGGGCCTGCCCATGCCCGCCAGCGGCGCGGGCCTCGACGAGACCCAGCTCGAGCGGCTCCGCCTCTGGATCGCGCAGGGAGCCAACGTCGAGACCTGCCCCGCTACGCCTTCTCCACCCGATTGCGGCCATTAGCCTTCGCGCGATACAGGGCGGCGTCGGCGCGGGCGTAGATCCCCTTCGGGTCCTCGACGCCGTCGAGCTCGGCGGCGCCCAGGCTCACCGTGCACGGCATGACGTCCTCGTCGAAGCTGAAGATCGCCTCGGCCACGGCCTCGCGCACCTTCTCGGCGGTGATGACCGCGCCCGCGAGGGGAACCTCGGGGAGCACCAGCGCGAACTCCTCGCCGCCGGTGCGCGCGAAGACGTCCTCGCGTCGGAGCCGCGGCCGCACGACCTGGGCCAGCTGCCGGAGGAGCGCGTCGCCCGCAACGTGGCCGAAGCGATCGTTGGTCTTCTTGAAATGGTCCACGTCGAAGACCACGAGCGAGAGCGGCCGCTTGTAGCGCCGACAGCGGTTGACCTCGCGCTCGAGCGTCTCGTTGAAGTAGCGCCGGTTGTAGAGCTGGGTCAGCCCGTCCACGGTCATCAGGCGATAGATCTCCTCGTGGTAGCTCGCCTCGATGTTGTCGCCCTCCATGAACTTCACGATGGTGCGGCCAATCTTCAGCCGGTCACCGTCGCTCAGCACCTGCTCGCCCGTGACCGCCACGTCGTTCAGGTAGGTGCCGTTCGTGGAGCCGAGATCGCTGACCTGGTACGCGCCCCCCCGGTCGCGCTCGATGCGGGCGTGGTGGCGGCTGACACTGTCCTGGTCGATGGAGAGGTCGCACTTCGACGAGCGGCCTATCTCGAGGCGAGCGCCGCCCAGGGGGACTCGGCGTCCCAGATCGGGACCATAGATCACCACCAGGCAGGCATCCCCGGACCCGCGCTTGGGGCGCGGAGCGCCGTCGGTACGGTTGGCGATGCTGACGGTGTCGTCGTCTTCGACGCGCGGCACTTGCCGAGCATAGCGGCATTTTCGCCGCCACGGCTACGCGCCGAGCGAAAGGCTCAGGCCGTGCGCCCGAAGTTCGTACCCGGTTCCTCCGCGAGCCCCCATCCCTAACCCTTCCCCCGAATCGG
>Ga0182021_10005584_pt1 | contig 14910 bp, 12 predicted proteins | sample 612E3MmetaG_FD_120493 | JGI IMG/M metagenome (GOLD analysis project Ga0182021, IMG submission 120493) | Permafrost microbial communities from Stordalen Mire, Sweden - 612E3M metaG (Illumina Assembly) | ecosystem: Environmental > Terrestrial > Soil > Wetlands > Permafrost | place: Sweden... | reverse complement strand
GTCCTCGGGATCGTCGCCGTGGCGGTCACGCGGCCGTCGCCGTCCTTCAATTCGAGGCTGGCGTGATCGCCGAAGAGGATGCGCAGCCGCTCGCGGGCGTTCCTCAGGCCGAGTTGGGTGGCCTCAGTCCCGGATTCCGCGAGCCGGCCGGTGTTCTCGACTTCGAGCACCAAGCGCTCCCGTTCGATGCGGGCGCGAATCGCCAGGTCGCCGCCCTCGGGCAGCCGGGCGATGCCGTGCTTCAGCGCGTTTTCGACCAGCGTCTGCAGCAGCATGGGAGGCACCAGGACCTGTGCGGCGGCGGGATCGACCGCACTCTCCACGCGCAGCCGGTCCTCGAATCGGACCGACTCCAGGGCCAGGTAGTCCAAAGCCAGTTCCAGTTCCGCGGCCAGCGGGACCATATGGTTCAGGTCGCGGTGGAGGTTGGCGCGGAGAAGGCTCGCCAGACGCGTGATCATGTCCTGCGCCTGGGCCGGATTCTCGATCACCAGCGCCCGGACCGAGTTCAGCGCGTTGAAAAGGAAATGCGGGTTCACCTGGGCTTCGAGCGCGCGCAATTCGGCCTCGCGCAGCGAGAGTTGAAGGCGGATCTCCTTCTCCTGAAAGCGGCGCCTGGAGGTGAGCGCCACGTAGAACAGAACCCACATGCAGTCCGCCCCGCTGACGCTCACCCAGGCGGAGGCCGCGTACTGCGGATGGAGCAGGATTGTGGCGCGGCCCTCCAATGCAAGGCCGACCGCAACTACCAGGAATGTCTGCACGGCTGCCAGCGCCAGCGCGGAGCCGAACAAGCGGAGGAAACCATGCCGCGCGTCCGGCCAGTTCCGCCGCCGGATCTCGCGCCGCAACAGATCCGTCAGCGCGATGCTGTAAAGGAAGAAGAGGACGTAGCCCGCGACGAGATTGAACTGCCAGCCCACCTGCCGGGCGGCCATGGACAATCCCATGGCCGAGTAGCCTCCCCAACCGGCGGTCTGGCAGGCCCAGTATGCGATTCTCGTCTTCATCGGCTCAGGAAGCGGTCCATCTGCCCGAACATCCAGTCCGGATCATCCCACATTATGAAGTGGCGGGCGGTGTCGGTGATCTCGATTTCGACGCCTGTGAGCTTGGCGTACTGGCGCCGGAGACTGGCTTCGGTGCGGGCGCGATCCGTGTACTGCTTGAAACCGATCCAAGTGCCCATAACCAGCGTAGGGCTTTGAATCCGGGCCAGGTCCGCGCGCAGGTCGGCGCCGAAAAGCGCGCCCATCGCATCCGCAACCGCGCCGCGGTCGGAAGCCAGACTCCAGGCGATGACTCGGTCGAGGTCGGAATCCTTGGTCACCATCGCACGAGTGGCTACGCCGGATTTCACGAACCGGTCGTAGTCCTCCTGCGATTGGGCTTCCATGCCTTTGCGCATCATCTCGGCGTTGGCCTTGGCTTTCTCGGGCGTGGCATCCGGATCCGCGAGGCCGGCGAAGAACGGATAGGAATCGACGATCACCAGCTTGCCCGGGAGATCGGGATGGCTGGCAGCCAGATCCAGGGCCAGGAAACCGCCCAGACTGTGGCCGACGATGACGGGCTTTTCGAGATGGTTGGTGCGGATGTAGGCCGCCAGTCCTTCGCGCGCGTTCTCAATCAGCGGCCCGGCGACGCGCGGCACGCCGGCAAACCCGGCCAGAGAGAGTACGTGGATCTGGTAGCGATCCTGGTAGTGGGCAACGGTGGAATCCCAGACCTCACCCGGGCAGCTCAGCCCGGGAATGAGGATCATGGCCGGGCCGTGCCCGGTGGCCTTCACCTGAAACGGTTGCGCCGAGGCGGGGCCGGTGACCTTCACCTGAAACGCCTGCGCCGGGCCGTGGCCGGTGACCTTCACCTGAAACGGCTGTGCCGCGGCGAGGCCGGTAACAAATGCAAGGGAAAGCAGCAGTGTCTTCATGCACCGATGTTACGCCGGCCCGGCCGCGCGGGGGCCGCATTTGTGATGGGCGGTCCGGGAGCGGGATGAGCTGAGCAGGGCCGGCCGCACCTGCCTCCAGTCTCCAGCCTCCTCCCCCCGCCATGTGCTAGACTGCCCCTTTCAAGGGGTCCTCGCTCTATGTCTGTCCAGGTTCTTCTATACGGCAAGCTTCTGGGTATAGACGAATTCCTGTTTTCGGCCCCGGCGGACCCCGCCAGGGACGCCAGCCTGCTGGCCGGGCGCGCCCACTGGATCACGCTGTTGAGCGAGGTCCTGCCGCGCGCCTTGCTGGAGGAATTCGGCCTGGCGCGGGTGCTGCTCGGATCGAGCGGCGGCGGCCAGTTCCTCCTGGTGCTGCCGGAAGAGGCCAAGGGCGCAGCCGAGGAGTTCTTCGCCGCCGCCAGCCGCGAAATGGAGCGGATGAGCGGCGGGCGCCTGCGCCTGGCCTGCGCGGCCACCGAGAACCTGGGCGACTGGAGCGTCGTCCGCAAGCGCCTCACCGAGGCCACGCACCGCAAGCTGGCGACCGAGCCCGGACTCGTGCGGGAGGCGTTCCTTCCGTTCGAACCGGCCGCGCCGCCGGCCACCGACGATTACTTCCTGGAACTGGCCGAGGGCGTGTGGCAGGCCCAGACCATCGGCTGGAGCCCGGAAGCGCCGGCGCGCATCGTCCTCGGGACCGGGAAGCACACCTGGGGCCTGGCGCCGAACCGCGGCATCGAGGAAATCCCGCTGGCCCGCCACGCCGCGCCGAGCGAGAACGGGACGCGGCCCGCCAGCCTGCGGACGCTGGCCGCGCGCGCCGAGGGCCGGCGCACCTGGGGCGTCCTGCGCGCCGACGTGGATAGCTTCCGCATTCGCCTACGGCGCGCCCAGACCATCGAGGAGCACGTTCGCCTGTCGGTGATGTACAAGCAGTTCTTCGCGGGCGAGCTCGAAGTGCTGTGCTCGCAGCCGGAGTTCTGGCGCAAGGTCACCGTGCTCTACTCGGGCGGCGACGATTTCGCGGTGTACGGCGCCTGGGACGCGCTCATCCCTCTGGCCCGCGAGATGCAACGGCTGTTCCACCGCTTCACCGAGGAGAACCTGAAGGATTTCCCCGGGCCGGAGGGCAAGACCATGTCGGCCGCGCTGGCGTTGGCGCCGGAGCCGCGGAATTCTTCCCTGGCCTGGATCTCCGAGCTGGCGGGCAGCCGCCTGGAACAGGCCAAGGACATCGACAAGGACTGCATTTCGATCATGGGCCGCGTGCTCGAGTGGCGTCACCTGGCCGACGCCGCCGATCTGAAGGAAACACTGGCGCGCATGGTGCCCGAGCTCGGCTCCTCCAGCCAGTTTCTGAACGAGCTGACGGCGTTCTATCACAAGGGCGGCCAGACCTGGTCGCACGGCGCCGAGCAACGCTTCGACCGGCCGTGGCGCTTCCAGCGGCGCCTCAACCGCGTGGTCGCCGGCGCGAAGGACCGGGAACTGCAGAAACTCCGCGCCCACCTCGCCAATGAGATGATGGGCAGAGGCGCTGCGCAGGTCAAACTGCGGCCAGCAGGGCTGGTGGCGCTCGAATGGGCAAGACTATTGACCGAGGTCTAACGTATGGCTGATGTTCAGCAGGAACCCAAGAATCGGGAGAGCCGGCCGCACCGGGAAGGCCGGCCGCCGCGCGAAGGCGGTCCCCGAGAAGGCGGTCCTCCCCGCGAGGGTGGCCGTGGCGACGACCGCAGAGACGACCGGCGGGGCGACCGCGGCGACCGGGGCCGTTGCGAAGGCCCGCCGGAGATCGATATCGACAAGCTGATCGGCGATCCGCTGTACCTGGACAACCAGGCCCACGGCGTGGTGAGCCGCATGCGCGATATGGACTCCGGCACCAAGAGCCAGCTCCGGCGGCTTTACAATGCCGTGCGCCGCGCCTGCCGCGCGCCCGAAAGCGAGCGCCAGCAGCAGTTCGTGATGCTGCGCGCGCGCCTGGCGTACACCATCGCCCGCCATTCGCTGCGCAGCCTGGACCCCATCGAGAAGCTGCTGCTCCAGGTGACCCGCAAGAACGACCAGCGCGGGTACCAGCGGTTCCGGGACCTTTTCGAGGCCATTGTCGCCTACAACGAATAGCGAGGAAGCATGAGCGCGCACACTGCGGATACCGAATTGAAACTGATCGGAAAACTGATTCTCGAAGGCGACCTGTACTGCGAAACCGGCCTGCACATCGGCGCCGGAAAGGGCTCGCTCGAAATCGGCGGCGCCGATAACCCCGTCATCAAGGATGCCTTCGGCCGGCCGTACGTCCCCGGCAGTTCGCTGCGGGGCAAGCTGCGCTCGCTGCTCGAGCAATCCTCGGGAGCCGCGGTTCCCGCCGAGCTGGTGTACCTTTCCAAGCGCAAGGGGCAGGAGGTGCGCATCCATCAGAGCGACCGCCCGGACGACGAAATCTGCCTGCTGTTCGGCCGCAATCCGGGGCGCATGGAGCGCCTCGGCGGAGACACGCTCGAAAGCTCCACCGCCACGCCGGCGCGCCTCACCGTCTACGACGCTCCGCTCGATCCCGAGAGCATCACGTCGCAGATGCGCGAGAACCTGGACGACGAGCTGACCGAAGTGAAGAGCGAGAACGCTATCGACCGCATCACCTCGCAGGCCAACCCGCGCACGCTGGAACGGGTCCCGGCGGGTGCGCGCTTCAAGGTGCGGCTGGTGCTGGACGTGCTGTGCGAGGAAGACAAAGCGCTGGTGGCGAAGCTGGCGGAGGCGGTGCGGCTGCTCGAAGACGACGCGCTCGGCGGCGGCGGCTCGCGCGGCAGCGGCCGGGTGCGCTTCGCCAATTTGAAGCTGGTCTGGCGCAGCCGCGGCTTCTACTCCGCGGGCGCGCCCGAAACGGAGCTGATCGCCGGCGCCGATCTGGCCGCGTTACAGCGGCTCGTTTCCGGCGGCGACCTGGCCGGCAAGCTTGCCGAGTAGCGCCATGAACCCGGCGTTTGTGGTTCGCTTTCGCCCGCGCGGGCCGTGGCGCATCGGCGTGGATTCCGGCGCGCGCGACCGCGTCGACCGCGTCTTTCACAGCGACACGCTGTTCTCCGCCGTCTCCCACGCCATGCTGCGGCTGGGGTGCCTCGAAGAATGGCTGGCGGCGACTGTCTCTGCGAGCGGCGAGCCCGCGGTCCGGCTCAGCTCGTTGTTTCCGTTTCTGGACCGGCTCCAGTTTGTGCCGCCGCCGCGCAGCCTGTGGCCGCCGCCGCCCTCGCCCAAGGTGCGCTGGCGCAACGCGCGCTTCGTGCCGCTGGCGCTGGTGCGCGACCTGGTGGCGGAGAAGCCGGCCAACGACAACCGCTGGTTCCTGGACGGTTCGTCGGGATGCCTTCTGCCCGCCGAGATGCGGGATCGCTCCGGCCCTTTCCGCGTGGGCCTGCGCTCGCACGCGGCCGTGGACCGGGTGAGCGGCGCGGCGGTCGAAGTGCACCGCGTAGCCTGTCTCGAATTCGCCGAGGGCGCCGGGCTGTGGGGCGTGGCGAGTTTCGCGGATGAAGCCGCCCACGCGCGCTGGGCGGAGACGCTCCAGGCCGCCTTTCGTGTGCTGGCCGATACCGGTTTGGGCGGGGAGCGCTCGCTCGGCTGGGGCTGCTCGGAGCAGCCGGAGTTCGCCGCGGGCGTTCTGCCGGATTTGATCGTGCCCGAGGCGCCGCCGGCCCCGCCGCCGCCGCCGCTCGCCGAAGGGGAGCCGGAGCCCGCGCCCAAGCCGCGCGTCGAGACCGGCTACTGGCTGCTTTCGATGTTCAGCCCGGCCGAAAGCGATCCGGTCGACTGGCAGCGCGGCTCCTACACGCTCGCCGAGCGCGGCGGCCGCGTGGACAGCCCGGCTCGCTCGGGCGACGTCAAGAAGATCGTCCGCATGGTGGATGAGGGGAGCGTGCTGTTTGCCTCGGCGGCGCCACGCGGCGCGGCGCCCGACGTCGCTCCGGAGGGCTTCCCGCACCCGGTCTTCCGGTGCGGCTTCGCCCTGGCGATTGCCATCCCGGTCCGAGGTGCGCAATGAAGTACCGGCTCACGTGCCTGACGCCCCTGCTGGTCGGCGACGGCCACAAGCTTTCGCCGATCGACTACATGGTCTGGAAAGACCAGGTGAACGTCCTCGATCAGCGCCGCATTTTCCGCCTGCTCGCCAAGGGGCCGCGCCTGGAGGGCTACCTCAAGCAACTCATGCGGGCCGATAAGCTGGACTTCGCGTCCTGGGGCGGGTTCGCCCAGAACTTCGCCGACCGGCGGGTTCCGTTCGAGCACCCGTCGGCGGCCGCGTTTTGGGCGCGCGCACAGGGTGAGACGCTGCACATCCCGACGTTCTTCTCCGGGCCGGCCGGCCCGTATCTGCCGGGGAGCGCGCTGAAGGGTGCGCTGCGCACCGGTATGCTGTTCACGCGCTGGCACGGCGCGCAGCGTCCCAATCTGGAGCGGCTGGAGGGCGACCGTCTGCCGCGGCATCCCGGCGCGGAGGCTGAGGAGCAGGCGTTAGGCTCAGGCGGCACCAACTTCATGCGCGCCGTTTCCATCGCCGATTCCTCGCCCATTCCGGTCGCGGCGCTGAAGCTCTACCTGCTCCGCGTCTCGACGCTGGTGCCGAAGGGCGCTGGCCGGCTCGAACTGGGCTGGAAGCAGGCCCCGCGGGGAACGGTAGCGGGCTCGAAGCCCGACGACAGCACGCCCTTGTTCGCGGAGATGGTGGAACCCGGCACCGTGGTGGAGGGTACGTGGCGCGAGAACGCCTTCCTGGCGCAGCCCGAGATCGCGCGCATGTTGCGCTGGCGCGAGCCGGTGAATGGCGCACGCCTGTTCGGCGCCGCCAACGACTACGCCGAGCGGCTGGTCGCGATCCACAAGCAGTACGCGGAGTGGACCGGCCTGGCGACGCTCCAGCAGGGCCTTGAGGTGATCGGCCAGTGGATCGCCCACCTGCGCTCGACCGGCGCGGGCTGCGTCCTCTCGCTCGGCTGGGGCAGCGGCCTGCTGGCCAAGACGGGCTGGCTCGAAACCGGCGACCAGGCCTACCGGCAGGTCCTCAAGCAGATCCCCCTCTACGCCCGCGCGATTGAATCCGGCCTGCCCTTCCCGAAGACGCGGCGCGTGGTGTTCCTCGAGAACCAGCCCGCGGCGCTGCCCGGCTGGGTGGTGCTGGAGGTGGGGTAGGGGCGGGGCTTCGCCGCCAGCATGGGTTGGGCCGCTAGCGGAGAGCGAATGCATTTCGCGCCTTTTGCGGTATGCCTCGTTGTGCCCGCAAGCGCTCGGCCGCGCCCTAACCGCAGCTCACAACTGACGGCGCAAGCCGCAGACGTGAATCGCCGCCGCTGAAACGGAACCCGTCAGGCCGCGATCGACGCCAAAGGGTTTACGATCCGATTGCCGTCGCTGAATCCTCGTCCACCCAAAAATCGGCGCAGCGGCTCTCGGTTTGCGCCGATGCGGGCCCCGTCCAGACCCTTCGCCCGCCAGTTTCCCTCCGTCCTCACGCGTTCCTTATGGGTTCCTTATGCCTTCTTGATGGGTTTCCGCCTACGCTCGAATTGGGGCGCTATCGGGATGCCAATCTCAACCAAGGAAGTGCCGCCTGCCGTCGCGGATTCGGACCTCTGGCCGGGCGGGCGTCTGGGGCCATATCGGATCGAGGGCGTGGCGGCGCGGGGCGGGATGGCCACCATCTTCCGCGCCACTCACGAGCCGACGGGCCGCACGGTCGCGGTCAAGGTGCCGCATCCCGAGGTGGAGCGCGACCCCGCTCTCGTCCGGCACTTCCTGCGCGAGTTCGAAATCGGGCGGAGGCTGAACCATCCGGGCGTCGTCAAATACCTCGACAGCGGAGAGTGCGGCAGGCTTTGCATTGTCATGGAGTGGGCCGAGGGGCGATCGCTCCGCCAGATCCTGAGCGATGCCGGAAGGCTTGCCCCCGAGTCCGCCGTTCGCATCGCGATGGCGGTTTGCGATGCGCTCGAGTACGTTCACGGCCGCCGCGTTGCGCACCTCGATCTGAAGCCGGAAAACGTCGTCGTTGACGATCGGGACCGCGTCACGATCGTCGATTTCGGCGCCGCCACCGGAGGCGCATTCTTCATGTCCGGCAAGCCGCGGCAGGCCACCGGGACCCCCGACTACATTTCTCCCGAGCAGGTCCTGGGCAGACGCGGCGACGCCCGAAGCGACATCTACGCCCTCGGAGTCATGCTCTACGAGATGCTGACGGAGACGGTGCCGTTTTCGGGATCGAATCCGCTGGCGGTGATGAACGATCGCCTGCGGAATCCTCCAACACCGCCGCGCGAACTCAACCCGGCGATCCCGCCGGAGCTGGAAGAGGCCGTCTGCCGGGCCCTCGAGCGCGATCCGAAGAGGCGCTATGCCTCTGTGGGCGAGTTCGCCCGGTCCCTCGCCCGCCCGCGGGACTGGCGAGCCCCGCGCCGGCCGGCGCCGGTGGTCTCGCGGACGCGCAGAGTCCTTTCCTACGTGGCGCTCGGGATGATTCCGGGGACGATCTTCGCTCTGCTGCTGTACGCCGCCAGCCACCAGTAGAGCCCGCGCTTGCTACCCGGCGTAATAGCCTTCGCGCGCCTGCACCACGAAGGTCCTGTCCCTCGTGGTGACGCGGAGGTGGCGATAGCCCGGCCCGGCATCCGGCCGGTCCGATGTGAAGCCGAGGCTGTACTGGTTGCGGAGCTCTTCGTCGATCCGGGCGTAGATCTGCTCTATGGAATCCTTCTTCGAGACCTCGAAGAACCCTCCGCCGGTCTCCTTCGAGAGCCGCTGGAGGACCTTCTTGCCGTCGGGACGGTCGTTCGACCGCGGCATCCGGCCGCCGCCCCCGCCGCCACGGTGGCCGCCCCAGCCGGGACCGCCAAAACCGCCGCCGCGGCCCCACTGCTGCTGGTCGTCTGCGAACAGGATCGAGTAGACCAGGGTGTCGGCGCGATGCGCGGCTTCGATGGCGCGATCGAGCGACTCCTTGCTGCCGCGATCGACGCCGTCCGAGAGAACGATTACCGCCTTTCGTCCGCTCTGCTTCTTCATGAGGTCATCGGAGGCGAGCAGCACCGCGTCGTACAAAGTTGTCCCGGCGCCGCCGTACCCGCCGCCGCCCTGGCGCCCTCCGCCGCCGCCCGGCCACCCTCCTCCGCCGCCGCCCGGCCACCCTCCTCCGCCGCCGCGGCCACCGCCGCCCGGCCATCCACCGCCGGAGCCGGGCCCTCCTCCGCCGCGCCCGCCGCCGGGCCCTCCGCCCTGGCCCTGGCGCCGCTCGAACTCCGGCGTCTCGAGCTCGGCCAGGGCATCTTCCAGCCGCTTGTGGGAGCCGGTCAGATCCTGCAGAAGCTCCACCTCGCGGTCGAAATGGATCACGAACGCCTTGTCTTTGTCCTCGCGCACCACCTGATCGACGAACTTCGTACTCGCCGTGCGCTCCTGGCCGATGAGGCGGCGCTGGCTCATGCTGGTATCCACCAGAAGGCCGAGGGTGAGGGGAAGGTCGGTCTCCCGGCCGAAGTAGCGAATCGCCTGCGGATGTTCGTCCTCTTCCAGCGTGAAGTCGTCCTTCTGCAAGTTGCGAACGATCGCTCCGTTCTTGTCGCGCACGGTGGCGAGAACGTTGACCACCTTGACGCCGGCGGTATACGTGGGGCTCTGGCCGGCGCGCAGAATTCGGGGCAGCGAACACAAGGCCGCGGCGGAAAGCAGGATGTCGCGCCGGGAGACTCGTTCGGGACCGCTCACAACCCGATTATCCGCCAGCCTTGCGGACGTTGGCGGCGGGCTTTACGAATCTTTACGCGGAGAGCTACTCCGGCCGACCGCTGCGGGCCACCGCATCGGCCACGGCCGCTGCCGCGCGCATCGTTTCAACATCGTGGACTCGCACCAGGTGCGCGCCGGCGAGGATGGCCGCCGTGACCGCAGCCGCGGTGGCGAATTCGGTCTGGATGTCCGTCTTCTGCCGCAGGAAATGCTTGCGCGACGGGCCTGCCAGGATGGGCAGGTCGAGCGTGGCCAGTTCCCCCAGGCGCGCCAGAATCTCGAAGTTCTGGTCGCCTCGTTTGCCGAAGCCGAGACCGGGGTCGATTACCATGCGGGCGCGGTCCACCGCAACGCGTTGGGCCCGGTGCACCGTCGCCTCCATGTCGTGCACCACCAGGGCCATCACATCCGGCACCGGCGGCAGCTTCGCCCAGGTCTCCGGCGTGCCCCGCATGTGGTTGAGGATCAGCCCGGCGTTGTGGTTCGAGACCACCTTGGCCAGCCCCCCGTCGAAGGTCAGGCTGGTGGGGTCGTTGATGATCTCGACGCCCAGTTCGATGGCGCTTTCGGCCACCGCAGCCTTGTAAGTATCGACCGAGATCGGAACCGACAGCCGGCCGCGCAGGCGCTTGAGCACCGGAATGAGGCGCCGCTTTTCCTCGGCCTCGCCGATGCGCACGGAGCCGGGACGCGTCGATTCCGCGCCGATGTCGATGATGTCGGCGCCCTGCTCTTCCAGTTCCATCGCGCGCGCGAAGGCGCGATCCGGATCGAAGGTGTGGCCGCCGTCGGAGAACGAATCCGGCGTCACATTCAAGATGCCCACGATCAGGGTGCGCTCGCCCAGTTGCAGTTCGCGCTCTTTGAGCCTCCAGAGATAGCGCTTGCGCACCACGCCGGTCATGCCGTCACCTTTACCCATTTCTTGCCGGCCTGGATGATCCATTCTCCGGTCGAATCCGGCAGAATCAGCTCGGTCCATTTCCGGCCGTTGACATCGACCGCGCCGGCCTTGATCTTCCTCTGCGCTTCGCTGACCGATTCGAACAGACCCGTCTTGGCCAGCACTTTATCCAGGCGGATCCCGGCGGCGGAGCGGCTGCCTTCGGGCAGCGGCAGGCTGGGCATGTCGGTGGGCGCCTCGCGCCGGCGCACCACGCGGTTGAACTCCTCGGCCGCGCGCGCGGCGTCCGCCGGCGAGTGGAAATCGGCGACGATGGCGCGCGCCAGGTCCATTTTGGCCTGCATGGGGTGAACGTCCCCGCCTGCGATGCGCTGGCGCAGGCTCCCGATCGCGGAAAGGCTCAAATCGGTGAGCAACTCGTAGTAGCGGTACATCAGGTCGTCGCTGATGGACATGAGTTTGGCGAACATCGCCTCGGGCGACTCCGTGATGCCCACGTAGTTGCCGAGCGACTTGGACATCTTGTTGACGCCGTCCAGGCCTTCGAGCAGCGGCGTGGTGCCGACGATCTGCGGCAACTGGCCGTAAGCGCGCTGAAGCTCCCTGCCCACCAGGAGGTTGAACTTCTGGTCGGTGCCGCCCAGCTCGACATCCGCGTGGAGCACCACCGAGTCGTAGCCCTGAGCCAGGGGATAGAACAGCTCGTGTACGGAGATGGGCGCGCCCTCGCGAAAGCGCTTGGAGAAATCGTCGCGCTCGAGCAGGCGGGCCACGGTGTACTTGGCGGCCAGCCTGATCATGTCCTCGTACCGCAACTCGGCGAGCCACTCGCTGTTAAAGCGGACTTCGGTCTTCTCGGGGTCCAGTATCTTGAAGACCTGCTTGCGGTAGGTCTCGGCGTTGCGCTCGATCTCCTCGCGCGTCATGGGGGGGCGCGTGATGTTGCGTCCGGTCGGGTCGCCGATCATGCCGGTGCCGTCGCCGATGACGAAGATGACCGTGTGTCCCATGTCCTCGAAGTGCTTCATCTTGCGGAGCAGGACGGTGTGGCCGAGATGCAGATCGGGCGCGGTGGGGTCGAAGCCGACCTTGATACGCAGGGGCCGGCCTTCCTTCTCGCACAGGACCAGCCGCTCGCGCAGGTCCTCCTCGCGGATCAGCTCGGCGAAACCCTTCTTGAGATAGGCGATCTGTTCGTCGATGGGCGGCCGGGGCATCTTTAACATTGTATGGGTTAAAGGGCCACGCCGCTCGGGGCCCGCACTCGGACGGCGCTGCGCCGCGGCATCCGGGAACAGGTCGGCGTTGCCGCGCGCCAGGAAGCTCGGCCAGGCCACGGACCTCTGGCCAGCCCGCGTGAACCGCGACTGGCGCGTAGCATGCTCGCACCAAGCGGCGGGGGAGGCTGGGACCGGGGATGGCGGCGGAACCTGTGGCTCGTCTCCTCCGGTTCCGGACAGGATCGTCCCAAAAACGGACACCTGGCCAGGCGCGGAGCGGCGGGAATCCGCTTAAGTCCAGTCCTTTCATGCTGGCAGCGGTTGGTAACGGACGTGCGTAGTTGAAACCGGCAAGCGTATGGACGTCCCACGAAAATCGGCGGCGCGGAACAGGAAGATCAAGTTGGCCGTAATCCTCCTGGTGGTGGTCGCGGCGCTGGCAGGAATCACATGGTGGCTGCTGGGACTCAAGGCCGCGGCGGTGGGAGTCGAGCGGGCGCAGGTTTGGATGGATGCCGTCAAGCGCGGACCGATGCTGCGGCAGGTCCGCGGCCTCGGCACGCTGGTGCCGATCGATGGAGGTCTCGTGATTCCGGCGGCGACCGATGGACGGGTCGAGCAGAGGCGGGCGCTGCCCGGCACCATTGTGACGCCGGATACGATACTGCTGGTCCTGAGCAACCCGGAACTCGAGCAGGCGACCATCGATGCGGAGTGGAAAGTGAAGGCAGCCGAGGCCGAGATGAACAACCTCAAGGTAAAGCTCGAAAGCGACCGCCTGACACAGGAGGCTGGCGCGGCCACGGTGGAAACCGATGCACACACGGCCCGGCTGGAAGCGGATCGCGATGCCGAGCTGAGCCGCCTGGGGCTGACCGCCGACATCCAGGCGAAGAAGTCGGCCGCCACGGCCGAAGACCTGGCGAATCGGAACCAGATCGAGAAGAAGCGGTTGGAGATCGGTCTGGAGGCCATCAGGGCGCAACTCGCCGTGCAGCAGGCCACCGTCGAGCAGCTTCGGGCCATGTGGGAGCTGAAGAAGAGCCAGGTCCAGGCGCTGAAGGTGAAGGCCGGCGTGGCCGGAGTGCTGCAACAGGTTCCGGTGGACGTGGGCCAGCGAGTGACCGAGGGCGCCCTTCTGGCCAGGGTGGTGCAGCCCGAGAAGCTCAAGGCCGCGCTCAAGATCCCCGAGACGCAGGCCAAGGACGTTGTGATCGGCCAGGAAGCGTCTGTCGACACGCGCAACGGCATCATCGACGGCCACGTATCGCGCATCGATCCGGCGGCCGAGAATGGAACCGTCACGGTGGATGTGAAACTCGAAGGCGCGCTGCCGCCGGGTGCGCGGCCAGACCTCAGTGTGGATGGGACCATCGAGATCGAGAAGCTGACCGACGTGCTGTACGTGGGGCGGCCTACCTTCGGCCAGCCCAACAGCCAGGTCAGCCTCTTCCGGCTCGATCCGGATACGAAGGGCGCGACCCGTGTGCAGGTGAAGCTGGGACGCAGCTCCGTGAATACGATCGAGATCCTGGATGGACTGCGGATTGGCGATCAGGTGATCCTCTCCGACATGTCCGCATACGATGCGCACGACCGCATCCGGTTGAACTGAACATGGCGAGACTTTCAAGAGATGAAGGACCGCTTGCCGAGGCGCGGGGACCGGGGCGCGGAACAGCCCCGAGCCGCGACCCTCGGAGAGCGGATGCGCAACCACTTACGAGGAGTGCTCTATGAGTTCGGACAACAACACGCTGATCCGCCTGGAAGGCGTGACCAAGGTCTTCCTGACCGACGAGATGGAGACGCATGCGCTGGCGGGGGTGCACCTGGAGATCAAGAAGGGCGAGTACTTCTCGATCTCCGGGCCCTCGGGCTGCGGGAAATCGACGCTGCTCTCGATTCTGGGGCTGCTCGATTCGCCGACCGATGGACAGTACATCCTGAATGGCCAGCCGGTCGAGAAGCTGAAACCCTCCGAGCGGGCGCGCATCCGCAACCGCGAGATCGGTTTCATTTTCCAGGCCTTCAACCTGATCGGCGACCTGACGGTGTACGAGAACGTCGAGCTGCCGCTTACCTACCGGGGGATGCCCTCGGGCGAGCGCAAGCAGCGCGTGCAGACGGCGCTCGAACGCGTCGAGATGTCGCACCGCATGAAGCACTATCCGGCGCAGCTTTCCGGAGGCCAGCAGCAGCGCGTGGCCGTGGCGCGCGCGCTGGTGGGCGATCCGCTGATCCTGCTGGCGGACGAGCCCACCGGAAACCTGGACTCGAAGAACGGCGAAGCGGTGATGGCTCTCCTGACCGAACTGCACCACGGCGGCGCGACCATCTGCATGGTGACGCACGACCCGCGCTACGCCGCCTACTCCGACCGCCGCATCCACCTCTTCGACGGCCGCGTGGTGGAAGAGAGCGCGGAGGGCGAGGCGGCCGGCGACTAGCGTAGTGTCCAGGAAGCAGCTGGACAGACGAAACGACGGCTACCTGGCCAAAGGCGGCGCGTCAATCGACTCGGGAATCCGAATCCGTGGATGATTCGCTTCCACTCGACCTTGGGTTTCTGGGAATTGACGAGCAGACACAGACTCCGGCCCGAGGTTCGCAAATAGTTGAGACACTGCGCGGTGTGTTCGTTGATGAAACGCTCGGCACATTCGACTCGATGACAAGCACTTCTTCCACGCGGAGTTCGCGGAGCAGCGCACGCTGGTAGACCTTCTCCAGGAATCCCGCGCCCAGAGCATTGGACACTTCGAGAACAGCTCCGAGCACTCGCTCGGTCAAGGCATCGGAGTATCCGCGTTCATCCGTTTTCATCAGCGGCCCATGATCATAATAAAGTGCCGTTCTCGACCAAGGGTCTCCCAGTTATTATTGGCCGCCGATCAACACCGATGAACGCGGATCCTTCGGATGACCTCAGAATTCGATTGTTTAGTTATTTCGTGGACACTGCACTAGTGTCCTGTCTCTAAAGTTCGTTTATACTTCCGCAGCTTCCTGATGATGGTGTTGGCGCGGGCCACCCACTGGAAGGGTTGCGGGGCTTTGTTGTTGTCGCG
>Ga0182021_10005583_pt1 | contig 14910 bp, 10 predicted proteins | sample 612E3MmetaG_FD_120493 | JGI IMG/M metagenome (GOLD analysis project Ga0182021, IMG submission 120493) | Permafrost microbial communities from Stordalen Mire, Sweden - 612E3M metaG (Illumina Assembly) | ecosystem: Environmental > Terrestrial > Soil > Wetlands > Permafrost | place: Sweden... | reverse complement strand
CTGGAGGATCTTCTTGACGTCCTCCTGCTCGGGATTCATTTTCAGCGAGGCCCGGTAGGCGTCCAGCGCCTCCTTGGTCCGGCCGGTCCGGACGTAGGCGCTTCCCAGGGCGTTCAGCAGGCGCGTGTCGCTGTTGTAGATCTTGTTCGCGTCGAGGAGGCTGGCGATGCCCTTGGCATAGTCCGTCTTGCCCAGAAGGGCGAGGCCCTTGAGGAGGTGATAGCTGTAGGGGCCCTTGTCGTAATTCTGGAGATTGTCGCAGAGCGCCAGGGCCTCGTCGAACCGCTGGGCCTTGAGGAGGAAATTGATGTATTCGACGACCCCGTCCTTGTTGTCCGGCTTCAGGGCGAACGCCTTGGCGAAGGCGGCCCCGGCCGCCGCATCGCGCTTCAGGACATCGTCCTGCCCGGCCAGCTGATAATAATAGATGAACTGGTTGGACAGGGGGAAGGCCTTCGTCTTGATGATCGGGTGGGCCACCCCTCCCGCCGGGGAGACGATGAAGTGCTCGGTCTTGCGGTCAAGAACGGTCCCGTCTTTGTCCCGGAGGCTCAGCTGGATCTCGTAATAGTCGGGGGGGATCTCCTTGGCCGGCACGGTCTGATCGAGGCTCAGGACCTTTCCGAAGCGGCCGTCGGCGAGCTTGAGGGTCGAGCTCCGGGTGACGGGGTCCTTGGGCCGCTGGCCCGTGATCGTCAGCTGGACGTCGCCTCCCTGCCAGAGCTCGGGCGTGGCGTCCAGGACGGACCCGTGGACATGGATGTCGTCCGCCGCGGAGAACATGATCTTCGGGTCGAAGACGAGCTTCCGGTCGGCGAAGGCGAAGGGCATGTGGAGGTCGCTCCGGGCCGGGTCGAGCTTGTAGCCGAGGAACGGCCCCTCGAGGCGCGGCCCCGCTCCCGATGCGTCCTCGCCGATCTCCTTCTCGTAGACGCTGAATTCCTTGCCGGTGGTGTTCTGGAGCAGGACGGACAGGTGGAACCTCCCCTCGACGACCGGGAACGTGTCCTCGAGGGCGATGCCGAGCTTTTGCGTCCGGTCGAGATCGCCGGCGGGGATCTCCAGGGAGTAATCCTTGGTGTACTGGTAGACGACGACGTCGCCCTTGCGCAGGCTGACCGAGAATTTGAACGCGCAGAAATACTGGTCCTTGGCCTGGTAGTAATCGAGCGTCAATTTCTGGGGGACGATCGAGACGTGGACGAAGCGCATGTCGAGGACGGGATCCTGCATTTCGGCCGCCCAGCCCTGCGTCTCTATATAATTGGTCAGGTACTCGGTGCTGACGACGCCCTTGTAATCGAGGAAATGAGTGGCGTACGACGGCTTGAGATCGGCCTTGGGCGACTCGATGATGTTGGCCAGGATGATGGTATTGCGGGGGGTCGGTTGATAGCCGTAGCCGTCATAATCGCCCGGGGTGAGCGAAACCGTCATGGAGGCCAGGGCGGGGGCCAGTTCCCGGATCTTGTCGTAGAGCGCCTCGTAGTCCGTCGAATCCATCTGGGAGACGCTGGCCATGTTCTCCATGAGGGCCCTGGGGCCGTCCATGAACGGATCGTACAGCCGGTAATCTCCAGAGCCGCCCTTTTTGTAGAAGATGAGGCCGAAATGGGCGGGCAGGCCCTTGGTCCCGTCGGTATAGTAGTACCAGACTTCGCAGGGGTTGAGGCCGAGGGTTCCCGGATAGCGGTCGTAGCTCCGCGGCTCGCCGAGGATGATGTAGAACTTGCCCCGGTCGGTCATCCAACCCGGCCGTCCGTAGCCGAATTTCTTGTTGGCGTAGTTGAACCGCCGGATGATCTCCTGCTTGTATTCGTTGTCGGGAGTGCCGGGGGTCGGATCGCGGAGCTTCCAGAAGTTCTCGATGAAGACGTCGCGGTCGCGGTCGTTCATCAGCCGGAAAAAGATGTCCTTTTCGGCGTCGGTGATGATGTAGGTGGTCAGATCGAGGAAATCCCGGTATTGTTCGGGAAGGGCTTTCGCGTCGAGCTTCGGCGGCTTGGGAGCGGGCTTGCCGACCTGAGCCGCGAGGCCGAGCGACAGGATCCCTGCCAGGAGCAACAGGGCGATTCCGAGTTTTTTCATGATCCGTACCTCAGGAAGATGGCGATCCGCCCGCCCGGCCGGGGCGCGCAGACGGCGGCCATCCCTTCGAATCCAATAATTATAACGAGGGTCTCGAAGGCTCCGTTGCGGCCGGAGAGGGCGCTCATCGCGTCTTCTCGAGTTCGGCGTCGAGGGCCGCCTTCTCGGCCGCCGAGAGCGTCCGGTGGTAGAGGTCCTTGTATTTGGTCAGGTAAGTCCGGGCCTTGGCTTTGTCGCCCCGCTCGAGATAGGCCGCGCCCAGATTGTAGAGGGCGAATTTCTGGGCCGGGTCGATCTCGAGGGCCTTCAGCCAGCTCGCGATCGCTCCGTCCGCGTCGCCGGCCATCAGGGTTGCCGATCCGAGGCCGTTGTAGGCCGGGGCGTAGGCCGGGTCGCGGCTGATGGCCTTCCGGAAGTATTCGACGGCCCGGCGCAGCTCGGCCGCGTCCTTGTCCTTCACGGCCTGGGAAAAAGCGACGGACCCCAGGTTGTTGAGGACGACCGCGTACCCGGGGTCGAGGGCCAGGGCCTTCTCATAGGCGGCCCGGGCCTGGTCGAGATCGCCCTTGTTCCAATATGCCACGCCGAGGTAGTTCCAGAGCTCGGGGTCCCAATCGATCAGGCCCGCGGCCTTGGTCAGGACGGCGATGGCTTCGTCGCTCCGGCCGGTCTCGGCCAGGACGATCCCGTATTCCATGGCCAGCTTGTAGGAGCGCGGGTTGTCCTTCGACCCCTTCTCCAGGACGGCCGCCGCTTCGGCGAGCCGGTGTTTCGCCTGGAGGACGGTCGCCAGATAAAGATAGGGATTGTCGAAGTCCTTGCGCTCGGCGATGAGCTCGCGGAGAAGGGCGATGCTCGGCTCCGTCTCTCCCCGGCCGCTCATGTCCACGGCTTCCTCGAACTTCTTGTTGTAGGGCAGGAGAGTTTTCAAATCGTCCTGCGGGCCGAAATCCTGGCGGGTCGGCGGCTGGTAGCCTCCGACATAGCCCAGGCTTTGCAGTCTGCGCTGGGCCGCCGCGTCCAGACGCGGTCGGGAGGCGCTTTCGGTCGCCGATTCCTCCTTCATGAGGCGGGCGAGGGTCGTCCGTTCCCGGCCGAGGTCCCGGCGGGCCAGGTTTTTCGCTTCGCCGAAGTCTGCCTTGAGATCGTAGATCTCAGGAATCGGCGAATCGATGAACTTCTCATCGTTTTCGATATATCCCCGCAGGGGCGCCCACCCCCGGCGGTAGTACGGGTAGAGCGACTCGAAATAGATCGGCCGGACGGCCAGCTTCTTCCCGCGGGCGGCCGGAAGAAGCGATACGCCCTGCAGGCCGGCGGGCGGAGGCGTCTCGAGGAGGGCGCAGGCCGTCGGGAAGATGTCGACGTGGCAGGCGTTCTGGTCCACTCGCGCCGGGGCGAGGCCCGGCGCGGCGACGATCAGGGGAATCCAAAGCGTCGAATTGTAGGCGAAATAGCCGTGCGTGGTCTCGCCGTGCTCGCCCAGGGACTGGCCGTGGTCTCCGGTGAAGATGACCGCCGTCGTCTTGGCCTGGCCCGACTCCGCCAAGCCGGCGAAGAGCTTTCCCAGGGCGGAATCCACGTAGGCCACTTCGCCGCCGTAGAGATCGTTCTTATAGCGCGTCAGGAACGGCTCGGGCGGTTCGTAGGGCTGGTGGGGATCGAAGCAATGGACCCACAGGAACCAGGGGCCGGTCCGGCCCTTGAGCCAACTCATGGCGTGTTCGACCACGACTTCGGCCTTCCGCTCGACGAACTTGAAATCGAGGGCTCCCCCCGTGCCGTAGTCATCGTCATAGAGGTCGAACCCCCGGTCGAGGCCGAACCGCGAATCGAGAGGAAAGGCGCCGACCACGGCCGCCGTGGCATAGCCCTGATCCTTCAAGTGGGTGGCCAGGGTCGGGAGCCCGGCCGGGACCTTGAAAAATCCGTTGTCGTGGACGCCGTGGCTAAGGGGCGTCGTCCCGAGGAGGATGTTGGTATGGGACGGAAGCGTCGTCGGCGTATGGGCGAAGGCCCGGGTGAAGACGACCCCCCGGCGGGCCAGGGCGTCGATGTTCGGCGTGGCGATCGCCGTCGAGCCGTAGCAGCCCAGGCGGTCCGGGCGGAGCGTGTCGATGGTGATCAGGAGGAGATTCGGCCGAGCGGCGGCCGCCGCCGCGGCGGGGGCGAGCGCGCCGAGCATCCCGGCCGCGGCCAGGACGAGCGCTCCTCCGAGTCTTTTCATCGACGGTCTCCTTCAAAAACCCTATTGTAGCACGGCGGACGCCTCCCCGGCGCCTGCCCTGGAAAAAAAAGCCCCTCCCCCCGAGGGGGGAGGGGCGGCGTTCCTTCGGTTGGGAAAGAGCGCGTCAGAACTGGTAGCGGACGCCGAACCGGATGAGTCTCGGGTTCAGAACCTCATTGATCTTGTAGTTGTTGGCGTAAGCGGCGAGGTGGCTGGTCGTGAGCTGGTAGGTTCCGTAGTTCTCGTCGTATCTCCGGTTGATGACGGCGGTGTTCAGGGCGTTGAACGCGTCCACCATGATGTAGGCCCGGCCCGTGCCGATCTTGACCATCTTCTCGATACGGAGGTTGAGCTGGTAGAACGTGGGCAGCAACAGGGCGTCAATCGTCGCGAGATAAACCGAGGCGCTCTTGGAGAACGGGTTCTGGAGGCTCGAGTCCGCGATCGTGAAGTATTGGGGGATCATATGGCCTGCCCGGGCGTTGAACGTGCCCGAAATGTTGAAGTCGAACGGGAGCTGGTAGAGGCCTTCGATCTTGAACATCCAGGGGGAGTAGGTGTACTGGCTGACCTTTCCGCTGGCGCTGCCGATGTAGGGTGCCCAGATCTTATCCTGCTCCATCCAGAGGTTGGTGGGGTTCATGTAGTAGTCGCTGGCGTAGTGGTACCACTGGTTCATGTAGGAGAAGGACCCGTCGAGCATCCACTTGTTGGACAGCCGCTTGGTGAAGCGGAAATCCAGGCCCCAGTAGGCGGAGTAGTTGCTGTCCTTCGTGTAGTGAGAATAGGGAGTGTAAGGCGTGGTGGGGCTGAGGACGTACCAGTTCCGGCCCGCGGCGCCTTGGGTGGAGATGCCGGCGAACGAGGAGGGAATGGTCCCGGCGACGACATAGCTGGACATCGACCGGTCGACGCCGTCGGCCGTCATGGGGACGACCTGGTTGAAGTTGTCATATCTACGGTAGGTGAAGTCGAGGCCGAGGCCGAAATCGGCGAAGAGCTCGTGTTCGACCGACACCAGATATTCGGTCGTCTTGCTCGAGCCGGCGTTGGAATCGACCTTGTAGTTGTTGGCCGTGAGCGTGGCGACTCCCGGCGTGAACGAACCCCAGTTGACGCCCGCGTTGCCGGCGTAATCGCCCATCCATTGGCCGGAGTCGCTGATGACCCGCTGGGGAGCGTAGGTGTTGGGATCGTTCCAATACAGCTCGTTGAATTGCGCCTTGTTGTCGTGGTTGCCGTCGATCCACCAGAAGCTCATCCAGCCGCCGGTGCCCAGGAGGTTGAAATAGTTGGACATGCCGGTGCCCATGAAGTCGCCGTACTGGGCGAAGTTCAGCTTGAAGGTCGTCTTGCCGTTCCCGAAGAGATCGTAGGTCAGGCCGAGGCGGGGGGAGAAGACGTTCCAGTGGTAGTCCGGGTTGATGGCCGGCATCGTGATGTCGGGCATCTGGGCATGGAGGACGGTGGCCGTGGTGGAATCGAAGTACTGCGTCCAGACCCCGTTGGCCGGCTCGATCGTGTGGAAGACGCTGGAGTTGACCGAGGGCGTCTGGCGGTCATAGCGCAGCCCGAGGAGGAGGTTCAGCTTGCCGATGGTGACCGTGTCGCTGAAGTAGGCCGCGATCTGGGTGACCTGCATGTCCGGGTTCCACTGGGTGTTCACATTGATCTGCTGCATCCCGGGATAGAGGATGGGGTTGCCCGTGCCGTTGGGATCGATGCTTTCGTAGTTCAGGTTGACGTAGTCGTTCACGTTGCCCGCGTACGAAGAGTCGGTCGTGACGCGTCGGGTCGAATATTCGACGCCGAGCTTGATGTCGTGCTTGACCCCGAACAGGCTGTCGTTGAAGTAGTTCAAGGAGGCCTGCCAGTCATACATCGGCCGGGCCGTGACGTAGTAATTGTAGGAGTTCATCCAGAGGTCTTTCGTATAGTCGTACTGGGTGTATTTCAGCATGTCTTCGTCGTCGCCCGGGAACATGCCCCACGCGTTGCCTGAATAGCCGAATTTCGCGGATGCCAGGAGGCTGTCGCCGAACATGTGCTCGTCCTGGATCTTGATGATCGGGTCGCCGAAGGCGAAGGAGCTGCGTTGGTGATAGCCCGTGGGGAACGACGCGCTCGCGGACCGGCCGACAAAGTCCTTGTCGCCGGACGACACCAGGATCTCGAGCCGGTTTTCGGGGATGATCTGAAGGTTCAGCTTGGCGTTGTAGTCCTTCAGGGTCGGCTTGATGGGCGTGCCGACGATCGACAGGTTGTCGATCTCCTGGACGCCGTACGAGCCCCACAGCCAGGCGTGGTCCTTGATGATCGGGCCGCCGATGTTGACCCCGAAGTCCTTGATCGAATTGACATGGTTGATGCTCGTCAGGCCCTGCTGAGCGAGGGCGGGGGTGATGTAGTTTTTGTCGTCTTCGAGGTGATAGTCCGTGTAATAGACGCGGCCGCCGATGCTGGGCAGGTTGCCGCCGCGGCGGGTGACCAGGTTCAGGGCGACGCCGCCCGTCTGGAGGGTGACGTCCGAGCCGCCGGTGGTGATGTTCATTTCCTCGAAGGAGTCGAAGTCCCAATAGATCGGCGAGGCGCCGATGGACGAGGGGTCGGTGACGACGACGCCGTCAAGGGACCAGATGCCGTTTCCGCCGCTGCTCGCATCGCCCTTGGCGATATAACCGGACTGCTGGCCGGATTCGTTGCCGCCGACGTTCTCACGGTCCATGACGATCGAAGGCGCCATCTGCATGATGACCCAGGGATCGCGGGCCGTGGGCAGCGACTGCAGGGTCGCCTGGTCGACGTTCTTGCCGGTCGACGTCTTTTTGGCGTCGACGATGGGGCTGACCGCGACGACCGTGACCTGCTCCTCGAGCACACCCTGCTCCATCTTCACGACGACGTTGGTGCTGTTGCCGACGCCGACGATGATATTTTCTTCCGTCCGGGTCTTAAAGCCGGAGAGCTCGGCCTTGACCTTGTAATCCTTGCCCGGGGGAAGGGAGATGAACCGGAAGTCGCCGGTCGCCGATGTGATGGACGTCATCGGGGCCTGGTAGCCGCTGATGAGCGTCACCGTGACGCCGGGGAGCCCGGCGCCGTCCTTGTCAACGACCTGGCCGGTAATGTTTCCCGTGCGAGTCTGCGCGCCAAGGGAAGCGGCCAGGATGAGAACGAAAAGAACAGTTAGGATTCTCTTCACATTCCCTCCTTTTAGGGTGTTGTGTCTTCCTTTCCTTTTGAGTGGAGTCCCACTCAGCCAATCCCCAATGCAATAGTCTCTAATCGATATCTCGCCTCCTTTTTTGTTGGTTTTATCGACGTTGCCATATCTTTCCCGCATACCATGCCCCAAGGTTTAGACAATAAAACCGCATGATGGATTTGATGTGGAATCTCTAGCTAAACGTTTTTATGCTGTTCATGTAATATCTGATATATTTCTATATTCAAATTTCGTGCCAATTTCATTAAATTTTAACTTACACATTATAAATATATTACGAATAATGGCCTGGTTGATTTATTCCACATTTTGGATTTAATTCAAAGAATTGGATAAGTTATATCGTGTCGTTTCAAAAGAAAAATATTTTTAAAAATAGGTTTTTGCGGCGCAACGCCGTTGCATTTTCAGAAGAGAGACATCTGCCCGGCGCCGGGCGCACCCTCGTCCTCGGCTCCGTCGAAAAGGCGGATTATCCCGTACTCGCCGTCGTGGCCCGGGACGATCTTGACCAGGCCTTTGCGCATCCGGTCCACGCCCTCTCCGACTTTTTCCGGAGCGAGACGGCAGAGCTCAGCAATCGAAATCTCGGTCAGGATCCTGTGCTCGTTCCCGAACTCGCGGATGAACTTGAAGTAGGTGTCCCAGACGCTCTGGCATTCGGAGGTCTTGCCGCAGGCCTCGCCGATGATCTCGTTGAGGGGGATCAGGCTCTTGAAGGGCACCCGAAGCCCCGCGTCGCGGATGTCCTCCCGGTCGGCGAGCTCCTCGACCCGATGCGCGACGCCGATCGTGAGCTTTTTTCCGCACGCGGGGCAGAGGTCGGCGTGGGCCAGGGATTCCCGGGGCGAGAGCACGACGCCGCACTTGCGATGGCCGTCGTAATGGTATTTCCCTTCCTCGGGGAAGAATTCGACGGTGTACAGGAACCGGCCGGGATCTTTGCTCCGGACGGCCTCGACGAGGCCCTTGTAGCTAAGCTCGGCGTCGAAGGCGTTCGCCTCGCGCCCGATCTTCGACGGCGAATGGGCGTCGGAGTTCGAGACGAGGGTGTACCTGTCGAGCGCGGACAGGCGCCGGTTCATCGGCGGGTCGGAGGACAGGCCGGTCTCGAGGGCGAAGATGAACGGGGTCATCTCCTCGAAGCATTCCTCGAGCGTGTCGAATCCCGAGTTGGCCCCGAAGACCGAGAACCAGGGCGTCCAGATGTGCGACGGGATGACCACCGAGCGGGGGCAGAGATCGGCGGCCAGCTTGACGAACGTCCGGGCGTCCATGCCGATGATGGGCCGGCCGTCCGACCGGAGATTGGCTCCCAGCCCGTGCAGCCGGCCGTTGATCTTCTCCACGGACTCGAAGTCCGGCGCGAGGAGCAGGAGATGGATCTTGCGCACCTTGCCCTGCTTCGAGTAGATGAAGCTCAGCTCGGTGGACAGGACGAAGAGGATCTCGTCGCGCGAGGCCGGGACCGACCGCAGCCGCTCGTCCGCGGGCGGCTGGGGGGACTTCAGGCGGAAGAAGCCGTTGCCCGCCGGCTCGAGCTTCTCCTTCGTCAGGAAGAACCATTCGGGATGGGTGAAATCCGCCGAGGCCAGGACCCGGATGCCCTTGACCCGGGCCCAGGCGGCCATCGTGTCGAGGGTCATGTCGCGCGACGTGGCCCGGGAGAACTTGGAATGGAGGTGAAGGTCGGCGAGGAATTTCATGGGAGGCGGGCCCCAGTGTAGATAATCCGGCGGGCGATTTCAAGCACCGGCTTGCGCGGGGGTGCAGGGCGAAGCGCCCGCACCGGTCCTAGCTGATGCGGGAGGGCCTGGCCAGAGCCAGGCCGCCGTCCTTTTTTTTTTCGGGCGGCGATGATAGAATATTCTTTTGAAGGAATCCCCGGAATAATCATGATGACCGCACGGAGGCGACCGATGAAAAAAGCCATTCTCCTGACGCTTTGCATGGTCCTGGCGGCGGGTGTCCTCGCCGCGCAGGATTACAAAGGCAAGGGCCGGATCAGCGGCCAGGTCCTGGACCAAGACAACAAGCCGATCGAGGGCGTCCGGATCAAGTTCTTCCTGCCCAAGGCCAGCGGCGGGTTCGAAGTCACCACCGACAAGGACGGCAAGTTCAACGGCGTGTGGATGGCCAGCGGAGCGTGGAATGTCGATTTCGAGAAGATGGGCTACGAGCTCAGGAAGATCGTGGTCGACATCGGCGAGCAGCGCAAGAATCCGGACATCAAGATGAATCTCAAGAAGATCCAGGGCCTGATGCTGACCGACGAGCTGAAGGACGGGCTGTCCAAGGCGAACCAGATCTTCGAGCAGAAGGACTACGCCGGCGCCCTGAGCGCCTACATGGCCCTGCTGGCCAAGTATCCGGAGGCCTATGTTCTCTGGCAGAACGTGGGCAACACGTACTTCACCCAGGAGAAATACGACCAGGCCGAAGAGGCCTACAAGAAGGTCCTGGACAAGATCCCGGGCGACGTCGACGCGACCTTGGCCATCGGCAACTGCTACGCCAACCGCGGCCAGGCCGACAAGGCCCTCGAATGGTACGGCAAGATCGATTTCGACAAGATCACGGACGCCACGGTCCTCTACAACATCGGCGCGAACTACTACAACATGTCGAAGTTCGAGGACGCCTTGAAGTTCTACAAGCGGTCCGTCGACGTGCAGAAGGACTATCTCGACGGCCTCTACCAGCTCGGCTTGACCTACACCAACCTCCAGCGCAAGGCCGAGGCCATCGCGACCTTCGAGCAGTACATGAAGATCGATCCCGATTCGCCGAGGTCAGCCCAGGTCAAGGGGTTCCTCGACTATCTGAAGAAATAGCGTCCGGCGCCGGACGTCCTCACTTGACCGTGAAATCGACCTGCTTGGTGCAGCTCACCGGCGGGGTGGCGAGCTTGTCCGTGATCTTGAGGTGCAGGGTGTAGGCGCCCGGGGCCAGGTCGCGCACTTCCGTCGTCACCTGGTCGCCCTTCTTGATCTGGACGGTCTGTTTCAGGGGCAACGGGTGGCTGACCAGGGGAGCCTCGTACATGGCCGGCTGGAACTTGATCGCCGGCTCCTGGCCCTTCATGACGTCGTAGACGACTTCGATCGAGCTCTTGCCGTCGGCGGATTGCTTGGCGCCCAGGATGGTGAAGAAGACGTCGAGCGAGTCGCCCGCGGTGAAGACGCAGTCGATGTTGGGCACGATCTCGAGCACCGAGTAGCGGAATATCGCGCGGTGGAGCTTGGGCTGCTGTTCGACCTGGCCGACGTTCTTGAGGTCCTTCACGAAGAAGACGGGGGTCGTGTCCAGGGCGTTGACCAGCTTCGTGGGATCGGGCAGGCTGAACTCGAAATACTGCGTCCCGATCTTCTTTAGGTCATGGGTCGAGGCCGCGATGCCGACGAGATAATCCCCGGGGAGGAGCGAGTAACCGATCGAATACCATTCCTCCTTGGCGGGGTCGAATCCGGTCGCTTCCTGCTCCTCGGTGACAGGCACATAGATTTCCCGGAGCGTGGGGCCGGCCACGCCATTCGTCACCTTATGGAAATCGAGGAAGACGTCGAAGACCGCGCGGACCTTGGCCGACGCGGCCGCGGCGTCCGCCACGGGCGAGGGGGGCGCCGGAGCGAAGCCGAGGTCGGCGTTCTTGAACTTGAGGAAGAAGACCATGTAGAACGCCTGCTGGGCGGGCAGGAACGTGCTGTTGAAGATGCTGAAGGGTATGTCCTGGCGTCCCTGCTTGGCCGCTAGGCCAGCGTTGAGCGTGTCCCGGACTTCCTTGGGGATGATGATCCGTGTGGTGGCCTGCTTCTGGGGAGCGGGCTTCTGGTCTTGGGCGGTTCCCGGGACTGCCATCAGGCCGAGGATGAATCCCGCGAGAACGACGGGGACTATAAGCTTTTTCATGATGTGGGGGCCTCCTCTTTCAAAGCTTATGCGGTATTTCACATTTCTTTCTAAGCAAGTTCCATGCCATCTCGATCATGCGTAAATCCTTGCAATTCGAGGAGATCGAGTCCGCCCTGTGTAAATTCCCTTTACGCCGGGAGGCGATACTTATACCAGAAACCTCGGGATATGGCAATCCTCGAGGCTCCAACCTTTTAGACGATTCCGGGCCGCCTTTCTTCCGCCGGGATTAGCGCCGGAACCTGGCCACGGCGGCGCGGTGCTCGGCGAACGTCCGGCTGAACTGGTGGCTCCCGTCGTTGCGCGCGACGAAGTAGAGGACATCGGAGTCCGCGGGCTCCAAGGCCGCTTCGAGAGAATCGCGTCCGGGGTTCGCGATCGGCCCCGGCGGGAGTCCGGGGTGGAGGTAGGTGTTGTACGGCGAGTCGTATTTCAGGTCCTTCGTCAGGAGCCGGCCCTCGAATGGGCCGGCCTTCTTGAGGGCGTAGATGATGGTCGGGTCGCAGTCGAGCTTCATCCCGATCCGGAGCCGGTTGTGGAAGACGGCCGAAACCAGCCGCCTTTCGGCGGGGATCGAAGTCTCTTTCTCGATGAGAGAGGCGAGGGTGACGACGTCGTGGACGGTCATCCCCAGCCCCTGGGCGCGGCGGCGCTCGGCCTCGCCGAAGACCGCTTTGAACTGGGCGGTCATCTTCCTGAAGATGTCCCGGGCGGAGATGCCGCGCGGCAGGCGGTACGTCTCGGGGAAGAGGTAGCCTTCCAGGTCCGCGGCGTGCGGGTCCCAGAGGGCGATGTCGTCCGCCTCGCGGAACGGCCCCCGGTAGTCCTCCGGCCGGCCGAACCCGGCCCCGACGAGGGCCTCCACGGTTTCCGTCCCCGTCAGGCCTTCGGCCACGGTGACCGGGTGCAGGAAGACCTTGCCCTTGAGCAGCGTCTCCAGGACCTCGCGGGCCGTCGCCCCGAGCGGCAGCTGGTATTCCCCCGCTTTGAGGCCCTGAGGCCGGAAAAACAGCTCGTAGCGGAGGACGAACGGCGCGGCCTTGCGGAGGATCCCTTTCGACTTGAGCCCGGCGGCGATCGTCCGGACCCCGCGCCCCTTTTCGACATCGAACATCGCCGTGCCGGAGTCGCCCGGCGCGGCCGGTCTCCGGGATTCGAGGTAGAGCCAGAACCATCCCCCCATCATGACCACCTGGAGGGCCAGAAGCGCGGCTTTCGCGATCCTAACGAAGATCCGCATCGGGACGACGGCTGTCGAGATAGCCCTGGAGGATGATGGCGGCGGAGATCTGGTTGACGACCGCCCGCTTGTCCTTGGTCCGGACCTTTTGTTCCTGCATGACGTTGTGGGCCTGGCGGGTCGTCAGCCGCTCGTCCCAGAAGAGGACGGGGAGGCCGACGGCCGCGCCGAGCCACCGGGCGAAGACTTTGGTCTTGTCCACCCGGGTCCCCGGCGATCCGTCCATGCGAAGGGGGAGGCCGATCACGATCTCGTCGATGCCCTGGCGCGCGACCAGGTCCTTGAAGAAGAGCGCGTCCTCCTCCGGGCGGTTTTTGAACAGATACGTTCCGAACGGCTGCGAGGTCATCCGCAGCACGTCGCTCAAGGCCAGGCCGATGTTGCGGTCGCCGAAGTCGATCCCGAGGACCCTCACCGCGGCGTCCTCGCCACGCACCGCTTCTTCGCCCGGTGGCGCTCGAAGCCGAGCTCGATCAGCCGCTCGACGAGGCGAGGGAACGGCAGGCCGCTCGCTTCCCAAAGCTTGGGATACATGCTGATCTCGGTGAAGCCGGGGATGGTGTTGATCTCGTTGACGTAGAGCCGGCCGGTGCCGGCTTCGAGGAAGAAGTCGACGCGGGCCATCCCTTCGCAGCCGCAGGCCGAGAAGGCGGCGACGGCGGCCTTGCGGACGGCGGCCCGGGCCGCGGCGGGGAGCTTGGCCGGGATGTGGAAGACCGTCTTGCCGTCGAGGTACTTTTCCTCGTAATCGTAAAAGTCCCGGAAGGGCACGATTTCCGCCGGCAGCGAGGCGGCGGGCTCGTCGTTGCCCAGGACGCTGCATTCGAGCTCGCGGCCGAGGATGCCCGCTTCGACGACCACCTTCCGGTCGTAGCGGAAGGCGAGCTCGAGTGAGGCCCGCGTGTCCGCGAAGCGACGGACCTTGGTGATCCCGACGCTCGACCCCAGATTGGCCGGCTTGACGAAGAGCGGCAGGGGAAGCGCGCGGCGCAGCGCGCGCAGGACCGCCGCGGGCGCCTTCCGCCATTCGGTTTCGAGGACGACCCGGTACGGGACGATGGGCACGCCCCGGCTCTCGAAGAGGACCTTCATCACGACCTTGTCCATGCCCGCGGCGGAGCCGAGGACCCCCGCGCCGACGAAGGGGACGTCGGCCATTTCGAGGAGCCCCTGGATCGTCCCGTCCTCGCCGTAGGGCCCATGGAGGACGGGGAAATAGATGTCGGCCCGGAACGGGCGGGCGGGCGGACGGCCGGTCCAGGGGAGGAACCCCGAGGCCGGACCTCGGGCGAGCTTCTTGTCGGAAAGAAGCGGCGACGCCACCCGCCGCCAGCGGCCGGCGCGGTCGATGTAGATCGAGACCGGGCGGAATTTCGCGCGGTCCAGGTTGCGGAAGATGGCCCGGGCCGAGAGGATCGAGATGTCGTGTTCCGCGGAACGTCCGCCGAACAGGAGGGCGACGGTCGTTTTTTTCGTCATGGCGGGAGCGAGGCTCCGGGGGCTATTCTAGTGAAGACACCGCGCTTTGTCCACAGCGGCAGAGCGCCGGGAGTCCGATTCCGCGGGGCGGGACCTCAGAGGGAATTCTTGAATTGGCGGCTGGGATTGAACTTGATGCGCTTCTTGCCGGGGATGTCGATCGATTCCCCGGTTTTGGGATTGCGGCCCTTGCGGGCCTCGCGGATCTTGATTTCAAAGCTGCCGAATCCCGAGAGATTGACTTTGTTCCCTTTCTTCAGATCTTCCCGGATCCCTTCGAGCAGAGAGGCAAAGGCGCTCTGCGCCTGGTGGAGGGTGACCCCCGCGTCTTTGGCCATGTGCGCCGTGATCTCTTTTTTCCCCATGACGATACTCCTCTCCTTTTGCGCTGATGAAGCCGATCTAACGATCATCTTAGAGGGATTTCCGATGAAAAGTCAAGAGGCATAAAGAAAAAAGATGTATTGTCAAGGTCCGGGCGAAGCACTATAATGGAACAAACACGGGGTCGAGGAGACAGCGAGGTTGACTATGAAAAACGTCCTGAGCATGCTTTCAGCCGCCGGCTTCCTTCTCGCCGCGCTCGCGGGGGCCGGGCCCCAGACTCCTCTCCCGTCCCCGGTCGGCAGGCCCGATCGCGGCGCGAATTTTCTCATCTCCGACGCCGACCTCTACTGTTCTTTCTTCATCCTGGACGAGGAGCCGCCGTTGAAGATCACCGGCAGCGACGACGGCCGG
>Ga0182021_10005582_pt1 | contig 14910 bp, 13 predicted proteins | sample 612E3MmetaG_FD_120493 | JGI IMG/M metagenome (GOLD analysis project Ga0182021, IMG submission 120493) | Permafrost microbial communities from Stordalen Mire, Sweden - 612E3M metaG (Illumina Assembly) | ecosystem: Environmental > Terrestrial > Soil > Wetlands > Permafrost | place: Sweden... | reverse complement strand
TCCTGTAACATGAGCTAAATCAATACCATTTTAAGCGGCGAAATTCAACCGGCTTGCCCGGAGGCTCAAGGGAATTCGGTGACGCGACCCAATTCTCTTGATTTGGGATCGTGTCACCGAATTCCCGTGTCGCTGATTTCCCGGAGGTCGCGTCGTCGATTTCCCTATCGGCCCTGGAAGAGGCCGAAGTAGGCCGCCCAGATGCGCGATCCCCAGACGAGCGCGACGAAGGCCGCCGGGGCGAGGAACGAACCATAGGGAAGCATGTATTGAAGGTCCTTCTTCCTCAGGACCATGATCAGGATTCCCACGATCGCGCCCGCTATCGAGGCCAGAATCAGCGTCAGGAGGGCGTTCATCCAGCCCAGGAAGGCCCCGACCATGAGCATCATGGTCACGTCGCCCAGGCCGAGGCCCTCCTTTTTCCGGATAAGATAGTAGGCCCCGTAGACGACGAGGAGGAATCCGCCGCCCACGGCGGCGCCGAGCAGGGCCTGAAGGAAGGCCAGATCGGCCCGGAAGAAGGAGAAGGCGAGGCTGAGGACGATGCCCGGAAAGGTGATCCTGTCGGGCAGGATCTTGTGGCGGAAATCGATGACGCCCAGGGCGATGAGGGCGCTGGTGAAGAGAGATGCGGCGACGAAGGTCCATCCCCAGGAAAAGCGAAGGTAGAGAAGGACCAGCGCGGCCGGCGTCATGAGCTCGACGAGAAAATATGAAACCGGGATCTTCGCCCCGCAGCGGCGGCATTTGCCGCCGAGGACGAGAAACGACACGACCGGGATGTTGTCGTAGGGCCGGATCTTCGCCTTGCAGGCGGGGCAGGCCGACGGCGGCCAGAGGAGGCTTAGGCCGGCCGGCACTCGGTAGATCACCACGTTGAGGAAGCTCCCCCAGATGAGGCCGAAGAGGACGACGATGATCAGCGTTTCCATGGGATGACTCCCGTCCGGAATTCCCCCGTGGCCGGATCGTAGACGTAATCGTTCCCGTCGTAGTCCTTGGGCAGCGCGGGCAGGAGGCCGGCCCGGACGATCTCGCCGGGCTCCGCGGGGAACCGGCCGGACGCCGCCTTGAACTTCGCCGCCGCCGCTTTCAGGGCGGCGATGTCGGCCACGGATTTCACCTGGTACAGGTGATTGGAGGCGATCTTTCGGATCTGGTCGTCCTGGGCCGTGTTGTAGACCTCCAGCCAGGTCTCCCACGACGTCTGGAGGTCCATGGCCTTGAACGACGTGTCCGCGTACAGCCGCTTGGCGATCGCCGGCGCGCCGGGGACGTCCATGGCTTTTTTAAAATAGGCCCGGGCGGTGGGGTAGTCCTTGGCGATGGCCGCGTAGTGGCCCGCCTCGAAGGGGAAGATCCATTGGGACGGATTCTTGGCGAAGCCCAGGTCGAAGATCTCGAGGGCCAGCCCGAGGTCCCGCATGTCGCCGGCGGCGATCAGCGCCCCCACCTCGTAGGGATCGACATAGCGGGGATCGAGCTCGGAAATGATGCCGAAGATGTGGAGGAGCGAGTCGTACCGGTCGGCGATCTCCTCGTTGCCGTAGTACTGGATCGCCCACAGGTAGACCACGTCGGCGATTAGAGTCGAGAAGCCGAAGGTCCCATACTTGACGTACTTCCCCGAGGGGATGTATAGGATGCCCGCGCCCGGCACTTTGCGGCGCGGCATCGTCCGCATTCGAAGCTCGAGGCCGGAGAACGAGGCCGCGAGGCCGCAGAGCACCAGGACCAGAGCGAGCGTCTTCCTCATCGATCAGACGAAATCCCTTCGCCTGAAAATCAGGACGGCCAGGGCCAGGACGAAGGCCGTGTAGAGGATCCCGTAGGCGGCCGCATAGGCCAGATGGGCGGCCGGGAGGGGCAGGGCGTGGACGACCTCGGTCCGGATGTTGAAGTTCTCGAGATCGGGCAGGACGGCGGAGAGGACGGCGAGCAGCGTCCGGCCCAGGCCGGGCTGGACTTTCTTGGCCAGGGCTTCCAGGCTCCAGGAGAAGTGGCCGATCAGGTAGAAGCCTAGCGAGAACAGCGAGCTCAGGATGGGCGTCGAGAAGCAGGAGAAGAGGATGGCCACGGCCGTGATCAAGAGGAGCTCCAAGAAGACGTAGACCAGGGCCAAAAGGAGGCGCCCTTCGAACACGCCCGTTTCCACGAGGACGAGCCCGAGGAAGATCAGGCCCATGCTGGCCATCATGACGGCCAGGGTCAGGATCAGACCGAAGTACTTGCCCAGGAGGAACTCGTAGCGCCGGATGGGCTTGGAGATCAGGGTGAAGATCGTCCGCTTCTCGATTTCCTTGTAGACCAGTCCCGTGCCGATGAGGATCGCCATGAGGGCGCCGAAGACCGAGATCGAGGCCAGTCTCACGTCCTTGACGATCTTCATCCGGTCGCCGACGGTGAGCATGGCCAGGACGCGCGAGAGGAGGATGGCCGCCGCGGCGAAGAAAAGGAGGAGGTAGAGGATGCGGTCGCGGACCGCTTCCTTGAACGTGTTGACCGCGATCACCTTGATCGTCATTGCGGCTTCACCATGCCGACGAACAGGTCCTCGAGCGTCTGGGTGCGGGACAGGAGCGAATGGATGCTCCCCTTGCGGTCGCGGACGAGGTCGAGGACGGTCGGGATGCGCGCCTCGTCGTAGACTTTGAGGAGTGTCCGGCCGGCCAGGGCCGACAACGGCTCGCCGAGCGCGGCGAGCTCCTCCCGGCCGACGCCCGAGAGGACGATCTCGGTGAAGAGGATCTTCTCGGAGATGAGATCGGCTAGCCGCCCCTGGCTCAGAATCAGGCCGCCGACCAGGATCGCCACGCGGTCGCAGATCATCTCGATGTCCTGAAGGATGTGGGACGAGAGGACCACGGTCCGGCCCTCGTCGCGCATGCGGAGGATGATGTCCCGGACCTCCTTCCGGCCGATCGGGTCGAGTCCGCCGAGCGGCTCGTCGAGGACGACAAGGGAGGGCTCGTTGATGAGGGCCTGGGCCAGGCCGACGCGCTGGAGCATGCCCCGGGAATACTTCCGGAGCGAGAGGTCGGCCGCCCGCTCCATGTCGACCAGCTTGAGGAGTGCGCGGATTCGCTCCCGCCGCACGGCCGGGGCCAGGCCGAAGAGCTGGCCGTAGAAATCGAGGAACTCGCGGGCGGTGAGGTGGTCGTAGAAATAAGGGTTCTCGGGCAGGAACCCGACCTTCTCCTTGGAACGGGGGTCCAGGTGCGGCCGCCCGCAGAGCTCGATCCGGCCGGCGTCCGGGAAGATCAGGCCCAGGACGCACTTGATCGTCGTGGTCTTGCCCGCGCCGTTCGGGCCCAGGTAGCCGAAGATCTCGCCTTCGGACACCGCGAACGAGATCCCCTTCAGGATCTCCTTGCGCCGGGGGATGAAGCCCTGGGAGAACGTCTTGCGCAGGCCCTCGATCGAGAGGATCGTGCTCATGGTCCTTTTATTATAAGCAGGCCCGGGGCGTTATTCAATTCTTGAGGTTCGCCTCGAACAGCCGGAGGATCCGCTTGTACTCGTCCGTCCAGGACGTCGCGTTCTCGAAGCTGTGGTTCTCGACCGGGAAGATCGCCAGCTCCCAGCCGTCCTTGCCGAGCTCGATCAGCCGCTGGACGAGCCGGACCGTGTCCTGGAAATGGACGTTGGTGTCGACGACCCCGTGGCAGATGAGGAGGGCGCCTTTCAGCCCGTCGGCATAGTAGATCGGGGAGCTCCGCTTGTAGGCTTCGGCGTCTTTCTGGGGCAGATTCAGGATCTCCGTGGTGTAGCTGGCGTTGTATTGCGCCCAGTCGGTCACGGGCCGGAGGGCCGCGCCGGCCTTCATGACCCCGGGCGTCTTGAACATGGCCATCAGGGTCAGGAACCCGCCGTAGCTTCCGCCGTAGCAGCCGATGCGGCCGGGATCGACGCCCAGCGTCTTGACCGCCCATTGGGCCACGTCCACCACGTCGCTAAGGTCCTTGCCGCCCATGTCGCGGTAGATGCCGGTCCGGCAGTCGCGGCCGTAGCCCGAGCTGCCGCGGTAGTCCGGGTCGAGGACGGTGTAGCCCTTGTCGAGCAGGACGTTGTTGAACATGTATTCCCGGAAATACGTGCTCCAGCCCTTGTGGGCGTTCTGGAGATAGCCTGCGCCATGGATGAAGATCACGGCCGGCTTGGCCGGGTGGGGGACCTTCGGCTTGTAGACGCGCATGGTGATGTCCGCGCCGTCGCGAGCCTTGATGGCCACGACCTCGGGATCGGCCCAAGCGAACGAGCGGAACTCGTCCGTGGTCGAGACCGTGATCTGCCGCGCGGCCGCGCCCGGCTTGTTCGCCTGGAGGAAGAGCTCGGGCGGGCGGGTGGCGTACGAGGAGAGAACGGCGAGCTGTGTTTCGTCGGGCGAGAGGAAGGCCTGGTTGAGGCCGACGAGGCTCGTGATCTTCGTCCGGGGCCCGCCTGCGGCCGGCATGGCATAGAAGTGGGTTTCGCCCGGGTGGACCTCGCTCGAAGTGAAATAGATCGCCCTGCCGTCGCGCGAGAGCTGGGCCGATGTGACCTCGAAACGGCCTTTCGTCAGCTGGATCTTGTCCTTGCCGTCGATCCCGATCTTGTAAAGGTGGGCGAAGCCGTCCTGCTCCGAGATGTAGGAGACGTGGAGGCTGTCCGGCCACCAGAAGAGGCCGGTCAGGCCCAGCTCGCCGACCCAGGCCTCGTCGTGGACGGCCTCGACGACCGTCGTCTTGCCCGTGGCGGGGTCGGCCTTCAGCAGCCACGCGTCCTTGTGGTCCTCGGCGCGGGCGGTCGTGAGGCAGACCTTGCCGTCGGGCGACCAGAGCGCCCCGCCCGGCGTGACGGCCCGGGTCCCCAGGCCGTAGTCGAGCCATTTGACCTCTCCCGTGGCCGTGTCCATGAAGCCGGCCTTGACGATCCGCGAGGGATAGCCGGCCTTGGCCCGGGAATCGATGACGTCGGTGAAGCCCGAGCGGGTGACATAGGTCGGGACGACCGTCGATCGCTCGTCGGGAGAGGGCTCGCTCAGCGTGAGGAAGACCGACTTCTCGTCCGGCGACAGCGCCAGAGAGACGCTCTGGTCCTCCTTGAGGTTATACGGACGGCGTCGGGCCGCCGCGGACGCGCCGCCGCCCGGGCCGCCGAAGCCGCCGCGCCCGCCTCCCCGGCCGCCGCCGGTCTGAAGCTTGAACTGCTGGAAGATCTCGAGCTGCTCGTCGGCGTACCATTTGGCCAGCTCGTCGGGCCGGCTGCGGTCGGGCGGCGGGGTGCGCCGCGTGATCGAGGTCATCTGGGCGAGGCTCCGGTCTGCGAGGGAAAAGACGAACAGGTTGTCGTCCATGGTGAAGGCGATCTTCTTCCCGTCGCCAGTGAACCCCACGTTGGACTTCCGGGAATCGGTGGCCACGAGGACGGCCGTCCTGCCGGTCGCGGGATCGAGGAGGCTGATCTCGCCCCCCTGGACCACGAGTCCGCGTTTCCTCTCCCGGTCGAAGCGGACGCCGCCGCCGAAGCCCCCGAACCCGCCCATCATCCGGGCGCCCTCGCCCGCGGCGGGCGGGAGCTTGGCCATCTCCTCGGCCGTGATCTTCCGTGGCGTCCAATCCGGCTTGGTCAGCATGTAGAGATCGGCGGTCTTCTCGGTCGGCTTCTTCCAGCGGAAGTAGAGCCGGGCGCCGTCGACCGACCATTGCACGGCGGACGGTTCGGTGCCGACGAGGTCCGGGCCGCGCATGACGTTCTCGACGGTCAGCTTGAAGGGCGCCGGCGCGGGGGCCTGGGCCCCGGCGAAGAGAGGGACGATGAGGAGCGCGCAGAGCGCGGCCCGGCGCGCGAAGCGCCCGGCGCGCGAAGCGCGGGGGGGACAAGCTCCAGAGAGCTGCGGGGGGGACTGGCCCAAAAGGGCCGCCCGGCGGATGGGGTGAGGATGGCGATGCATGGAGGCCTCCAAGGGTCTTGTGTTCGGTGCGGGCGGACGTCCCGCATTCGGATCGGCGGTCAATCCGCCACCACGTGGTTGAGGGTATCGGGATCGAGGGTCACGTAGAAGTCCCCGCCCAGGTAGAGCAGGGGCGCCACGGCGCGCACGTTCAGGACGCCGTCGGCGGTGAAGCTCCGGGGCTTTTCGTGGACGGCCAGGACCTCGCCGACGAACAGGTCGTGGTCGCCGGTCGAGCGGACGTCGGCCAGCCGGCATTCGAAGGCGACATAGGCTTCCGCGAGGAGAGGCGAGCGGATGATCTTCGACGGGGCGAGCTTCACCTGGAACTCCTTGACCTTGTCGAGCGTCGCGCCCGACGTCCGCCCCATCTGGGCCGACAGCTTGACGGCGTCGCGGCTGATAAAGTTCACGGTGAACTCCCGGGCTTCCGCGACCAGGGCGTGGGTGAAGCGCTTCTTGGAGATGAGCACGCCGAAGAGAGGCGGCTCGAACGACAGAGCCGTGTGCCAGGCGCAGCTCATGACGTTCACCCGCTCCCCGGACTTCACGCCGATGAGAGCCACGGTGTAAGGGTAGAAATACTGGAACTTCTTGATCGAGGTCGTGATCGTGTCCATGTCGGCCTCCTCGGGCCAAGCCTTTGACCGCTCCGGATCCGCCGGAAAATTATATATGGGCCCGGCGAAAAAGGGAAGGAGGGTGAGGGGGGAAGGCTAGCCGCGCGCCGCCGGGGAGGGTGGGGCCGAAGCCGCAAAAATCACCCCCCCGTTCGCCGGTAGGAGCGATTGTCCTTTCCCGGCCTGCGCCCGATAATGAAGGCAATCGGGCCGATGCCAATCGTCCCGAGCTGACGCAACGCCAAGGTTGCCGAAGGGGCGAGGATAAAAGATCCTCTCCTGATCCTCCTTTCTTAACACCCCTGACCCGAAGGCGAGTCAGGGGTGTATTTCCCTGCGCCGCCCGGGCCGGGCCGATCTCCTCCTCGGCGCCCTGCGGGCGGTCTTGGAAAACCGGCCCGCGTCCTCTATAATGGGTTCACAGACCGGCCCGGGCGGTCGAGGAAGGAGTGTTGTCATCATGAAACGAACCGCATGGACCGTCATCATTGTGCTCGCCGCCGCCGCGGCGGCCATCGCGGCTCTCGATCCCGCCGCCGCCGGGCAGGTCTCCCGCTTCGCGGGCGGCGAGTCGCACGGCCGGATCTACGAGCTGGCGACGACGCTTGAACAGCAGGCGACGGCCCTCGCCAAGGAGAGCTTCGAACACTTCAAGGGCTGGAACGGGGCGATCAGCGACCAGGAGCAGGCGATCCTCTTCCGGTCCGAGTCCTTCGTCGCTTCCTGCCGCCTCTTCCTCCGGTTCGCGGAGGGGCAGTCGGACTTCTACCGGCCGGACTTCCTCCGGACGAGCCTTTACAACGCCTTCGCCTGGCTGACCGCCTCGTTCTCGGAGCTCGAGAACGAGATGCGGCAGGGGAACGTCATGCCCTACGTCCTGTCCGACTGCCGCAACCTGCTCGATCGCATGGAGCGCGAGTTCCGGGGCTGGGCCTCGCCCGACAACCTGGCCTACCTCGACGGCCACTACGTCAAGGCGGCGGACGCGAGCGTCTACTTGATCCAGCGCCAGGGTCCGGGCCAGTACATCCGCCGGCCGTTCAAGAGCCTGGAGAGCCTCTTCCGCTACAACTACGACGCGGACCGGGGCAAGGACCCCTGGAAATTCCTGGTCGAAGTCTCCGAGGACACCCTCCGCAAGATGAAGAGCGGCGCGATGGTCGGCCTGACGTTCGAGGGCCAGATGATCATCGAGCAGGGCAGCCGTCCCAACCGGCCCGTCTACCGCATCGAGAACGGCCGGAAGCGCGGCTTGACCCGGGCCGATCTCGTGAACCGCTTCGGCGGCTGGGGCCGCGTCTTCGAAGTGCCGCGCGAGGTGATCGATGCCTATGCGGAGGGCGCGCCCATCGATAAATAGTCGATCGCCGTTTTCCATCTTCGGGCCACCCGCGCGACGAAATCCTTTGCCGCGGTCGGACGCTTTCCCTCCTCAGCCATCGGGATCGAGCCGGCGCGATGCCCCCCGGGGGGGTGGTTGCGGGCTGTGTCAGCAAAAGGGGGGTTGATGATGGGAACCAAAAAGGTGGGGGCTCTCTCCAGCCCGCGCAAGAAAGCCATCATCATTATAAATGGCCGTTTCCAAATTGCAACACCTTTTTCAAAAAAATCTTTTCCGGACCCCGTTCGGCAAACTCCGCCTTGACTTTATCCGGAAATTTTCTGATACTGATTGAAGATCGTCAGAACCATCCAAGCATCGCTCAGAATCGATGATATCCGAAGATGTCCTGGGTGCGGACGAAAATTTTTTGAGCCGGGAGGTACTGCAACATGGCCTTTGAATTCAAGAACTCCAAAGGGGTGGCCTATTTCCTCCATTCCCGTGAAGTCACGCTGAAGGGCGGCCGTGCGCAGAGGATCTACTTCTTCGCCCGCGACGTCCGTCCGGGCGCGCTCGACGCCGTCCCCGAAGGCTACATGGTCATGGAGACGACCAAGACGGGGATGCCCATCCTCAAGAAGAAGTAAGCCGTCCCGCGTTTCGTTTCAAGGTCAAGCCGGCGCCTCATCCGCCGCGAGCGCACTCCGGACGACGGTGCGTTCCCGAGTCCGGGGGCGCGGTCCGCAAGGCCCGAGGGCCGGGTTGGCCTCTTTTTTTGGGCGCCGGTTTTCCTTAGAATAGCGGAGGCCCTCCGATGAACGCCCAGCGCTTCAAGCAATACCTGCTCTCCGGCGTCTCCTACGCCATCCCCTTCGTGGCCAGCGGCGGCATCCTGATCGCCGTCTCGATCGCCTTCGCCCCGATGACCGCCCAGGGGCCCGATTTCTCGCACGCGCCGCTCCTCAAGCTGATCAACGACATCGGCGTGGCCGCGTTCGCCTTCCTGATCCCCGTCCTGTCCGGCTACATCGCCTTCGGGATCGCCGACAGGCCGGGCATCGCCCCGGGCTTCGTCGGCGGCTACATCGCCGGCCAGGTGGGCGCGGGCTTTCTCGGGGGGATCATCTCCGGGCTGCTGGCCGGCTTCCTCGTCGCCGCCATCAAGAAGCTCAAGCCGCCGCGCGCGCTGCGGCCGATCATGCCCATCCTAGTCATCCCCGTCCTGTCCTCGCTCGTCGTCGGGTTCGTGATGTTCAAGATCGTCGGCGCCCCCATCCGGGACATGATGACGGCCATCCAGCACTGGCTGGTGTTGATGAATTCCGGCAGCCAGGTCCTCCTGGGCGTCATCCTCGGGTCCATGATCGCTTTCGACATGGGCGGCCCGGTCAACAAGGTGGCCTTCTTCTTCGGCGCGGCCATGATCCAGCAGGGCAACACCGCGGTCATGGGTGCCTGCGCCGCCGCCATCTGCATCCCGCCCCTCGGCCTCGGGCTGGCCACCCTGCTCAACCGGAAGCTCTGGACCGACCAGGAGAAGGAGGCGGGATTGGCCGCGCTGGCTATGGGCACGATCGGCATCACCGAGGGGGCGATCCCGTTCGCCGCCGCGGACCCGCTGCGGGTCATTCCGGTGATCATGGCCGGCTCGAGCGTCGGGGCGGTCGTGGCGATGCTGGGCCGGGTGGGCGACCACGCGCCCCACGGAGGGCCCATCGTCCTGCCGGTCGTGGACCATCGCCTCATGTTTGTCGCCGCGATCCTGGCCGGGACGCTCACCGTGGCCGGCCTGATGTCGCTCCTCAAGCGCCGCTCGACGCCCGCTCCGTCGGAATAAGGAGTCTCCCATGACCCTCGTCGCCGTCACCGCCTGTCCCACCGGCATCGCCCACACGTACATGGCCGCCGAGCAGCTCGAGAAGACCGGGCGCAAGCTCGGGATCAAGATCAAGGTCGAGACCCAGGGCGCCATGGGCATCGAGAACGAGCTCTCCGCGGCCGACATCCGGGACGCGGCCGCCGTCGTCCTGGCGGTCGGCATCCCCGTCCTCAGGCGCGAGCGCTTCGTCGGCAAGAAGATCTACGAGATCTCCCCGCAGGAGGCGATCAAGAGCCCGGAGGCGATCCTGGCCCGGATCAAGCACGACCTTGGCCTTTGAGCTCGAATTCGCCTTTCCCCTGCCGTCGGGGCTGCATGCCCGGCCGGCCGGGGTGATCCAGGAAAAAGCCGAATCCTTCGCCGGCGAGGTCGTCTGGGAAAACCTCCGGAACGGGCGGGCCGCCGACGCCAAGAGCGTGCTGTCGCTCGTCGCCACCGACACGCGGTTCCGCGATCCGTGCCGCGTGCGGCTCGCCGATCCCGCCGGCGCCGCGGCCGGGCGCGAGCTCCGGAGTCTGATCCTCGAAACGCTGCCCCGCATCGAGTCCGCGGCCGAGGAGGCCGCGCCCGCGGCCGCGTCGGACATCCCTCGCATCCTCGCCGCGGAGAAGGCGGCGGTCCTCCGCGGCGTGCCGGCCGGACCCGGCATCGGCCGGGGCCCGGCGTTCGTGTATGATCCCGGTGCGGGGGCCGCCGACGACGGCTCCGGCCCCGTCCGGCCTCCCGATGCCGAAGCGGCCGCCTTCCGCGCCGCCGCGGACGAGATGGCCGCCGAAATCTTCCGCCGCCGCGAGCGGAGCGGGGAGCGGACGGAGCGGGCCGTGCTCGCCGCCCATTTGGCTATCCTGCGCGACCGGGCGTTCACGGCCCGGATCGAGGAGATCATCGCCTCCGGGACGAGCGGCGCGGCGGCCGCCGTGCTCCTGGCCGGCCGGCATTTCTCCGATGTGCTCGGGGCGAGTCCCAGCGCGTACCTGCGGGAGCGGATGGCCGACATCCGGGACATCTCGCGCCGGCTCGCCGCGCGGATCGCCGGTCCGGCGGCGCCGGTCGCCGAGCGGGAGATCGTCCTCTCCGAACCCGTCATTCTCGCGGCCGAGGATCTCTCTCCCTCCCGGTTCATCCTCATGGACAAGTCCCTGCTCCGGGGCCTGATCCTCGAAAAGGCGGGCGTCACGTCGCACACGCTGATCCTCTGCCGGGCCCGGGGCATCCCCGCGATGGCGGGCTGTCCCGGCATCCTCACCCGGCTCCGGCCGGGCGAGGACGTCCTGCTTGACGGCGGCCGGGGTCTGGCCGTCCTCGCTCCCTCGGCCGCGGTCGCCCGCTATTACGAGCGCGAAACGGCGGCCGAGGAGAAGAGGACCGGCCTCCGGCGCGCCAAGGCCGTCCTCCCGGGACGCACCGCCGACGGCCGGAAGGTCGAGATCGCGGCCAACATCGGCGATCCGCAGGATCTCGCGGGCGCCTTGGCCGACGGGGCCGAAGGCGTCGGGCTCTTCCGGACCGAGCTCCTCCTGCTCGGCCGGCCGTCGGCGCCGGACGAGGAGGAGCAGACCGCGCTCTATGCGCGCCTCGCGGCGGAGTCGGGCGGGAAGCCGATCATCGTCCGGACCTTCGACATCGGGGGCGACAAGCCCCTCCCGTTCCTGCCTCTTCCCGCGGAGGCCAATCCGTTCCTCGGGTTCCGCGGGATACGGCTCTACGCGCGCTTCGCCGATCTCATCCGCGTCCAGATGCGGGCGCTCCTCCGCGCGGCGGTCTCCGGCCCGCTGAAGATCATGGTCCCCATGGCCGCCACGGCCGAGGAGATCGTCGAGGCCCGCGGGCTCCTGGAGAGGGCGCGCGCGGAGCTCGCCGCTGAGGGCGTGCCTCACCGCCCCGACGTCGAGCTCGGCATGATGATCGAGGTCCCGTCGGCCGCGCTCCTCGTCGACCGCCTCGCCGACCACGCGGATTTCTTCAGCGTGGGCTCGAACGACCTGCTGCAATACACGTTCGCCGCCGACCGCGGCAATCCCGCCGTCCGCGGCCTGAACCAGCCGCTGCATCCGGCATTCCTCCGGCTCCTGAAGTCGGTCGTGGACGCCGCTCACGCCCGGGGCCGCTGGGTCGGGCTGTGCGGCGAGATCGCCGCCGACCCGCGCCTCCTGCCCGTCCTCGTCGGCCTGGGGTTCGACGAGCTCAGCATGACCGCGTCCGCGGTGCCCGAGATCAAGGCCCGGCTCGGGGTCCTGGACGGCGAAGCCTGCCGCGGGCTCGTCCGCACCGCCTGCTCCGCGGGGCTTGTTCGCGAAGTCGAGGAGGCGCTCGACGCCTTCGCGGCGGCCGGGCCGTCCCCAGAGGAGCTCGTCGTCCCCGCTCTCGTCAACCTGCGCTCGACGAGCCGGACGAAGTACGAGGTCCTGCAGGAACTGGCCGCGCTCCTGGAGGGCGCGGACCGGGCCGCGAGCCGGGCCGAGGTCGAAGCCGCCCTTTGGCGGCGAGAGGACACGTTCTCGACCGGCATCGGCTTCGGCGTGGCCATTCCGCATTGCCAGACCCCGGCCGTTCGAACGCCGAGCGTGGGCCTGCTGCGGTTCGAAACGCCCGTGGTCTGGGACTCGGCCGACGGCCGGCCGGTGGACCTGGCCCTGATGCTGGCCATCCCCGCGGCGGGCCCGGCCCAAGGCGTTGTCCCGGCGAAGCAGGGCGGAGCCCCGGCAGAGCAGCGGAGCCTCAAGTATCTCGCCCGCCTGTCGCGGCGCCTCGTCCACGAGGAGTTCCGCGACGGCCTCCGGGCCGCGGCCGATGCGGCGGATATCGTCCGCCTCGTCTCCGCCGCGCTGGCCGACTGAGCGCAGCGCGCGTGCCAGCGCGTACCGTAGCGGGCGTGCCAGCGCGAACCGAAACGGCCGCTACCGGCACCGCAAGAGCGGCTACCGGTATGGCAAGAGCCGTTTTGACTCCGGAAATCCTTCGGGATATACTCGGCCCATGAATCCCCAGGTCAAGCTTTCCATTCTGGCCGCGGCCGCGCTCCTCGCCGCCGCCTGCGGAGGCCCCAAAGCCGGCGTCCCGGCCGCCTCGGCAAAAGCCGCCCCGGCCAAGACGCTGAAGATCGCGGTCATTCCCAAGGGCACCACGCACGAATTCTGGAAATCGATCCATGCCGGCGCTGTCCAGGCCGCCCGCGAGACGGGCGTGGAAGTCATCTGGAAAGGTCCGCAGAAGGAAGACGACCGCGCGCAGCAGATCACGGTCGTCGAGGACGTCATCAGCCGCGGTGTGGACGGCATCGTCCTCGCCCCGCTCGACGACCGGGCCCTCGTCCGGCCCGTCCAGGATGCCGGGCGGGAGAAGATCCCCGTCGTGATCATGGACTCGGGCCTCCAAGGCAAGGACTATCTCAGCTTCGTGGCCACGGACAATTACCAGGGCGGCGTCCTCGCGGCCCGCCGGATGGGGGAGCTCCTCCAGGGCAAGGGCAGCGTCTTCCGCATCCGCTACCAGGCGGGCTCGGCCTCGACCACCGACCGGGAGAACGGATTCCTCGAGACCCTGACGAAGGAATTCCCGGCGATCAAGGTCCTCGTCCAGGACCAGTACGCAGGGGCGACCACGGAAACGGCTTACCAGTTGGCCGAGAACCTGCTTGGCCGGTTCCCGGACGTGGACGGCGTCTTCTGCCCGAACGAATCCAGCACCTTCGGCACGCTCCGTGCCCTCCAGGAGGCGCGCCTCGCGGGCAAGGTCAGGTTCGTCGGATTCGACAGCTCGCCCAAGCTCGTCCAGGCCCTGCGCGACGGTGAGCTTCACGGGATCGTCCTCCAGAACCCGGTGAAGATGGGCTACCTCGGCGTCCTCCAGATCGTCAAGGCGATCCGGGGCGAGAAGATCCCGGAGCGCATCGACACCGGTGTGATGGTCGCGACCCGGGAGAACATGGACACCCCCGAGATCAAGGCCCTCCTCTCGCCGGACCTCTCGATCCTGGAGAAATGACCGCCGTCCCCGACGCCGCTCCCGTCCCGCATCTCCAGGGCGGGGGCATCGGTCCCGCCCTCGAGATGCGGGGCATCCGCAAGCAGTTCGGGGCGACGCTGGCCCTCGACGACGTCGATTTCACCCTCGGGCGGGGCGAGGTCCACGCCCTCCTCGGCGAAAACGGCGCGGGGAAGAGCACCCTGGTCAAGGTGATCAGCGGAGCGGTCCAGCCCGACGGGGGCGCCATGCGGCTCGCCGGCCGGCCGTTCCACCCGCTCCATCCGCTCGCCGGCCGCCGCTCCGGCGTCTCGATGATCTACCAGGAGCTGAACCTCGCCCCGCACCTCACCGTGGAGGAGAATGTCGTCCTCGGCCGGGAGGAAAGCGCCGCCGGGTTCCTGAAGCGGCGCGCGGTCCGCGGGAGGATCCGGGAGACGCTCGTCTTCCTCGGCCATCCCGAGATCCCGCTCGACGTGCCCGTCGGGCGGCTGAGCGTCGGGACGCGGCAGATCGTCGAGATCTCGCGGGCCATCATGGACCGCTCGTCGATCCTGGTCATGGACGAGCCGACGAGCAGCCTCACCCGCGAAGACACCGAGCGGCTGTTCCAGGTCATCCGAAGGCTCCGGGCCGACGGGGTGAGCGTCATCTACATCAGCCATTTCCTGGAGGAAGTCTGCGAGGTCGCCGACGTCTTCACCGTCCTCCGCGACGGCCGGAACGCGGGCGGCGGCCGGATCGCGGTCGTCCCGCTCGAGGACATGATCCGGATGATGGTCGGGTCGAAGATGGCCGACTTCTTCCCCCGCGTCCCGCGGGAGCGGGGGGCGACCCTGCTCGCCCTGAAGGCGCTGAAGGGCGTCCGCATGGGCGGCGCGGTGAGCCTGGACGTGCGCCGGGGCGAGATCGTCGGGTTGGCCGGCCTGGTCGGCGCGGGCCGGACCGAGACGCTGCGGACGGTGTTCGGCCTGGATGCCCTCGCGTCCGGCGCTATCGAGATCGGCGGGCGCGCGGCGGGCCCGGACCGGCCGTGGCGGATGATCGCCCGCGGGCTCGGCCTGCTGAGCGAGGACCGCCAGGGCGAAGGCCTGGCCCTCTCCCGCTCGATCGCCGACAACGTCACCCTCAGCCGCCTCGGCCCGTACCGCCGCCGCGGATTCCTCAGCCAGACCCGGAGGGCAGCGGC
>Ga0182021_10005581_pt1 | contig 14916 bp, 19 predicted proteins | sample 612E3MmetaG_FD_120493 | JGI IMG/M metagenome (GOLD analysis project Ga0182021, IMG submission 120493) | Permafrost microbial communities from Stordalen Mire, Sweden - 612E3M metaG (Illumina Assembly) | ecosystem: Environmental > Terrestrial > Soil > Wetlands > Permafrost | place: Sweden... | reverse complement strand
TGGTCTGAAGTGTATGCTTCAGCGTAAATGATGTTTTTAATGACTGTTTCTGGGTCTAAACCTAAAAACTTGGACATTTGAACTATGCGTTCAAGCCTGAAAGTGTTTTCTGTGTCCACGTATAATGCGCCGCCGTTGAGTCCTCCTCGTTCTGGCGGTAACTGTACGTTGACGCATAGTTGATGACACATCTGGCTTTTTCCACTGCCATATTCACCGTAAAACTCTGTTATGGTTTGGGTTTCTAAGCCACCGTCAACCATTTTGTCCATGGCTTTGCTGCCTGTGCTTAGTCGCAAGACGTTTTTGCGCATTTTGAAAAGTTCATCAGCTCGAATGAATGAGACTCCGAGGGCTTGACGTGCTGCATCTATAATTTGGAACGCTTTTTTCTCGCTTACTCCAACAGGATCGAGCTCTCGTGATGTCGCCATGGCTAAAGCTTCAACGGTGTGGTAACCGAGTTCTCGAAGTTTTTGGGCTGTGGCTGGACCAACCCCTGGGAGGTCCTCTATAAACTCATATTTGGGCTTGGTTGATGGTGTTTCCTCTTCAGTCTTTTCTGTTTCTTTTTGGTTTTCAGTGTCTTCAGCTTCAGTCATTACGTTCACACTTTGAAGACATGATGTAATGTTTGGGTTATTTAAGATAATCTAAGAATCGACTTTTTTGCGCAGTGGAGGGGCGAGTGAAAGTGAACAAGCAAAATTGGTTTTGTCAAGAAAAATTGATTAAGAAATGGGGTTAGTAAAAAATAGAAAACTTTTATAATCGACTTATACTGAGACATTAAAATTCAAATCAATATTGATCGTGGCACCTGTAACAAGATCTATCGCGGTTGCTGGCTCAGTCTTGTTGATATGCCTAAAAAACGGAATAAAACAAAAAGTAGTAGATTTTCAAAATTAACCATTAATCGCCCACGGTTATTCTCGACATTCTTTGAGATTCTGCAGTTCCGCAAATGTCTTGTTTAGAATCGCTGTGTCCTGAATTGTTTTAACTGTGGAAACGGGCAAGCAAATCACTACTCTTCCAAGAAAAGGCCGTCTAAAACCCAGTTTCTTTGCAGCTTCGTCGTTTAAGCCAACGTACAAGTTTGTGATTTGCCAAGTGTTCATGTCTAATTCTGCACTTTCAACATCGCCAAGTAAAAAAGCGTCTGAAGTGTAAGCTTTCTTCCAGAATAACCTGCTTATTTCAACCATTAAAGAACCTCAATAATAAATTATTTAGCGCACCCTAATATTTGTTTATCGGCAACTGGCACGGTCAAAACGCTTTTTACAATGCAAAAGAATAGTTAAAATGATAATTATGTCTACTTCTCAAAAAGAAACCACCATTAAGCAGCTTACAGCAGAAGAAAAACGTGTCATCGAGGACAAAGGCACTGAAATGCCCTTCACCGGCAAATACTTTGCTTTCTGGCAAAAAGGCACGTATGTGTGCAAACGCTGCGGAGCCAAACTTTATCGTTCAGAAAACAAGTTTGAAGCCAACTGTGGCTGGCCAAGCTTTGACGATGAAATCCCGGGCGCGGTGAAACGGACACCTGACCCTGATGGCATGCGCACACAAATTGAATGCACTAACTGCGACGCCCATCTGGGCCATGTTTTCATTGGAGAACATTTAACTGAAAAGAACACGCGGCATTGTGTGAATTCGATTTCTATGGATTTTATTCCTAACAAACAGTAGACTTTGGAGATGAACTTTTGAGTAAAGCCAACTCCTCTAAACAGCTTGTTGCAAAAGTCTCAAAGCTTGAAGGCTTAATTGAGTATCAGAAAGGCTCAGTTGTAAGCCACACCTTAATTGACGAGAAAGCGGGAACTGTAACGTTGTTTGCTTTTGACGAAAACCAAGGCTTAAGTGAACATAAGGCGCCTTACGACGCATTGGTCTACGTTATTGAGGGCGGAGTCGAAATAACCATATCTGGTAAATCTCTGACTCTAAAGCAGGGAGAAATAACTATTTTGCCCGCTAACGAGCTACATGCTTTAACTGCAAAAACAAGGTTTAAAATGCTGCTAACCATGATAAAGTCTTAGAAAAGCTCTCCGCCCCACTTGTCCCTAAAACAGTATTCGCCCAGAGGCTTTCTCGGCGGCACAGGCGGTTTCTCATTAGGGTAACCCAAAGCAATCAACGCTTGAGGATCAACATCATCAGGAATCTTCATTGTTTTTCTGACGGTTTCTTTGCAAAAGGCGGGTGCGCAAAACCAACATGCCCCCAAACCCTTTGAATGCGCTGCTAACAACAAGTTTTGCATTGCTGCGCCAAAGCTTTGGATTGCTAAATCCTGCTCGACGCTTTGCCTGGTTTTATCTGGAAATTTGTTCATGCCCTCCATTGTAGTGCAAGCAAGGATTAATGCGGGCGCAGATGCAAACCTTTCAACCCTACCAGTTCGCATTTCTGCATCTATGACTGCGCCGTCTTTAGCCATGTCAGCAGCCCAAGCTTCAGCCATAGCCTCAGCCAACTCCCGTTTAACCAAGTCATCAGCTAAAATGATGAATCGCCAAGGCTGAGCATTATGCGCAGAAGGTGCCCAGATCGTAATCTCCAAAACCTCCTCAACTAGCTGTTTTGGAACAGGCTTGGTTTGGTATTTTCTTGTGCTTCGCCGCTGTTTAATGGCTTCGAATAGTTCTGGCATAAAAGATGTGTATGTATCTTTGGCTTTTTATCTCTTGACTTAGAGGCAATTTCGAAGCTCTAAATTCGTTAAATAACAGTTTAAATGGCATTTGCCCTGTTTTTTCACCGCTGACATGCCATTTAGGCTATAATTGTGGGAGCCTTTGGTTGAGGAAGAGAGGGATTAAGTTTGAAAATTCAGGAAAAAAATTATAAAATTGACATAGGCGCATATGGTGCAATATCCGTTGAGGCACCGAGCAAAGATGAATGTCTGGAACTTTTCCGTGAGGTCACAGGAACCAGACGAGAATCAAAGATTGACGAAGCAATAAGATAACTACGTAATTGTTCCACATCTTAATCTTATCAAAACTTTTTGATTTTTTAGGTTCAAAGAACGCTACGTACTGTGCCAATTTACTTATTTCTTATTTGGCACCAGGATAACTTTGAGCGATTGCCCTGCCTCAGCCATCAACTTGAACCCTTCCTGTGCCTCGCTTAAAGGAAGCCGATGAGTAATCATATCCAGAACATTAAGCTGTTTAGTGGCTAATACCCGCAGTGAATCTTCCAAATCGTTAGGCGCAGCGCCGTAGCTTGTTCGCATAGTAATTTCGTTTCGCCAGAACTGATTGATTGGCACTGGAAGCTTAACCGTTGGGTCGGGAACAGCAAAAAACAGAATGGTTCCCCCGTTTTCAACGCAGTCCAACGCTGATAGGGACGCTGAGGTAGCTCCTGTGCAGACAACAACTTGATCAGCTAATCTTCCCTCGTTGACTTCTTTGAGTTTGATGGGCAGGTTTTCTTTGGCGTTTAAGGTGTGGGTTGCACCGAATTTTTTAGCAAGTTCCAACCTGTACGGGTTAATGTCGGCTACAATGATGTTTTCTACGCCTTTAAACTTGGCAAGCTGCACATGCAATATTCCAGCTATGCCGCCCCCAATAATCAAAACTGTGTCGTCTTTTTGTATTGCTGCTAAGCGTTGCCCGCGTGATACGCATGCTAATGGCTCAATGAAGGTGCCTTCTTCAAAAGACATGTCATCTGGTAGCTTGTAGATTCCATAATCTATGTTGATTTTTGGTACCTTGATGAATTGTGAGAAGCCGCCTGGAAAATAATTGGTCGTATGTAGTGTATGGCAGGCGGTGTGTGATCCTCTTTGACAGTAACGGCATTTGTTGCATGGAACATGGTGGGAAACAAAGACTCTGTCGTCAACTTTGAGGGTTTTAACTTTGCTGCCGACTTTATCAATGATGCCGGTTGCTTCATGACCCAGCACAATTGGGGCTTTAGGAACACGGTACCATTCTATAACGTCGCTGCCGCAAATCCCGCTCGCCCTAACCTTTAACAACGCTTCATCCTCTCTGATTTGGGGGATGGGAACGTCTTGGATACGAACGTCATGGTTGTTGTAGTAAACGGCGGTCTGCAACAGATTCACCAAAAAATGGTTTAGGCTTTGCCTGCTTTTACTTGACTGAACAGGTCTAATGCTTCTTGTGGCGTATAGTTGTCATGGACAATGGCGCGGATTCCTCTAATGGCGGCTACTGGGTTCTCAGTTTGCCAAACGTTTCTTCCCAAGTTAACGCCGATAGCTCCTTTTTGCATGCCATCGTAAACGAAGTCGAAGACTTCTTTTTGGGTTTCAGTTTTTGGTCCACCAGCCATAACAACTGGCACTGGGCAGCCATCAACAACTTTCTCAAAGTTTTCTTTGCAATAGTATGTTTTAACTACTCTTGCGCCCAATTCAGCTGAAACTCTTGCAACCAATGCTAAGTATCGGGCTTCACGTTTTTCAAGTTCTTTTCCAACGGCTGTGACAGCCATAACTGGCACGCCATATTCTTCACATTCATCAACGAGTTTGGCCAGGTTGCTTAGGCTTTTGTTTTCGTATTTGGTTCCTGCGAAAACGGACATGGAAACTGCCATAGCGTTTAACCTGAGGATTTCCTGAATTGATGTAACTACGCTTTCGTTAGCTAAATCTTCTCCAACTACCGTTACCGCTCCTGAAACTCGCATGATAATTGGTTTCTCAATTGCTGGGTCGATGCAGTTTCTCAATACTCCCCTGGTAAGCATGATTGCGTCTGCGTACTGGTAAATTGGTTGAATAGTTTTTTCTGGATGCTCAAGTCCATGTGTTGGTCCTTGGAAATATCCGTGGTCAACTGGTAAAAATAGAGCTTTACCATCTTTCTGGATAAGTCTACTTAACCTGTTTTTCATTCCCCAATCCATAATCATTTCTCCGTGGAGTCTTTTTGTTTGAGGATTAAATAACCTTTTTCTATGAGCCAGTGGTGAAATTGCCATGTGGTGTATAGACAGGCGCTGCTACATTTTTGTCGTGTCTGCTCATAAGAAGGGGAAGACTCAGTTGACTTGTTTAGTTCGATTTGAACAGGGCACTTTATATCTTTGCAGAATTCTCTTTTTTTATACTCAATAAATCCTTCAGGAGTCATGTGCATCGGTGCCTACTCCACATTTAAAGTTAATAAGACTTGTTTTCCCAGCTAAGTGATCAAGTAGTTTACCTTTCGGTCGATGCTTTCTATGCAACTTTGCCCGCTTAAGCGCCAAGCCGTTTATGGCAAAACATAAGTACCTAAAAAACCATAAATTAAGTATCAAAGCTAAGGAGCGGAGACTTCAAAATGATTTTATCCTTAAACCTACTAAATGATATATTCAACTTCGTCACCCACGGAACAATCATTGGCATACCAACAATAGCCTTCATGATTATCCCATTCATAATAGGCTTAGTATTGGGTTTTCTTGTCAAAAAATTTCTTAAGTGGGCAATCATAGGCGCCGTTATAGTCTTTGTGCTTGCTTATTTTGGCGTTTGGGGCTTATCCTTTAGCAAGCTCCAGAGTTGGGGGACAACTTATGGCGGATTAGCAATCCACGAAGCCATCTTTATAATTGGCATATTGCCTCTGGGATTAGGATTCATCATCGGCTTAATCATAGGCTTCATATTCGGATAAAAAACTTCCATATCCTTCAATTTTTTTGAATTGAATAGCATGCGCTTTTTAGGCACTCAGCCCATGTGTTGCTTGTATGCCAAAGCTGTATCTTTTAGGCGGAGAAAACGTCTTCAAAAGAAGTGCTCGAGAAGTAAACGAGAGCGCCTTCCAAGACGCAGGACAACCTCTAAATGTTTTGGTCTTTTCTTGGGCAAGATCATCATTTGACACAGGATACAAAAGAAGAAAAAACCTGGTTAATTACTTCAGAAGTCTTGGCTCCAATGCAATTAATTTTGTAGATTACTCTGATTCCCATGAAATAATCATTGAAAAAATGGTTCAGTCCAATTTAGTTTATTTGATGGGTGGACTTGCAAGCGTATTAATTGAAAGACTAAAAAAAGTCGGCGTTGACCACTTACTGCATGATTACAGTGGAGTTATCGTTGGGAGAAGTGCAGGGGCATTGGCGCTTTGCAAAAAATCCATAATTACCTGCCACAGAAGTAACCCCAAAGCCACAATAATAAATGGACTTGGCTTGGCAGACCTCACACTTAAAGTCCACTATAAACCTGAAAACAACAGCGCCCTAGAAATGCTGTCAAAGCAAGAAAAAATTTACGCCATCCCAATGGGTTCAGCGCTAATCTACAACCATGGCGCCTGCTCATCCATAGGAGAAATCTATTTGTTTGAAAATGGCAAAAAAAGCAAGTTATAGACGTTCCCTTAACTTTGTGTTAGAAGCTGAACAAGCTCTTCCTTCTCTTTTTCAACACGGTCCCAAAGCATAATGCTCTCGCTGTCAAGGGCAGCATCGTTTTTGTAGTTGTTTTTTATGCGCCAAAGGCTCCTATTCTCAATTGACAATTGCTCAATCAAATTGTATGTGTTATTATCCAGCATTCCCCGTTGACTAGTCAGTGGCTTAAGGGCTTCTGGATTGTCACCGTCGCTTTCATTTTCTATATTTATGCAAACTTCGTCTTCATGATTTTCCTTTGAATTACAAACCAGCGTGTTTGTATCTCCTTCATTGGTGACTGTAGTTACCACATCGTTTTCTTCGACCAAAAAAATTCACCTCCAACAAAACCAACATTCAACATTCAACCTAAATAAATTAACACACTTAAGCTATGTGACTACAAAAAGCTGGCAACAATCCGCTGGGTAGCAAAACATAAATCGAAAATAACGGGTAAGTAACAGCAAATAGGATGGTTGCAGATGTCACCTTCATATAACATGGCAAGTGGCCATGAAGCTTCATACAGCGTATCGCTGACCGGAAACACAACAGTTGCTGTCCGAAGCAGTTCACCCATGAAGTTCCGAGCTGTATACGTGGGTGCTGCCAGTTTAGAGTTCATGTGGGTTTCATCTGGAAAAAGTTCCCATAGGCAGTTCACCCCCACAATTCTTGACCCAGCGCCTGCAAAATACAGTAGTCAGTGAGGATGATGGGCAAACCCAAATTGTTAATGTAGAACTTGGCAATCGGATGTTTCCCGTAACAGGACTGATAAACACTAATGTCAAAGGCGAAATTAAAGCGCCAGCAATCCATTTTGATTTGCCTCATGCATATGACTTATGGGTTTTTCTTTTGCGTTCACCTTGGACTCCAGTAAAGATAGGTGTCGAAAAATCTCAGCTTTCAATTTCGCATGGCTCTGCCCAAGCGGAGGCACAACTTGAAGGGAGCAACTCCAGTTTTGATGACGGAACATCGTTACATGCGGACGTTTCAGTTCACGGTGAAAGTTTCAAGAAGGTTTGGCTTAGCCTGCACAGAAGCGTCAATAACGCTTCAATAGATGAAACCATAGGCGAAGTAACCGATGTTTTGAATACATTTAATTGGAAACCGTTTTTGCGAAATCTTGATGTTGCGCTTGTAACCTATTCAAACATGACGATTGGGCAACTCTTGGATTTCTTAAAATATTTTGGTGCCGAAATTCATCAAGGCTTCTTCCAATTTGACTCTTTTATGTCAAAAGATTTTGTACTTTGCGATAGGCCGTTAATGAGCTACACCCTGCGCCTCATAGGAGAAAAACACTTCTTTGGGCACGAGAGAGACGAAACCAGAATCACACTCAACTATTGAAACAGGCAATTCTAAATTTGCTGTTTTTATTTTTTGATAAAATTGCCATAGCGACGCACCCAAAATCAGAACCAAGAATGCCACGCCAAAGATGGTGAGCGGAATGCGGAAAGCAGGTTCGGAATGCAGAACTGTCGTAGACGGCATCATAAACATGCCTCCTAGATAAGCTGCCAAGAAAATGCCTACAAAAATTGCGCCGGCACCCTGCAGAATCAACAAAAGTCTGGCTATTTTATTAGAACCTGTTCCGATCAAGCTGCATCAATCATGATTGAGTAAATTTTTTTGTTATTTAAATTAAGCAAATTCCAACGCCATGCCAATTAACCGTAAATATAATAGAGTATAAAAAATGATTTTCATTCGTCAGCAAATGTTGATTTTATGATTACACAAAACCAAACTCCACTGAAAGTTGGCGTGCTAACAGTTGTCACAGCCTATTTCATATTCACTTTACACGCCCTATTTACAACCCAGTGGATGGCGAGTGGAACAGGGCTCATCATTTTCGTACACTTTATTTTTTGAGGATATTTCGGGAACCATAGCCATGATTTTCAGATTTACAGGTAGCTTCATAGCACTTGTTTCAGTCATTTACTATTTTTCTTGTGGATTGCCTTCGACCTCAAACACCTTTAGGATTTTGAGGTGGATTATCGTTTTTGAAGGAATTTACTAGTTGGGACTTTTTGTCAGCGGATTTGATAGTGCTCGAAACTTAACATTGATCCACTATAGTGGCCGTTCAATATTGTTTTTAGGTTCCATCGGTATGTATACCGCTGCGGGCTTAGCAGAGTCAACTATTCTCCCAGTTGTCCTGTTCATTTTGGTTTACAAATTAAAGCCTAACAAGCCAGCGTTGTCGGCAAGATGGGCTTTAATCACAGGGTCGGTTTACCTTTTTGTTTTTTGGCTGCTAAACTCAAGCATATGGATGCTAACGTATGTGCGGGCTGGCAGTGGCTACTTGACTTCTAATCTGCAAAACCTATTCAGCTTCATCCTTACCTTATTCGGGTTACTGGCGTTGGCAATTTACACGGCTTACTTTGCAAAGAAATCAGGCGGGACAACGTCATTTAGGGCATTGAAGTTAAAAACCATTGGCGGAATCATAGTGGCGCTTGGACTATATTTCCTATGGAACTACCTGTCGTGGATTTTCTTTGGATCTCCCTACAGCGAATGGTATGCGTGGTTTTTAGGGCACAATTTGGATTTGTGGATGCTGTCCCTTCCATTGTTGGGAGTGCCGTTGCTTTTCGCCAAAAAGGCTCCTGACACCAAAAGTTTACCCTGGCAGTCGCTTGGATAAAGGTTTAAGAAGGTCGCTGATTCATTTTTTGATTGGTCTTTTTCAATGCAAAAAATCTTGCTTTTGAGTTTAACCGTTGTCGTTATTTTGTTCCTCGGATCTTTGAGCGGCGCTTTTGGGGAAATGATGTCAAATGCCGGCGTGTCCCGCGGAGACGTTTTCAGATACAGTTACAACTGCTATTTCAATTCAAACGACCCCACTGCTGTGCCTCCTGCCTCTTTCTCATGGATAAATCAGACTGATTATTTCCTGATTAACGTCACAGGAGTTTCTGGGCCTACAATTAATTTTAATACAATGATGCGTGGATTGAACGGATCAATTAACACCGGGTTGGATAACATAAATGTCGGAAACGGCGCCGCTTCAATGTCAGGATACATTGGTCCAAACGAAATGTGCAACTTCTATTTTATGTCGCCCAACGTAGGAATGATGGGTAGAATGTTTCCCTCATCTAACACCAGCCCAACCATAAATGACACCTTAATGATGAGCTACATGAGCGGATCGCGGTTGACCAGTCATTTTACTTCGGCTGCAGTTGAAAATGGAGCGAACGTGAATTCAGACTTTTATTATGACCAAGTCACAGGTATGATGGTGCAGTGGCGTCAAAAAACTATTCAGACAAATGGCAATTTGCAATCTAACAACACCCAAATGATGAAGGTGACGTCGTCTTCTGTTTGGAATGTTGTTCCCGAGTTTCCCACGTCTCTTATTGCCCTCATCTTCATTGTGGCTGCATCTGTATCGGTATTTGCGGCCTTGGCAATAGAAAAACTTAAGCGGGCTCCCGAGCTTATGATTTCGGGTGATTAATTTTGGCGGAGAAAAAAAGTAAATCTCAAGAAAATAGCCATGATGCCTGTGTTCGAGATGTGGCCGACGCTTTGAAACGGGACAACTGGACAGTTAAAGCCGATGTAGAGGGGTACCCGAAACCGCTCACAATAGGCAAAGGTTACCTTCCAGACATCCAAGCAGAAAAGAAAGGCTGCTTAACCCGCATCTGCGAAGTCGCAACTCCTGAAATGTTTGAAGGAAACATGGATCGCTACACTGACTTTAAAAATTATTGTGACGAATATGACTTCCGCTTTTACGTAGTCGATAAGGAAGGTAAGCGTAAGGAAATTGATCCTAAATCTTTCGGAAAAAAAATGGAATAAATTTTTTCTTTATGTTTTGGGTTGCTTTTTAAAATTAAGCTTGAATTCTTTACAGGTTGTGTGCTTAGCAGTGCGTAGCAGTGCTGGAAAGTGCGAAACGCTGCCAAGCAGTGCGAAGATTTTCAGGTAAGCTGCTATGGGAATCAAAAAGTTATTTGTCCTGTTGTTCTGAGGATTGATTATTTATTCCTAAAATATTGTTCAGTTTGCTTTAGGTTGCTTTTTTGATTTGGAGCTTGAATCGTTTGCAGGTTGAGTCAATTAAAGTCCTTTAAAGGTAATAAGAGTGCTTTAAAGTGCTTTAAAGGCAGCTAAAGGCAACCAAAGGTAATAGAAGTGCTTTAAAGTCTAACCGCCAGCATGTTTCCCAAAAAGGAGAACGGCACATTCCTTAGCAAGAAAAGTTACTTTAATCGTAGTTCTGAGCGCAGATATTTTTTGTTGAAATATTGACCTTGTTGCTTTCGTTTTGATCGAAGGTAAAAGAATGAGTTTAGATTTTTGGTTTGGATATTTCTGTTTTCGATATATTCTTGTTGGGAAATTTTGCTTATAAGCAGTAGTCGACTCTCTTGAGACATGAGGATGAGGAGAATGGATCAACTTGAAATAGAAAGTTGCTGCGAATTAGGAGTTAAAGGTTCATGCATTACATGCGACGTTAGCCATGTTTGTAACGGCAAATGGAGACATAGCGCCAGTCAAAATGCGGTTACTCAAATTAATTATTAGACGCGTTTTCTAACTGTGTTTTACCGCAAAATTGAAAAAGCCCTTCGCCAATAGACAGAGAAAAGCACGAGTCGTGGTCAATATGAAACTAAACAAAGTCGATGAAAAAGTCTATCAAGCCCTAAAGACGGAAGGAAAAGAACTTACTCTACAAGAATTAACTGACAAAACAGGCGAACCATGCAAAAAAGTCTTCAAATCACTCAAGAAATTTTTTGAACATGAAATCATTGAGACAAAAGCCCGCAAATACTCCTTAACTGGCAAGGATCCCAAGGCAGCTAAAGAAGAAACCGAAGCAGCCCCAGAATAAAATTTTTTGTTTTCTTATTTTTTAAAAATTAAAATTTTTGTGGAGCCTCGAGCGGGCCTTGCTCCCGCGGCCTGCTGCTTACAAGGCAGCCGCTCTACTGGGCTGAGCTATCGAGGCACCCACCAAGAGCCCAGAACACACAACACATAAAACCAGACACAAATAAAAGTTACTACTAAAACCCATTGTAATGAAATAGGATTTAGGATTATCAAATTGCTGAATGCCAATTTAAAGGCAAAAGTCCTAACGGAGAATCAACATTTCAAAATCTGCCGAAAACGTTCTGGCTTGAATAACAAAATTGATCCGAATATCCTTTAATCTTCTGACCTCAACCAGAATTGTTTTGCAGGTCAATTCTATTATTTTCTTTTCAATGAAATTTCATACATGAAGCTCGTAATAAATCTATTTGAAAGAAGCCTAATTTTTCCTTAAATCAGTAATATGGGCGATTATTGAGCTTATTTTGGTTTCTATAAGCTTCAAATTAGTACTCTTTTGATGCCTTCTGAGAAGTAGTATGGAAGCAAAGGCAACCACTACAAATCCAATTGTAATAATGGGAATTAGCAGTGAGTTTCCAAAACCAAATGGAAAAGAATTTACTGCTTTAACGATTGAGAAGTTTACAATTTGTGAATTAGCCATATTTCCAATTGTATCATTAGCAAACACAACTAAACTATGCGCCCCTACGCTTAATCCTGTTAATGTTGTATTTTCAACTATGGTTGCATTGGCTTGGTTATTTATGCTGTAGCCTATCCATGAGGTTGGTTTATCAACGGTGACATTCAACTGTATTGAGCCTGACGCTATGTTCTTAAAATCATAGCTTCTGTTTTGAGGAGAGTAAACAAGGATGTTTGGTGAAGGAACATTATAGACTGAAAAGTAAATTGGGGAAAAAGAAACATTGAATGATTTTTCAGAATACTGGTCAATAAAGCTGGTGTACCATCCCTTATCAAATATGTTGAGATTGTGTTTTCCATTCGTTAAATTGGAAATATTCACTATCTCGTTTGTGTTCACAGAAACATTCATCCCATCCCCAAATTGCGAAAGAGAGTTTGTGGATAATTTTGTTATTGGACCCCCATCGATACTGTAGCTGATTACTCCACTGAATTCCCAAATGACAACGGTTGCACCATATTCTATTGTGAAGTTCAAGGGTAGAGTGCCCGAGGAGGTTATGTTACTTTCCGGGGTTGTCGTCATTAAATTGCCACTGAACTCTGGGCTATAAAATTTTGTATCCGCTAATACGAGCCCGTTCGCCTGAATTCCTGCTAAAAGCGAAGTAAATAATGCAAAAACGAGAAACATACGGCTTGCTCTTTTACGCATTCCTCATTTTCCTTGCTCAGGTAAATAGTTTGCAATAAAAGATTTAAAGTTGGAGTTCTTTGACCGGAATTCGGGCTATTTCATTGATTTGCAGATTTAAGAAATACTTCCCAGACAAACTGTTCTCGAGGTTTACCTTTGTCCACTCTTTTTCTATCTAATCGGTCGTTTGCGTGATTTTTACACAGTCTCAAACTTTGACTAAACCCAGTCAAGAAACTTTTTTCCTGTTCTTTAGGCAGAGTTAAAAGCAACACAGAGCTAATTCTTCATTAAAGAGTGAATGTAAGCTTAGACTAGGCTATGGAAAAATGGGTAAGAGTATCGCTGTTAAACTTGGAGCTTTGTGCATTCTTGCCGTGATTGTATTTTCTGCAAATGGGGTTAACGCCCAAACTCCTGTCATCCTGAGTGCAGTAGTGAAGACAGAGACTACTGTTTCTTTATCTTGGACTATTTCTAACGATTCAATTCCTAACTATGAAATAATCGCAGGTTTTGAACTTTACATGTCCTCAACCGGTCCAAATGGACCATATAGCAAGGTTTGGAGCACTCTAAATAACCAGCAAACCTCAACTTATATTAACGATTTATCGCCAGATGCCTCTTACTGCTTCTACATCATTGCTACAGGATTATCTGGAAGCTATCAATCTAACACAGTTCAAGTAATAATGTCCCCAAATTCTACGGCTGCACCATCACCAACCGTTCCAGAGTTTTCACCATTAGCGATTGTGCCTTTGCTTCTTTCTATGTTCGTTGTTGCCGTGATACTTAGGCATCGAAAAGCCACAAAATAAACAGAGCAAAAACAGTTAAGAAAGTTTGACTAAACCAAGTCAAAAAATTTTTAAGAAAAGCCGTAAATTTTTAATATGAATAAGGGAGAAATATCAGAAAAGAATGACAAAATCTAAGTATATTGCAGTAGCAGCAATTGTTGTGATATTGGTCGTCATAACCGCACTTATTGTTTGGAGTTATGAACAACCACAATCACCAATAACTGTCTATTCTAAAGGCGAAAAAGTAGATAACACTGGTTTTTACTTCGATGGATTTACATACATGCAATCGCCACTCGATACTCCCCCAATAGGTGCTTCCCCATTGCCCACATCCACTTCTCATTTTGCGTTATGCGTAGTTTTTAAGCCAACATCTACAATAGGCGCAGGTCATGAATCTGAACCGACAGAGAATGACTGGGAATTAAATCTTAATGGAAATACAAGTTCGTACTTAGGTTCTGAATGTTGTACGATATTTTCGTATAATTTAGAACAACAAACAATATCAATGGTGTTTGGCAATAGTTCATCACAAAGCCCATGATTTCGCATAGTCAAGAAACCTGACTAACAACAAATGCAACAGAGCCTTTTCCAACTTTGGCAATTTTAGTTGTTGTTTCAATAACTATGGCTGTTGTCATTTTCTCTTTTTTGCTCTTTAGAAGACATCGAAAAAACACCAATCAAGCCTAAATGGAAAAAAGTATAAACCTAACTTTAGAAGAAAAGCTTGATAAACTTAACTTTTTATCAATTTCAGTTTAAAAGTAATTTAAACCAAAATTTAAACGAATACCTAAACAAAACCTATTCAACAAAGTAAATCCAAAACAAAACTAACCCAACAAACTCCTCCCTACTTTTTACGACAAACAAAAAAGAACCCGAAAACTACTCACGTTCCAATTTGGACAAAATGCTGTTTTTATGTACAGATTTTGCCGTCATGCTTAAATGAATAAAATCTGTTCAGGTTGTTCTTCCATGCAACTCGGCAACTAACCCATGTCGCGTGAAGACAAACAAGGGAAGCACACTGAAAAAAACCAAACTGACGATGTAAACCATTTTCAATAAACCTTATTATTCGACAACGGAATGCTTATATTAGCGAAACCCGTTTCTAATGCAATTCAGCAAAAATGGGTTATACCATTAACTGATGCAACTCCCCACCTAATCAGTGTGGAGTGAAGGGTGAGTTGAATTCCTGATCACTGGGAATTCACAATGACACCATGCATAGGTCAAACAAACAACGACGCAACACACTATATAATATTGGGAAATGTGTTTTCACCAAACGCCAAACAAACACCACCTATGGCCCGAACATGCCACGCTGTCTGGAGGATGGCTCGGCTTGAGAGCCGAAGAAGGGCGCGGCAAGCCGCGATACCGCCTCGGGTAGGCGCA
>Ga0182021_10005580_pt1 | contig 14917 bp, 14 predicted proteins | sample 612E3MmetaG_FD_120493 | JGI IMG/M metagenome (GOLD analysis project Ga0182021, IMG submission 120493) | Permafrost microbial communities from Stordalen Mire, Sweden - 612E3M metaG (Illumina Assembly) | ecosystem: Environmental > Terrestrial > Soil > Wetlands > Permafrost | place: Sweden... | reverse complement strand
TCCCATGTCATCCGCGCTATTCGTAAAAATGAATCTTACCGAAGCAAGGCTTCGGTAAATACAGATTCATTGCGTATTTCTTTAGGGCGACAGACAACAAAGAAAGATATGGATTTTCTTGTTTTAACTCTAACAAAAATTCTTAACAAATATAAGCAATTTAAGAAATAAGCTTATAAATATAGCTAAAATATGCTATTGACTTTTAGGTATTTTTTATGTTACAATACGCGCAACCGAAGTGATTGCAATGTTTGCAATCATGGGTAGTTATTTTGATAAATAAATAAGGAGGAATAAACTATGAATCCTAATCTTAATGAACAACAAATGGCAAGTGGAGCACAGTGCTCGACTCTTGCAGGCATGATTGCTGTTGAATTGACTAAATCTTTTGACGGCAAACTCACATTTCATCAAGTCCAAACAGCGATTACAGACAAGGAACAAATTGATGTTAAAAAATTGGCAGAAAAATTTGCCAACGAAATTTTTGGAATCCCTATTGATCCCGATGCGGATGAAAAGAGAAAAATTTCTCATTTCTACAAAACTTGTTTTAAAGACAAGCGATGGAAAAATCCAAATTTGGATAAATCTGCAGTTCCTGAAGCTGAGGGCAACTTAAAACATCCTGAATTTATTTTTGATGAAATGACGGAAGATGATGCTTTTGAAGCATATTCTGAATATTTTGGCAAAGATAAAGTTTGGAAAGAATGGAACGAAAAACTTTCAAAAATTATTAATCATGAAAGTGTGCAAGTACGCCCAAAAGGAAATTATTTCATGCGTCATGTTGGAGGAGATGAGCCCGATATGCTGAACAAAAGTTATGATGATGGCATATCTTTAAACATAACTTTTATGACGCCTAAAGAAGGCATTATCAGCGCTTTTCGTTATCGTTTTGAAACAAGTAATATGTATGATGTTGTGGGAGTTACTAGACTTTCTGCTCTTGTTCGTGGTGGTTACGCTATGTTCATGAGCAGGTCTAGCGACGGTAGGTTCTACATTTGCAGTGACGGTCGTTCTTATCGCCGTCCAGATTACGGTCTCCGTCAAGTTAAAGTTTCTAATCCTTCTTAATTTTTTACTTTTCCCCTTTACAATTTATTTTGTATTGGGGAAATTTTATTTTATACTAAACTATGGCTATTAAGCTGACCACGCCTTGGCGAGGTGACAGTTTGCCACATATTAAGAAACTGCCTGTGTTTATTTTGGGAATTAAATTAAGATTCCAAACAATAGACCGTGCAATGAGCATGTATAACACAAGATATTATGAAAATGATATCCCGAGAATAGATGAAATAACGCAGAACTCCGAGCAAGGCAATGCTGTGGTTGCGAACTGGAACGACAAGCCTAAGGTGAACGACTGGAATCATCACAATTCGAACGACAACAGCTCCTATTCGTAAAAATGAATCTTACCGAAGCAAGGCTTCGGTAAATACAGATTCATTGCGTATTTCTTTAGGGCGACAGACAACAAAGAAAGATATGGATTTTCTAGCTTCAACTCTTGAAAAAATTCTTGACAAATATAAGCAATTTAAGAAATAACCTATATAAATAGGCCTAAAAATGCTTGACAGATATCATAATTTGTGATAAAATTGAAGAAATTCATTGTTAAACTTATAAAAATAAAAATTATGAAAAAGATTAGAATGATTAAATGGATTTTTTGTCTAATTATTGTTTTAAACAGTGCAATGGCATGGTATATAATTTTACCAGCACTTGGATTGGATAAGCTATATGGCTATGCAATAGTTATTTTCGCAACAGCTTTTGCAATTATAGTTGTTCTATTATTAATAAATACTATAGCGAAAGCTGCATACGAAGAAGCAAAAGACCCAAACATACGTAGTCGTATATGGGACTTAGAAGGTTTTGATTGATTATTTTATAAAATACCTCTGCATTGCGGGGGTGTTTTTTTATTTTAACCCACTGGAAATAGATTTGACAGCTATGCTATAATACGATTATGGATATCAAGGAATTAAATAAAACCCAGCTTGTTTTGCTGACACTGCTTATAACTTTCGTGGTGTCTATTGCCACAGGCATTGTCACGGTCTCTTTAATGCAACAGATGCCGAAAAGCGTGCCGCAGACCATCAACAATGTCATTCAGCGGACTATAGAGAAAGTTACTACTGTGCCGGTAGCTCCGACAACAACAAATACTGACAATACGACAGCAAATAATAAAGACACATCATTATTGGGCGATGGCGATGTTGTGGTATCTATTTATCCTAAAGATAATCCGATTGCAACTCCGGCCCCATCTCAGACCCCGGCTGTTCCGGAGAATCCTAACGCTTTATCCGCAGAGCCAAGTTCAACTCCAGCCGATGCTAATAAAACTGCCAGTACGGAAACGGCGCCCAAAGAACCAAAAGCGCTCGGAGAAGGAATCATTATTTCCGATGTCGGATTGATACTTGTCGATTCAAGCATTTTAACCGATAAAGATACATATAAAGTTACGCTTAATAAAACCGATTTTGACGCGACTATTTTAAAGAAATTTGCCAATGGATTTTCCATTTTGAAAATTACTCCGATTACTCCGAAGACAGATGCGAAAGCCACGGCTTCAACTCAAACAGGGGATAAATCCTCAGCAGCCATTCCCACAAAAGATTTATCGGCATCGGCAGTTGACAGCACTCAATAATTCTTTTATAATTAAGTTAGTTTTATGAAGTAATTATTAAATATGCCGCCATTTAACCATTTTACAACCAAAGCCAAAGAAGTGATCCGCAAGGCCCATGAGCTGGCTATTGAGCGCGGGCAGAATCACGTGAACACCCTTCATTTATTGACGGCCCTTTTGACTCAAGAGGACTCGCTTATCATTTCCATTTTAGACAAGATGGAAATTGATACCATTCTTTTGACGGACAATCTTGTCGAGATGATTGAAGCTCCTGAAAACAGGAATACCATTTCGCCGTCTTATCAGATTTATCTGACTCCGGATTTGGCGCAGGCCATAGAAAATTCAACCAAAGTCGCCGCCGAGCTCAAAGACCAGTTTGTTTCCACGGAGCATTTGTTTATTTCGCTTCTTGAAATACCGGGAGAGGCAAGGGAATTGCTTGGACGCTTCAAAATTGAAAAAGACCAGGTTCTGAAAGTTCTTGAACTTTTGCGAAGCGAGAATGTGACTCAATCAAACAGCCAGAAGAAGCCCAAGCTTCTTGCCAAGTTCACGCGCAATCTCACGACTCTGGCGCGCGAGGACAAGCTTGATCCTGTCATCGGCCGCGATAATGAGATTATGCGCATGATGCAGATACTTTCCCGCCGGACAAAAAACAATCCTATCCTAATCGGCGAAGCAGGCACCGGCAAAACCTCCGTAGCTGAAGCTCTTGCCATCCGCATAGCCCATAATGATGTTCCGGAAAGTTTGCGCGACAAAGAAGTCGTTTCGCTTGATCTTGGGCTTCTTCTTTCCGGCACGAAATACAGGGGAGAGTTTGAAGAGCGCCTTCGCGGAATGATGAAAGAGATAGAAAAATCCGACGGCAAGATAATTCTTTTCATTGATGAAATCCACACTATTGTCGGCGCTGGAAGCGCCGAGGGCTCGCTCGACGCTTCAAATATGCTTAAGCCCGCGCTTGCCCGCGGCGAACTCCGAGCCATTGGCGCAACCACTCTTAAGGAATATCAGAAACATATAGAGAAAGATCCCGCTCTGGCCCGCAGGTTCCAGCCAGTTTATATCGACGAGCCGAGCGTTGATGATGCTATCGCCATACTCCGGGGACTTAAAGAAAAGTATGAGCTCTTTCATGGGGTGCGCATAACAGACGATGCGATTATAAGCGCCGTAAATTTAAGCACGCGATATATTACGAACCGCTATCTGCCCGACAAAGCAGTTGATCTTATAGACGAAGCCGCTTCATCTCTCCGCATCTCTCTTGAAAATAAGCCGCCGGTTCTTGAAGACGCGCACAGGAAAATTATGCGCTTTGAAATAGAAAAAGAGGCGCTAGTGAAAGAAATTAACAGCAAGCAATCGGCTAAAGCCGGCGATACGAAAGCCAGAGTGAAAGACATTGACAAGGAGATAGGCAATTTGAAAGAAAAAACCAAAGAGCTCGAGCTTAAATGGAAGAATGAAAAAGAAACAGTGGTTGAAATCCGTAGCATCAAGAAAGAGCTTGAATCGCTTCGCCTTGAAGGCGAGAACGCCGAGATGCGAGCGGATCTAGCTCGCGCCGCCGAAATCCGCTATGGACAAATTCCTGATTTGCAGAATAAGCTTGAGGTTAAGCTTGCCCGATTGAAGAAGCTTCAGAAATCCCGCCGAATTTTGAAAGAAGAAATAACGACTGAAGACATCGCCGAAGTAGTGTCGCGCTGGACAGGCATACCGCTTGTCAAAATGCTTGAAGAAGAAATGCAGAAATTGGCGCACATGGAAGAAGAATTGCATAAGCGCGTCGTCGGACAGGATATAGCAATCGGCAAAATCTCAGATGTTGTCCGCCGAAGCCGAGCCGGAATTTCCGATCCGAATAAGCCGATCGGCTCGTTTATTTTCTTGGGTCCGACCGGCGTCGGCAAGACAGAGCTGACCAAAGCGCTGGCGCAGTTCATGTTCAACGACGATAAGGCGCTCATCCGCGTGGATATGAGCGAATACATGGAACGCCACAGCATTTCCAAGCTTATCGGTTCGCCTCCGGGCTATGTCGGCTACGACGAATCAGGCAATCTGACCGAAGCTGTGCGCCACCGCCCGTATTCGGTGATTCTTTTCGATGAAATTGAGAAAGCTCATCCGGAAATTTTCAATATCCTGCTCCAAGTGCTCGATGAAGGCCGGTTAACCGATGCCAAAGGCCGCGTGGTGAATTTTAAAAATACCATAATAATTCTGACTTCGAATATCGGCTCGCAATTTATTGAGAAAATGGAATCAATTGGATTTACGAATAATACCAAGAAAGACGAATATGCCGAAACCAAAGAAAAGGTCTTGGCTGCCTTGAAAGATCATTTCCGACCGGAATTCTTGAACCGGCTTGACGACATCATCGTCTTTGATATCTTGTCGCAAGATGTCATCCGCCATATTGTCGATTTGAAAATCAAAGTCATAGAAGAGCGCTTGCGCAATAAAAATATTCAGCTTGAAATAATGCCTGAAGCGCTTTCATACTTGGCAAAGGAAGGATACAATCCGCATTATGGCGCGCGACCGCTAGGGCGCCTGATTCAAGATAAAATTTTAAATCCGATTGCGACATTCATCATAACCAAAGGCGTAACGAAAGGCGACGTGGTCAATGTGTCTATGAAAGGAAGCGAGCTTGCGATAGAAATGAAAAAATCCGGCGGAAGAAAAATAAAATCAAATATAAAAGTTTTAAAACCAAGTCCGTATATGCATTAATTTACTGAAAAATCTACAAAATACCCAAATTCCGAGAGTTTGGGTATTTTGTGTTTGTGCATAGACAAATCTTAAATATTATGGTAATGTTGCTTTAAATTTAATGCTCACCAAAAAATAATAAAAAAATGAAAAATTCACTTATTAAACTGATTTTGAAGTGTGGAATTATCAAAACAAACTTCAAAGAACCTATTACATTTAAATCTGGTATTAAATCACCGATTTACTGTAATTTTAGGGAATGCTCCTCTCATCCTCAGCTTATGGATCTTATAGCTACCAACTTTCAGGAATCACTTAAGGATGTTAAGGTAGACGGTATTATCGGTGTGGCTACTGGCGGAGTTCCACATAGTACAATTCTTGCAACTAAAATGAATTTACCCTCTGGTTACATTCGACCTGATGCAAAAGCAAAAGATTATGGCTTAAAAAAATTGATTGAGGGTTGTGACGTTGCTGGCAAAAACATTGTTGTTATTGAAGACCTTATCACAACCGGTGATAGTGTTATTAATAATGCTCTTATTGTACAAAAAACTGGGGCAAGTAAAATCGATATCAGATCAATTTTCTCTTATGATCTTGACCGATCAAAAAAAGAGTTTGCCGAAGCAGGATTTACCCCTAAATCAATTATTACAATTCATGATGTAATGCCTTTCTTAAAGGAAACTCTTTCAGAAAAAGAGTACAAAAGTTTAGAAGATTGGGTGCGTGATCCTGAAGGATGGTTTGACAGGCATAAGCTCGAATTTGATTTCGGGTTTTTGACACAACTACGCAAGTCGGCAATTAATTATGGAAGTATTATTTCATTCGGACTTGATCCAGTTATTGAATCTTTACCAAATGAATATTCTTCACATGGAATTGGTGGATTTTGTTCTTTTATGAGAGATGTATTCTCGGAAATGAATATCAGGGGAGTAAGTCCCGGTATGTTTAAGCCAAACCTTGCTTGGTGGCAATGTCATGATGAAGCTTATTTAAGAAAACATATTGGATCTGATAGTCTTTCAGAAATTATTTTTACGATTGCTTGTGTATTTGATAATATTCCAATTTGCCTTGACTTTAAAAAAGCTGATATTGGGACAAGTTCGACAAAATGGGCAACTTATGGTTATGAAAGATGGATGGCCGATGCTGTTACTGTACATACTTACATGGGAAGTGATTCTGTCGGACCTTTCATTTCATACTGCAACAAAGAAAAAAGAAAGGGTGCCTACCTCCTTGTAAAAACTACAAATAAAGGAGCCGCTGATTTGGAATTAAAAAAAATGGCAGATGGCCGAAAGGTTTATGAACAGGTCGCTGAAAATGTCATCAATTGGGCAAAAGGTAACCCTGGTGTTTGTGCCGTTGCTGCAGGTAATTCCCCCGAAGAACTTTCAGTTTTGGGAAAAATGTTTGCTGGCAAGGATATTGGAGTACTGATACCTGGCGTTGGACCTTCACAGGGTGGTGATGCTGGACAGGTTGCCCAAATTCTTCGTGAATCTGGTTTTGATCTTGGGTTAGCCCGTATTGGTCTGTCATCTGGAATAACTCATCCGTGGTACAAAGAAGGCAGACCGAATCCTAATGCTAATGAATGTGTTGAAATTATAATTAATACACTCATTAATCTCAATAAGCAGGTAGGTTACGTTGGTTAATTTTATTGAATCTTAATAACAAAGAACCGAACACAAAATTGTGAACGGTTCTTTTTTTGGTGCGCCGGGTAGACCGCGAGTACGCTTTTCGAACCTTACAGGTTCAGTACACCTTTCGCGCATTTTTAAATTATCATTTAAAAATGCAAGCTCAAGGTCTTCGAATCCTACACGCGACTGAAGCAGTTCAGTCGCTCACGGCGAGACATAAATTAAAAAGCCCAAGCAGAAGCTTGAACTTTTTAATTTTGTGCGCCGGGTAGGATTCGAACCTACGTAGCCGCAAGGGCGTTTGATTTACAGTCAAATGCAATTGACCACTCTGCCACCGACGCATTTTGATAACAAAGCCAAGTATACACATTTTTGCTTAATTTTTCAAGAAATTAATAAAAAATAATAGAGATATCCATAATGAATATCTCTATATAAAAATAGATATTATCTCTTTAAGAAAATACCGTCCCAATCGGGACAACCCCAAATACCCAAGATTTTCCCCATGTGCCATAACGGTCTATGAGGATCACTTCATTTTTTCCAGCGACATGTCTCAAGCTTAGGAAAGACCCTCCATTTTGGGGAAACAAATTAGTATCGTCAATTGACGATATAAGTCTGCATTGTTTTATTAGATTAGGATGTTTTACACCTAATCCAAATAGATAGGGACTGGGTACAAACATAAGACCAAGCTTTATAGCTTGTTCTATAGTTTCGTCTGTTCCAGCTTGTTCAAATCGTTTTAAAAAAACATTTATTTTTTTAAAAAATTTGTTTTTGAATTCTAATTTTTCTATTTCTGAACTATGATTAAAATTCACACAATTCGCCGCTATATCATTTAAAGGGCATACTAAAAAACTGTCTTTTTCCATATTATTTTTTTAAAAAATTTTATTATAGTTTAATGTATTTAAGCAAATATGTCAAAAAATGAAAATATGATAATATATAGCATATGTCACAGCTTTACAGCAACTCAATCTTCTGGGTGGATATGGATAAAATCAAGCCAAATCCGTTTCAGCCGCGCAGGGAATTCGACGAAGCGCGTTTGCGCGATTTGGCCGATTCTATCCGCCAATACGGCGTGCTTCAGCCGCTTGTCGTCTCAAGAATGGAAGAACAGAAAGAAGGCGAGGGTATTTCTGTCTGGTATGAGCTTATCGCCGGAGAGCGCCGCCTGCGGGCATCGAAGCTGGCGGGTCTTGAGCAGGTGCCGGTCATTATCCGCGTCGGCGATGACAATATATCCAAGCTTGAGCTTGCCATCATAGAGAACTTGCAGCGCGAAGATCTGAACGCTGTTGACAGAGCCCGCGCTTTTTTCCGGCTTGTTGAGGAGTTCAAATTCACTCATATTCAAATCGGCGCCAAAATAGGCAAGAGCCGAGAATATGTTTCCAACACTTTGCGCCTGCTTGCCCTTCCGCAGGAAATGCTTGACGCTCTTTCATCCGGCAAAATAAGCGAGGGGCATACCCGCCCGATTTTAATGCTCGCCGACAGGCCGGAAGAGCAGATGGTCCTTTTCAAAGAGATTATTTTCAAGAAAATGACTGTGCGCGACGCGGAGAAAGTGGCTCGAAAGATCGCCTATGACCGTATCCGAAAGAAAGAATACATGCCGGATCCTGAGATAACTGAAATAGAGACGAAACTGCAGGAAACGCTGGGCACTCGCGTGCATATCGAGCGGCGGGAACAAGGCGGCTATATAACCATTGATTTCTTTACCAACGATGATTTGCGCACAATCCTTGAAATAATCAAATCAAACGAGGGCCGAAATCCCAATGAAATGCTTGAGAAATTCATTGCGAACAAAGAATCGCAAAATGCGGCGATAGACGATATTGATCTTCTGGATGATCGCACAGCCGAGGAAATAACGAAAACTGAAGAAGACGTGGATCTGTATAATATTAAAAATTTTTCTATTTAATTTTCTAATTTTTACCGAAAGACAAGAATTTTGACAGCAAGCTGTTTGATTTCAAATAGTTCTGTATATGCTTGCGAGCCAGAGTTGTTTTTGCATGATCAAGCCATTTGGCTGACGGATTGGCGTTTTTATTCGCCTGAATTTCAACTATGTCGTTTGTTTTAAGCTTGGTGGATAAAGCCACATTTTTGCCGTTAACTTTGGCGCCTTGGGCATGATTGCCGATATCGGTGTGCACGGCATAAGCGAAATCAATGACGCTGGCGTTCTCCGGCAAATCTATAATATCGCCCTTGGGAGTAAAGACAAATGCGCGATCCTTGAAAAATTCCATCTTGACTGTTTTCAAAAATTTTTCCGGGTTCTCTTTGTCATGATTGAGTTCATGGAGCTGATTGACCCATTCAAATTCCTTAGGTATCTTATGATTTGTATTCATTTTTCCCTCCTTGTAATAGAAGTGTCCGGCGATACCGTTTTCGGCCTGTTCATGCATTTCATGCGTGCGAATCTGGATTTCCACTATTCCCCCGGTGCCCGTGAATATGGTTGTGTGCAAGCTCTGGTATCCGTTGGCTTTGGGCATGGCGATATAATCTTTAATGCGATTGGGTAGAGGAGTCCATATGCCATGAATCATTCCGAGCACCAGATAGCAGTCCGCCACAGTGGGAACCATGACTCTTAGCGCTATGATGTCATAAATCTTGTCTATATCCATATCATATTTCTTCAGCTTCTTCCAGAGCGAATACAGATGCTTCTGACGGTAGTTTATTTGGACATTCTTAATATTCTCTTCTTTTAATTTTTTCCTTAATTCGTTCGTGACTTCAACAAGGTATTTTTCCTTGCTGTCTTTTTTATCCAAAAGAAGCTTGCGGACTTCTTCATACTCTTTAGGATAAGCATATTTGAAAGCGCCATCTTCAAGGCGGCCCTTCAATTTACCCATAGATAAGCGGTTGGCGAGGGGAGCGTAGATTTCAAGCGTTTCCAAAGCGATGCGCTTCTGCTTGTCCGGTCCGATGTATGCGAGCGTCTCTATATTATGCAGGCGATCCGCCAGCTTGATGATAAGCACCCTCAAATCCTCCGCCATTGAGACGAAAAATTTCTGCAAATTTTCAACATTGCGTTCTATTCCTTTGTACTTGAAAGTGCCAAGCTTGGTCACGCCGTTTACAAGCGCGACTATCTCGCTCCCGAATTCTTTTTCAAGCTCTTCTTTGGTAGTTTTCGTATCTTCCAATACGTCGTGAAGAAATCCGGCGGCTATAACTTTTGGCCCCATGCCGAGATCTGCCAGATTAAAGGCAGTAGTGAAGACATGAACAAAATATGGTTCTCCGCTTTTGCGCAAAGTTCCGGCATGAGCTTTATATGCGAAATTATAAGCTTTTTCTATAAGCTGCCTGCCTTCATTATTTATTTCCGGTATCAAGGCAAAAATTTTATCCAATTTCATATTCATGATTATATTATAGCGCAATATCTCAATATTGACAATTTATTTATATGTGATATTATTCTCTTAAATAAGAATCTTTTTAAAACTTAAAATCATGAAAAAATTATTAATAGTAATAATTGCTTGTGCTTGTTCATTTTTGATGTTTTCTTGCAGTACTGTGCTTAGTTTAGAAGCCAGTACCATCTATAGTAGAAAAAATGCTATAGAAATAACGTACTATACCAAAAAACCGTTAACTAAGATGCATAAAACACTTCTTTTCAGAGGCAAGAATAAGCCTATCATAGCGACAGAAGAAAGCTATCACAAAATGTTCTTTTGGGCAAAAAAATTCTGCCCGGCTTATCCATAAAATGTAAAAATATGAAAAGATTATGAAGAGATTACTTTTTTTACTATTTAGTTTTTTTGCTTCTCTAAGCTGTTTTGCTCAAGAAAAATTCAACAACATAGCTGATCAGATTTCAGAAGACCAAACTCTTATTGAGAATCTTGAAAAATTTGGCATGAAAAAAATTAGGAAAATTTGTTATCAGCAAGATTCAGTTGCCCTTTTAACTTTTATTAGCAAGGTTGATGAAGAGAAGAAATTATTTCCTAAATTGATTTGTTATTTAAAGCTAAAGTCAAAACAGAGAGAAAAAATCAAAATCCAAATTGCAGATGATTTGGAAAAATTTGACCTATTGCAAAAAAACTTAGAAAATCTACGTCCACAGATTTTGATAATTTATCAAAATTGTTTGAGATCTTATCATTAAGCCATCATTATTTAATATTTAATATTTAATGATGGTTTTTTATTTGTTATTCTTTATATTTTCACCATGCTTATGAGGATTATAATTCCTGCAATTCCTGTTGCTGCATCGTTCTGGTATTGTCTTGGTGCCCTCCATCATCAGCGATCCGCATAGCTCGCAGATATTGCCGGTCGGTCTGGCTTTGATTATGTTCTTGCAATCAGGATAATTGCTGCAAGAATAAAATATTCCGAATCGCCCGCGACGCTCCATCATCTTACCCTTTTTGCATGCCGGGCATATGATATCGGTCATTTTCTTTTTAATTTCTTCTTCGTCTTGCTTGATGAATTTGCATTTAGGATAGCGCGAACATGAAATAAACGATCCGAAGCGTCCCTGCCGCACTACAAGCTTGCCTCCGCTTTTATCTCCGCAAAGCGGGCATTTTTCACCGGTTTCTTTCGGTCCTTCAAGCTCCTTGCCCTCCATTGTCCGCGCGCCATCGCAGTCCGGATACCGCGAGCATGAATAGAATTTGCCGTTGCGAGAGAGCTTGACTATCATTTTAGATCCGCATTTCGGGCAAAGAATATCAGCCGGCGCTTCGCCCATATTGGTGACTTTTGCCAGTTTGTCTTTTTCTTTTATCTCTTTTTGAAACGGCATATAAAAATCTTTCAATGTCTTTACATATTCGCGCTTGCCTTCCGCTATCTCATCGAGTTCATCTTCCATTTCGGCAGTAAACGTATCGCTTATGTACTTGGCGAAATTATTTTCAAGAAAGCTTGAGACAACATCCCCGGTATCAGTAGGGAACAATGTCCGCCCGTCTTTGGTCACATAACCGCGGTCTTCGATTGTCTTCATTATTGAAGCATAGGTTGAAGGCCTGCCGATATCGCGCGCTTCAAGTTCTTTGACAAGCCCGGCCTCGGTGTATCTATTAGGCGGTTCGGTAAATTTTTCATTGCTTTTAATTTCCAAGAGTTTAAGAGGTTCTCCTATACTAACTAATGGGAGCTCCACATCTTCGCCGCGCGCTTCAGTATCTACTGCCAGCCATCCTGGAAAGAGCACTCTTCCGCCATTGGCAATAAAATCTGGAATAGACCCCTCCTCAATCCTCCCCTTGGCAGGGGAGGAAGAAATTATATTCGCCACGAGTTTTGTCTTCATTAATTTCGCGTCCGCCATCTGTGAAGATACTGTTCGTTCCCAGATTAAGCGATACAAGCGCTTCTGCTCGTCGTTTGCGCCTTCATTCATAGAATCCGCATGCGTGGGGCGTATGGCTTCATGAGCTTCCTGGGCATTTTTTGATTTTGTCTTATATATATGCGCCTCGGCATATTCCTTCCCATATTTTTTCTCCACAATTTTTAATATTTGCGATTGGGCCTGGACGCTTAAATTCGTGCTGTCTGTGCGCATGTATGTGATGTGTCCTTGTTCATAAAGTTTCTGGGCGACCTGCATCGTGCGCGACGGCGAAAAACCAAGGCGCGATGAAGCTGTCTGCTGAAGCGTGCTTGTGATAAATGGCGCGCGAGGTGAACGTTTCGTTTCAGACGCTTTCAAGTCCTTAACAATCCATTTTTCTTTTTCGCCGAGAGATAATATTTTATCCACAATTTTCTTATCGCGAGGTTCTTCCACGCATGAGAGCGTAATTTTGTTATTTTTTTGCGTCTCAAATAATCCTTCAAGCGTCCAATACTGTTCAGGTACGAATGCGCGAATTTCCCGCTCGCGTTCCATGATAATGCGCATTGCCGGAGATTGAACGCGGCCGGCAGACAATCCATAGCGCACTTTCTTCCATATCAGTCCCGATAAATCATAACCAACTAATCTATCGAGCACGCGCCTTGCTTCTTGAGCTTTAACCAAGTTCGCATCAATATCTCGCGGATTTTTCAATGCCTCTTCCACCGCTTCTTTAGTAATCTCATGGAAAGTCACGCGCTTGATTGGCGCTTTTATTTTCTTGTCCTCGTCAAGCAATTCTTTCAAATGCCACGATATCGCCTCGCCTTCGCGGTCCGGGTCAGTTGCCAGCATTATCTCGGTGGCGCGTTCCGCGAGCCCTTGCAATTCATGGACAACCTTTTCTTTGCCTTTTGAAATTTCATAATGCGGAACGAATCCTGCCGGGATATCTATGGCCTGCTTGTTTGATTTCGGCAGATCTCTGATGTGCCCGATGCTTGCGCGCACAGTAAAAGCGCCATCAAGATACTTCTCGATAGTTTTTGCTTTTGACGGCGATTCAACGATTAATAATTTCATTATGATTCTATTAGTAACACCAATCAATTTTTTTTGCAAATCCACTAATAATTATTTGCCTTATGTAAAATGATTTGAGATAATAATTTAATGAAAGATTTTGATGGCTGGAATACATTAAAAAAGAATATAGATAAGCAAGAAAAAATTATTTTCTGCAATACGAGAGAAATTTGGTGGTGTTCAATAGGAATGAATATTGGCACAGAATTATATGGCAAGAATGAATTATTTGAGAGGCCAGTGCTTGTTCTGAAAGTTTTTAATAAAGAGACAATAAAGGTGGTTCCACTTACCACAAAAGAAAAAGACGGAAATTATTATGCCTCTGTGACATTAAGAGATACTACTTCATATGCGGTTTTTACGCATGTTCGTACAATAAGTACAAAACGCCTATCTAGAAAAGTTGGGAGAATTTCTAAAGATCAATTTAAGGAGATTATTCAGAAATATAAAGATTCCTTATAAAATCGAAATCCCCACAAAAGTGGGGATTTCTCGGAGCCCGAAGGCCTTATGGAGAGAGTATAGCATATATAATATGATATATGCAAGCAACTTAACTAGATGATTCAAAGCTATTGGGATATTACGGTTGTTTTATATTCTCATTATCTCTCCTAATTCTTCTTTTATCAATTCTTTAATTTCCATTATTGAAAGGAGAGCATTAGCTTCGGCGATGTTCATGCCGGACTCGCGGACTAAATCATTCCTTTCCATCGGTTCGCGCAACAGCTCTATAATGTTCTTTTCTTCTTTTGAACAGTCGGCATATTTTTCTTTATCACTTTGCTCATGCTTGTCTATTTTAAACCCAAGAGCATCAAGAATCTCAACGCTAGTTGTCACTGGCGTGGCGCCTTGGCGAATCAGATTATTCGTTCCTTTAGAATTCGATGAGAATGCCGATCCTGGCACAGCCAGGACATCGCGATTGTAGTCCGTCGCCATGCGAGCGGTAATAAGCGTGCCCGATTTTTCTTCGGCCTCTATAATAAGCACTGCTTTTGAAATTCCCGCCATTAAGCGATTTCTCTGGGGAAATGAATAAAGCGTGGCTTTCCAGCTTGGTTCAAGTTCCGATATCAGACACCCGCCTTTATTCACGATTTCTTGGGCAAGTTTTATATTGGTTTGCGGATGCAAAACCTCATTATCAAGTCCTGATCCGGGAAATGATAAGGTTATAAGCCCAGCATCAAGGGCTGATCGATGAGCAATGCTGTCTATGCCGAGAGCAAGGCCGGAGACGATGACAATAGGGTAACCTTTGAGCCCATGGATTAATTTTTCGCAAATATCGCGGCCATATGATGTGTGCTTGCGCGAGCCGAC
>Ga0182021_10005579_pt1 | contig 14917 bp, 21 predicted proteins | sample 612E3MmetaG_FD_120493 | JGI IMG/M metagenome (GOLD analysis project Ga0182021, IMG submission 120493) | Permafrost microbial communities from Stordalen Mire, Sweden - 612E3M metaG (Illumina Assembly) | ecosystem: Environmental > Terrestrial > Soil > Wetlands > Permafrost | place: Sweden... | reverse complement strand
CGCGACAGACAAGCGTGACCGCGCGGAGCAAAACAAGTCGATTCCGGCGAACAGCGCGCCTCCTGGGGCGTTCCCCCGCCGGCGAGAAGAATGGAGCAGGCGTGACCGACACGATGCAGGGACACGGGGAAGCCGGACACGGCTGCCCTTCGGCGCAGTTTGGAATGGACGAGACAGACGTCCGCCTGGAGGCGCGTCTGGCGCGGATCCAGCATAAGGTGGTCGTTCTCTCCGGCAAAGGTGGCGTCGGCAAGAGTACGGTGGCAGTCAACCTCGCCGTCGCACTCGCGGAACGCGGCCTGAAGGTGGGTCTGCTCGACATCGATCTTCATGGACCGAGCGTGCCGAAGATGCTTCACCTGGAGGGGGCGCCGATCCACGAAGCCGGCGACGGCATACTGCCGGTTGAGTTCAGCCTTAATCTCAAAGTCATGTCGATCGGCTTCCTGCTGGCGTCGGACAAGCAGGCGATCATCTGGCGTGGGCCGCGCAAGCACTCCATGATCAAGCAGCTGCTCAGCGACGTCGAATGGGGCGATCTCGACTTCCTGGTCGTCGATGCGCCGCCCGGCACCGGCGACGAGCCTCTGGCCGTGCTCGAGCTTCTGGGCCAGGTCGACGGGGCGGTCGTGGTGACTACCCCGCAGCAGCTTTCGATCACCGACGTGCGCAAGTCCGTGGCCTTCTGCCGCGAGATGCAGTGCCCAGTGCTCGGCATCATCGAGAACATGAGCGGCCTCGTCTGTCCCCATTGTGGGGAGACGATCGAGGTCTTCGCCACGGGCGGCGGAGAGGCCTTGGCCAGAGAGGCGGGCGTGCCCTTCCTCGGCGCCATTCCCATTGATCCGAGTGTGGCGGCCTCCGGTGACAGCGGACGGCCGTTCATGACCGCCTATGGAAGCTCGCCAGTGGCGTCTGCGTTCCGCTCTGCTCTGCTTCCGCTGTTGGCACTGGACGGTTCGCCCGCGCACGACGGTGACGACCGAGAGAAGGAGGCCCGATGAAGCTGCTCGTGAGTGCGATCGGCCCCGACGTCACGGCGTCGGTGGACCCGCGCTTCGGCCGGGCGCCGAGCTTTGTTCTCGTCGATGCCGAGACCGGCGAATGGTCCGCCTACGTGAATCCAGGAGCCGGGGCCGGCCAGGGAGCCGGCATCGATGCGGCCCGCTTCGCCATCGAACTGGGAGCACAGGCCGTACTGACAGGGGCCGCAGGACCCAACGCTTTCCGTACGCTGTCGGCGGCGAATGTCGCCGTCTACTCGGTTGGAGGCGGCTCGGTGGCAGGGGCCGTGGAGCAATGGAAGGCCGGCACCTTGACACCTGTCACCTCCGCCAACGGGCCCGCACATGGTGGACTCGGCCCCAGGGCAGGCGCAGGCGACCGCGGTGCCGGCTGAGTCCGGCAGCGTACAATCGGAGCAGCATGCAGACACAAGGCGGACAAGGACGAGGCAGAAGGCAAGGCGGCGGCCGCCGCGGCACGACATGCACGCGTAACGCCGGGTTCGTCGCGGTTGCGAGCGCATATGTGGCCGAGGATCTCCGCAAGGCCGACGGCGTGACCAGATCGACGCTGCGGCGCACGGCCATCTCCCTGGCCGACTCCAGACACACCGTGCTTCGGCGCATGGCTTCCCTGTATTTGCGGGCCGATCCTCCCCCGGAGGGACGTGCGGGCCTGTACCCCAGTGCAGACACGAACGTGCAGACCCGCTTCACAGCAGGAGCGCCGGAATGGCCCACCCCGACGCGGCTGCTCCTGCCGCCCGCGCAGCGCCCGGCGAACGAGGACTGAAGTGGGCAGACCGCCTCTTGAAAGATTCGTCTCCGGCCTGCCGCGGACGGCGATGTTCAAACCCGCAGGCATCAGCGGTCGTGACCTGGAGCACGTCGAGCTGACCGTCGATGAGGTCGAGGCCCTGCGGCTGGTCGACTTGGAGGGACTGAGCCACGAAGAAGCGGCTGCCAGGCTGGGCGTTTCGCGCCAGACGGTCGGACGAGTGCTCGATACGGCGCGCCGCAAGGTGGCCGACACGCTGGTCAACGGCAAGGCGCTCGTCATCGGCGGGGGCGCCTACAGAGTCGCCCAAGTCCGTTGCTGCGACTCCTGTGGTTCACGCTGGGAACTTGCCGACGCCCAACAGCCTGCGAGCGCCGGCGAGGCATGCCCCGTGTGTGGCTCGACCGCGATCAGCGCGTGCGCCGGGCCGGGCACCCGGCATGGCGGTGGCCGTTGCCGGGGCGGAAGAGGCAGAGGGTGCAGCCGGTGGGAACCCGCGCCCAGTGACGCACCTTCCGGATCGGAGTGACGCAACCACCCAGTCGATGCAGGCACACCAAGACACAGCAACAAGACACTACGAAACACGAGGAGAGATATGAGCTACGAACCAATGCCAGAGACGAGCGCACGCCCTGTGAGGGTCGCCGTGCCCTCTGAGCATCCCGGTGGCCTTGCCGCTCAGCGCAGTGGCCATTTCGGCCGCTGCGACTGCTTCACCATCGTCGAGATCCTCGGCGATCAGGTGGGCGATGTCACCGTCCTGCAGAACATGCCGCACACTGAGGGCGGCTGTATGGCGCCAGTCATGCTGCTCGCGCAGCAGGGCGTGAACGCCATCGTCGTCGACGGCATCGGCGGCAGGCCCCTCATGGGCTTCAACCAGGTCGGCATCGCCGTTCACGCGGGCTCCGGACAGACCGTCGAGCACTCGGTGCGTGCGTTCGCGCTCGACCTGCTCCCTTCCGTCGATCCCGGGAGCGCCTGCCAGCACTGACCACGCGCGGCGCTCGCAGGAAACGAACCGCCCGCTAGCTCCTGCCGGCCACGAGGGCCAGGTGATAGGGGAGCAGCGTGCCAGGAGCATGGGCCTCGACCACGTCGAGGCCCATGCTCGTTACGATGTCGCGCACGGCGTCGAGGCCCAGGACATGTTGTATCGGCGGGCCTACCGGACGCTCGAGATCACCCCAGTCGACCACGACGAAGAGCCCGCCAGGGCGTAGCAATCGGGTGACTTCCGCCAGCGCCCCGGGCTGGTCGTACAGGTGGTGGAGCACGTCGACCATGACGACGCGGTCGGCCGTGGCGTCCGGCACCGGGACCGTGTTCCTGTCCGTCTCCACGATCTCCAGCCTCTCGCTGAGGTCTGGAGTGATCTTGGTGCGCAGCATCTCGGCGAGCCGTGGGAGCGCCTCTACCGCGATCAGCCTGCCGCGAGGCAGCGCCGCCGCCACGGCGACCGTGTAGATGCCAGTCCCGGCGCCGTAGTCGACTACTGTCTCGCCGCCATCGAGCCGCAGCAGCGCCACGACCGCGGCCTGCGGCAGCGCAGCCAGGCGCGCCGGGTCTTCCAGACGACCGGCGTGCTGCGGATCGAACGCGTCGGCCATCAGCCGGCCACCGTGGTGACCTCGAACGACGGCGGCTGGTGCAGGTGCTTCTTCACCGCGCACAGGTTCATGGCGTTCACTACGGCGTCGCGGTACTTGTCCGGGAAGCCGGCGGGAAGCTCCAGCTCCAGGTCGATCTTGCTTATCAGGCCGGCTTCCGGGTCGAAATGGGTGCGCATCGTCAACTTCGAGCCCTTGGGATCGATGCCGCGCTGCTGCATGAAGCCGAGGGCGTAGATGCCGGCGCAGGTGCCGATGGAGGCGAGGAAGAGGTCGAACGGGGCCGGCGCGGAGCCGTCACCGCCGCCGCGCGCGGGCTGGTCGGTCTCGATCGTGAATCCGCCGTAGTCGGCGTACACGCGTTTGCCGGCCGGGAAGTAGATCTGCATGTCCATGTTCAGTCCCTTCTGAGCGGCAGGTCCGTTGTCTGCCTGATCGACACAACACTGAACGTTGCCATGTTGCGAAATCCTGAAACATGGTCATACTGTATCTGTGAACGATGACCGTCAACGCTACGCCATCCACGCCGCCGTCTTCGCGGCCCTGGCCAATCCGACGCGACACGAGCTCATGCACCTGCTCTGCGAGAAGCCGCGGACCGGAAGTGAGTTGGCAGACGCGCTGGGTGTCAGCAGGCCCAATGTCTCTCAGCACCTGTCCGTCCTGCAGCGCGAGGGTCTTGCCAAGCGCTCGCGACGTAGCGGTCGTGTGCTGTGGGAAGTCGTCGATCCTCGGCTCTCCCAAGCCTGCGAGCTCATCGACGAGATCCTCGGGCGCGAGCTGGCCGGCCGAGCCCACGCACTCGAGAAGTAGGTAATGCGCCACCACTGCACAGTAGCGACCCTGGAGTACGAATGATCGCCGTCAATCAGCGCGCCTGCCCGCAGAACCATCCCTGTCCCGCCGTGAGTTCCTGCCCCGTTGGGGCCATCGTTCAGGATGGCTTCTTGGCACCACACATCGACCACGAGCTCTGCACTGAGTGCGGCGCCTGCACGCAGGCCTGCCGGGTGTTCTCGCACGTGGCAGACGAAGTCGGAGTGCTCTGATGGCACGCATCGCCCTGATCTGCCAGGACTGCCGGCACGCGTTCACGGTGGCGACTCAGGCTGGCGTCAAGTCGAAACAGAAGCGCTGCCCTAAATGCGCCTCCGAGCACACGCGCCAAACACTTGCCAGCTACCTGCGTAACGGCGCGCTGTCCGACCCCAACTGCGGCGCCCCCCGCTGTTCCACCTACGGCTGAGGCTGATGCCCTGCGGCGCGGTCGCGCCGTTCCTGCAGCCTTCAGCAACGCACCTCAAAGACCCGCCTGAACGGGCCCTCGTACTCCTATCCGGCACCCAATTCTGATCTGCTCTTGGGACTAACGGCGTGCCGTTTGTCACGAAACGGCCGTGGGCACCAACGACCGACCCATGAGTCAGGGGAGGGAAAGCCGGCTTTCAGGACCAGGGAGAGGTCCGTCCGCCGGCGGCTTACGGGCGTGGTTGGCTGCTCACTGTTGGCCTGCCGCCATCTTCCCCTGGCCTGACAAGCAAGGGCGCGCCGAGAGCCGGTCGCCGACCAGACCAGGGGGTAGACGATGAGAGGGAAGCTTTCTACGATCCTTGTGACCGCCATCCTGACGGCGCTGGTGCTGGGAGTGGTCGCCTCTCCAGCCGCGGCCCACCAGACCAAGAAGGTCGGTGCCTACACGTTCGTCGTCGGGTGGGGCAGCGAGCCTGCCTATTCAGGATTGCTGAACAGCGTGCAACTGGTGCTCAGCAAGGCCGCCACCGGCAAGCCCGTCGTGAACCTCGGCACCTCGCTGAGTGTCACGGTCGTCTATGGGACCCTGAAGCTGCCCATGGCCCTCATCCCGACATTCGATCCCGACACAGGATTCGGCACGCCCGGTGACTATCGCGCCTGGTTCTTCCCGACCGCTGCCGGCAACTACACGTTCCACTTCGTGGGCAAGATCGGCACTCAGGCCGTGAATCAGAGCTTCACGAGCGGACCAACCACGTTTTCCACGGTCGAGGACCCGATGAACGTCCAGTTCCCGGCCAAGGCGCCGACCACCGCCCAGATCTCGCAGCGTCTGGACACGGTCTTGCCGCGCCTCACGAGCTCCGTCTCCACCGCGCCTGGTTCCGACGGACGGACCCTGGGCATTGTCGGCATCATCGTCGGCACGCTCGGCCTCATCGTGGGCGGCATCGCGCTGGTCCGCGCGAGGGCCTGAGCCATGGCCGGGCAGCGACTAGGGACTGCGACGCTGCGCCTGTGCGTCGTGGTCGCCGCTCTGGCGGGGTTGTGGCTCTTCCTGCTGACCCCGGCGGCCGGCGCTCACGCCCTGCTAGTCAGCTCCAGTCCAGCCGCCAACGGCTCGCTGCCGCGGTCGCCTGGACAGCTGGTGCTCACCTTCAGCGAGGCCGTCGATCCAAAGCTCTCGTTTGTGAACGTCATGGATTCGAGCGGGCACGCGGTCGCCGGCGCCTCCAAGGCGCAGGGGGTGGCCGGCAAAGGCTCGCAGCTTCGTGTGACTGTCTCAAGCCCGTTGGCGAGCGGCGTCTACACGGTCACCTGGCAGACGGTGTCATCGGTCGACGGTCACGTTGCCACCGGCTCGTTTCCTTTCGGTGTAGGCGTGGCTGCCGTTGGCTCGACGACTCCCGTCGGCACGCCCAGCCACACCTCGCCCTGGCTTTCGGCAGCCGGCGACGCCGGCCACTGGCTGCTCTACATCGGGCTCACTCTGCTCGTCGGCGCCGCCTCCACCGTCCTTCTCGTCCTTGGCGGACGACGGCCGGCCGGCAGCCTGCCGTTGTTGCGGCTCTCCTGGCTGATCTCGCTCGCAGGGGTCGTCACGATGTTCTTCGTGGAGCGGGCCCTTGTGCACGCGCCTTCCCTGTCGGCGCTCATCCAGAGCGCGGTGGGCACGAAGCTGATAGTCCTTGGAGGCTTCGTGCTGGTCGCCTGCGGCGCCTCGGTGCTGGCGGTCGGCCGGGGACCCGCTCGCTGGCCGCTCGTGACCGTCGGCGTCATCGCTGCCGTGGCCATGCTGCTCCATGTGTGGTCTGGCCACGCCGACGCAGCCTCGCCGTACCGCCCGCTGATCCTGATCGAGCAGTGGGTGCACTTCGTCGCCATCGGGGCATGGGTCGGCGGGCTGGTCTGGCTGCTGCTGGGCTTGCGAGGCCAGGAGGCAGCCGATCGCGCTGCCGCAGTGCGCCGGTTCTCGCGGATCGCCACGCTGGGCATCGCCGCCGTGGTACTCACGGGGGTGCTGCGATCCGTCAGCGAGGTGGGCTCGTTCGGCAACCTGGTCCACACGACATTCGGCGTCGTGCTGCTGATCAAGCTTGGCCTGTTCGCCCTGCTCGCCCTGCTGGGAGCCGTCAACCACTTCCGGCTGGTCCCTCTCCTTTCGCGCAGCGACGGTGCCATGCGGCCGTTTGCCTGGACCTCCCGCGGCGAAGTGATGCTGGCCGCTGGGATCCTTGTTGTCGCCGGTTCGCTCAGCGGGCTGGCGCCCGCCGCTTCTGTGGCTGCCGCCGCCAAGGCCCAGACGCCTCATCGGCTGACGGCTACCGCGAGCGACTACGCCACCACTGTCAACGTGCACTTCGCCGCCACGCCGGGGACGGTCGGCCAGAACGCTTTCGTTGCCGCGGTGAACGATTACGTCACCGACAAGCCTTCGACTGCGGTGCAGAGCGTGCAGCTGCAGTTCTCGCTGCCGGCCGACCCCGCCATGGCGCCCACAACGCTGACACTCAAGAAGCAGCCGGACGGCTCGTGGAGCGGGACCGGACTGCAGCTGTCCATGGGCGGCAAATGGCACATCGACGTCATGGTGCAGGAGGCCGCCGGGGCGGTGACCGTGCCGATCAGCGTGACGGTGGCGGCGGCGATGTAGGAGGACCCGGGTCCCCGGAACCCGATGCGAGACAGACAAAGGGGCCGGTGGCGCTACGCCGCCGGCCCCTTCGTCGCGAATGAGCCTCGCGAGTGGGCCTCTCAGCAGCCGCGGCAGGTCGCGACACCCAGAAGGCGGTACAGCGGGCAGAAGCCGGTGATGGCCGTGGCCAGCAGGATCGCTCCGACGGCACCGAAGACGACGCCCAGCGCACCTCCAGAGCCCAACCCCAGGCTGGCGACCGCGGCGACCAGCAGACCCGCGCCGGCAACGCCGCGGACGGCGCGATCGAGTGTGCTTTCATTCTTATGAAACATGGCTGACCTTCCTCTCAAGGGCAGTGGCTTGCGCCTGCAGCTCGCCGCCGACGACCTCGTCGATAAGCGCGCAGGCCCGGGCAAGACGGGGATCGACGACCTCCCACACCACGCGTCCGCCCACCCTGCTACGTCGCGCAAGACCCTCATGCTGAAGAACGGAAAGGTGTTGTGAGACGTTGGCCCTGCTGACGTCGGCCAGCTCCGCAAGCTCGCCGGGGCCGCGCCCCTGCTCGCAGAGCAAATGGAAGAGTTCGTGCCGGGTCGGATTGGCGAGGGCCGCAAAGACGGCTGCATGTATCGCGTAGCGCTGTCGCTCGTCGTTCATGATTGCAGCATTGCCGAATTGCGAAAGTGCGAAACATGCTGACATTGGCCTCCATGGGCCACCTTCCGGAAGGTGGTGGGGCGCTCTCTTGATTCGTTACGTTCGCAGAAGACCCGGCGAAGCGGGCGCAGGAAAGCGAAAAGAGCGTAGTAGCCGGCGACGATGCCGACGGCGACCCTGGGATCAGGGCAGCTTCATCAGCCCGTACTTCATCTTGGTCAGGTAGTAGCGCTCGAAGCCGAGCTTGGCCCAATGTGACCAGGGGCCCGGCACCATAATCTCCCAGCGTCGGGGCTTGAAGACCCTGTCGAGCGCGATGAGCATGCCCATGTTGCCGGCATCCATCAGACAGAGCGGGGCGATGTCGCCGAACGGCTTCTCGCGCGACTCCGTGCCGCAGATCTCGGCGGCGATGTTGTGGGCGGCCACCTTGGCCATCACCTCGGCCATCCAGCCCGTCTTGGGCACGCCGGTCGGTACGTCGGTCGGCACCGGCGGCTTGACCTGGACGGCCACGCCGGCGGCGTAGATGTTCGGGTAGGTCTCGTGCTGGTAGCGGTCGTTGACCGGCACGAAGCCCCGGGCGTCACCGATGCCAGGCGAATCGAGTATCGCCTGCACGCCGGTGAAGGGCGGGATGACGATGGCGTACTTGTGCGCCAGCACGCGCCCGTTCGAGAGCGTTATGGAATCCTTGGTAACCGCGGTCGTGGAGACGTTGGCGATGGCCTCGATGCCGAGGAGCTTGAAGTAGCCTTTCAACATCGCCTCTCCGCCGCGCATGCCGCCAATGCCGAAGTGGCCCAGGAAGGGCTCGGCGGTGAAGAAGGTGAGCTTGACCTCTTTACGGATCTTGGCCTGCCGCAAGGCGCGGTCGATGTTGAAGGCAACTTCGTATTCGGCCCCGAAGCAGCTGGCGAACTGAGTAGAGCCGATGACCACCGGTCCCGGGTCTTGCACGAAGTCCAGCCAGGCCTTGGCGGCGTCCATGGCGTGGGGAAGATTGCATACCGAGTGCGTCGTGCCATCGGCGGGCCCCAGGCCCGGGACCATCGACCAGTCGTACTTCGGACCGGTGGCGATCAAGAGGTAGTCGTACTTCATCTCACCGGCGCCCGTGTACAGGACGTTCTGTTCTGGATCGATGCGCTGCGCGACTGTCTCTACGAAACGGATGCCCCGCCGGCGCAGCGCCGGCTCGAGCAGAAAGCTGATCTGTCCCGGCTTACGCCAGCCCGGGACGACCCAGATCAGCGAGGGGATGAAGACGAAACGCGGGTCGCGCGAGACGACCGTGACATCAGCTCGCTCCCCAAGGTCCTCCTTCAGTCTGAAGGCCGCGTTGAGCCCAGCGAAGTTGCCTCCGAGAACCACGATGGATGTCAAGGCTGCCTCCTGTCTCCGAGGACGCCGGAGCACGCCCTCCGGCTCGCGTGTCCGCAGTCTTCCCGGGAGTGCCAGGTGATGACGAGCATCAGCGTTGGTGCCTGCAGGGCGTATGAAGCGGAGCTTGGCGCGCTCGGCAGCCGTGCCGAGCAGTGCCCTCCATCCCCCCTCCGCTCGCGGTCTGTTGGCAGACAGGCTATGCCGCCGCTTCGGTCAGGAGAACATCAGCCGAGGCCGTGCTGTTGAATTGGAGCGGCGCGCCTCGGCGCTTTGGCGTCCGGATCCGTTGCCGCCGTGCCCGGTGCGCCGCTAGGCGCAGCGAACGACGCCCCGTGCCCAGAGGCAGTCCCCGCAGACGGGACGCGGATTGCCGAAGCAGTCCTCTTCGTTGGTTTCCGCCAGGTCGCATCCGCCGCAGTGGGTACAGGGAGAGAAGTCGAAGCACCGCACGCGGTCACGGAACTCTGCATACGCCTGCTTCGCCCAGACCGCCGCCATGGTCTCATCTGGCAAACGGCCTGCCCTCCAGCGGATCATCTGCTTCTCGCGACCCCTGATGAAGCAGGAGTAGGTGTGAAGCAGCGGCGGACAGGGGCTCACGCCACCGTGCCAGGCAACCGCGCAGGCGTCGGCGCCGACGAAGGGGCAGAGGTTGTTAGCCCCGTCCATGTTGCTCTCATGGAGGTTGATGGAGCCGGCCTTGTGCAGCGCCTGCCCGAGCGCGGCGCCGATCTCCGCGCCCCAATCGAACTTGGGCAGTTGCCAGGCCGGTGCAGCAGTAGTCTCGGCGCCGCCCAAGGACGTTACGCCGTAGTCGTACAGCGTCTCGGCGATCAGCTCAGCGGCATAGGGCAGCACATTGCTCACGATGATGAACGAAGCGCCCAGCTCGGCCGCCAACCGGTTGAGGCCGGCAAGTTCACCGATGTTGGAGCGCATGGCAACGAACTCGATGCCGATGCGCGTGCCCGGCCCGTAGTTGGGACCGCGATAGTCTTGCAGGCCGCGAACATTGGCGATCACGTTCTCCAGCGACGCACCGGACCGCACTCGGCCAAAGGCCTCGGCGGAGGCGCCGTCGATGCTCACCACAAGCTGATCGAGGCCGGCGTCCAGGAGTGCACGCGCTAATGCCGGTATGAGCAGCAGCGCGTTGGTGGTCACCTCCGCGCGAAGGCCGCGCTCTTTGGCAAGGCGCACCATGTCGAGGAAGCGCGGGTGCAGCAGCGGCTCGCCGAGGCCCATGAAGGCAACGATGCCGCGGGCATCGCCGCCTATGGCCGCAACGAGTCCTTCCACCACTGCCTCATAGGTGCCCCACTTCATAAATCCTTCCGGTTCATCCCAGGCGTGCCGCACACACGTTCGGCAGTTCAGGTTGCAGGCGTTGGTGGGCTCGACGTACACCTTGCGAAGGTGGTCTGTGGTCATGGCGAAGCCTCTGCCGAAACGACATCTGCCACGTGCGCACCACCGGCCACGAGCGCGGCCGACACAGAGGGCTCGTGCACTGCGACCGGAGACGCCGACGCAAGTACGGCCGGCGCCCCTCTGAGCAAAGCGTACAGTTGCGGGTGGCCAGCGCCGACCACGAGCGATCCTCGGGCTGTCCGAGTCGCCACCTGCTACGCCTTGGCCAGCTCGATCACCACGTCGCGCGGCAGTGCCAAGCCAGCCGCCACTTGCATGGCCTTGAACAGGCCGACCGGAACGGCACACCCGGCACAGCAGCCCTTGAGGTGCACGCGCACGACGGCCAGCAGGGCGCTCTCCGTGCGCGAATCGATCTCATCGAAAGCATCAAAGGGACCATGCTCCGTCAGCCCGGCAGCAAGTGCGCCGATGGTCTCGCAGTCCGACTCGATGACGAAGCTTACGTGTCGCCTGTCGGCGCACGTGGCCTGCACTACCGAGCGAAGGCCGCATGCGCCGGCTCGGACGGTGGCGCAAGCGCCCACCTCAGCAGTCATTCTTGCTACCTCTTTCTGATGGCGACGGATTCTCTGCCGCGAACAGGCCCGTTGGCTCGCTCGATGCCTCGGTTCCTGGGAGCAGCACCGAGCCTTCCTATCCATGCGGCACCATCTGCCGATGCTCGCGTCGCGAAGCCGATGCCACCGGTGAGCGCCGTTGCCGGCGGCAGGGACGTGGCCCAGTTGGCACACCCAGCCCACCCGGATAGCCTACACTCGCTGGTGAAATCACGCGGGGAGTTGATGGCTCGATGACTATCGCTGCGTTCGAAGGCAGGAGACCACAGCTCGGCGAAGGGACGTGGGTGCACCCTTCCGCGGACGTGCTCGGCGACGTGCGCACGGGCTCGCACTGCTGGATCGGCCCCGGCGCCCGGCTGCGGGGCGACTACGGCACCATCGTGCTCGGCGACTGCTGCGCTGTGGAGGACAACTGCGTGATCCATGCCCGCCCGGGCGAGAAGTGCACCGTGGGTGCGTGGGTCACGCTCGGCCACGGCTCGATCGTGCACAACGTGGAGCGCCTTGGCGACTACGCCGTGATCGGTATGGGCGCCGTCATCAGCGACTGGGCGCAGGTGGGCGAATGGGCCGTCGTCGCCGAGGGGGCGGTCGTTCCGCAACACGGCGCGGTTCCCGACAACAGGATCGCCGCGGGGGTGCCAGCCCGGTTGCTCGACCGTCCGGTCGACGAGGCCTACCGGACAGCCTGGATGGGCTTCAAGCAGATCTACGTCGACCTCTGCGACCGCTACCGGGAAGGCTACCGCCCCGACCCGGAGTGAGGTCGCGCGCTCGCAGCGCGACCGCCAAGGCGTCAGACCTGCGCGATCGTCTCCCTCGCGACCCGCAGCATCGCCTCCAGGCTCTTGTCCACATCCTCATCGGTGGTCGCCCACGACGAGACGCTGATGCGCATGGCCGTCCTGCCCTGCCACAGGGTGCCGCCAAACCAGCAGGTGCCGTCCTGCTGGATGCCGGCGATAACGCGGCGGGTGGTTTCGGGATCGCCGAACGACACCAGCACCTGGTTAAGCACCACATCGTTGAGCACATCGTAGCCTGCGTCTTTGAGGGCGTCGGCCATGCGGGCAGCGTGCCGGCAGGGACGGTCGACGAGCTCTGCAAGCCCCTCCGTCCCGAGGGAGCGGAGAGCGGCCCATACCTCCACGCCGCGCGCCCGGCGCGACATCTCCGGCACGGTGAGGTGCGGGTCGCGCGTCTCACTCTCCACGAGGTAGGCGGCGACGCTGGAGGACATGGCGGCGTTCAGATGACGTCTATCGCGCACAAAGACCAGGCCGTTGTCGTAGGGCACGTTGAGCCATTTGTGGGCGTCCGTCGCCCACGAGTCGGCCAGGCCGAAGCCGGCTGTCAGATGACTCCTCGAACGCGAGGCGGCCGCCCACAACCCGAAGGCGCCGTCCACGTGGACCCAGGCGCCGCTGCCACGCAGACGCGTGATGATCTCCTGGGCCGGGTCAAAGGCGCCCGTGTTCACGTTGCCCGCCTGGATGCAGACGATCGTGGGACCGTCGATTCGCGGCAAGTGTTCCGCAATCATCCTCCCCTGCCCGTCGACCGGCACCCTGACGACACGGTCGCGGCCGAAGCCGAGCAGGCTGAGCGCCTTCAGCACGCTCACGTGCACCTCGTCGCCGACGATGATCGTGATCGGCGGCGCGCCGAACAGGCCCTGGGCCTCGACGTTCCAACCCTGCGCCTCCAGCAGGGCGTGGCGGGCGGCCGCCAGGCCGCTGAAGTTGGCCATGGTGGCGCCGGTCGTTATGCCCAGCTCGGCCTCCGCAGGCAGGCCGAGCGCGGCGGTCAGCCAGCCGCGGCAGACCTTCTCCAGGGCGATGGCCACCGGCGAGGCCGCCTCCAGGCCGGCGTTCTGGTCCCAGGCGCCGGCCAGCACGTTGGCGGCCAGGGCGGCCGGAAGCGAGCCGCCGATGACGAAGCCGAAGAAGCGGCCGCCGGCCGTGGCTACGGTGGCCGGCGAGCCCGCCGCGTCCAGTTCTTCCAGTACCGCGGCGGCGTCGATCGGCTGCTCCTGCAGCGGCCGGAAGAACTCGGCCAATCCATCGACTGAGGGAGCCGACGGTGCGACTCGCCTGGTCTGCACGTCGTCGAGATACCGGGCCGCGCGAGTCGCGGCGTCCATCAGCAGTCGCTCCACTTCGACCTCCATCGGAAGGGGCATTGAGCCCTCAGAGAACGCAGATCTCGATTCGCTCTTTCCCGCAACCGACGTTCTTGCGCTTCAGCTCCAGTGCGGCGACCTCGCCGGGGCGCTGCAGATGCGTGCCTCCGCAGCGCATGCGAGCGAAGCCCGGGCCGCGCCGACGATGCGTCGAGCCCGGTCTGGTACGGATCTTCTCAGAAGACCTTGCGGGTCACGCGACGCTCCCGGGCTTTCGCCGAGCGTCGGGCCGCGGCGGAGGAGCGTCGCCCGCGGGTGGAGGCGCAGCGGTCGCGCGCAAGGGAGCCTCACGCAAAGGAGCCTCACCTCCTCGGCAGTCCGCACACATGCCCGCCAGTGCGCACACGGTCCTCCAGTTCCTGGTGGTGGCGGGCGTGCGGAGGGCTCGCTCGAAATAGGCGTTGGTGAGCTTGGTTCGTCCGTAGCCGTTGGGCAGGCAGAGGAAGACAACGTTCCCGGCAAACGCGGCCAGCTCGCCTTGCCCGGCCGGCAGTTTGAGTCCGGCAAACACATCCTCGGACACAGGCCCGAACAGGAAGGTGGCATGGAACCACCGCTCGTCGAGATCCGGGTGAGACGCGAAAGGGTTTGACGAGACGACCCGGTCCATCGCGGCGCACGGCACGACGAGGACCTCGACCTAATGACCGAAGTCGGCCGCGATGCGCGCCTGGATCGTGCCGGCGATAGCCTCCGGGTCCTCGTCGCTTGCGTCGAGGACCACGTTGCCGCTTTGCAGGTACGTCTGCACGTCGCTCAGACCGGCCGCTTGCAGGCTGCGCCGCAGGTCGGCCATGCCGATCTGCCGGTGGCCGGACACGTTGATGGCGCGCAGAAGTGCGACGAATCTTGCCATCAGCCTCTGCTCATGTCCGCCGGCGTTCGACCTGTCCGGCAGAACGGACAAGTCCAGGCGCCGATCTCGGTGGGGCCGCGAAGCGCCTCACGCCATGGCCTTCACGAGCTCGGCGCCCCACCTGCGCGCCTTGTCCAGCTCCCCGGCGCGCAGCGGCCCGTACTTGCCTTTGACCAGGAAGCGCTGCGCCTCGGCGACCTGCCGGTACCCGGCGCGCTCGAAGCCGCGCGCGATGTCGGCGGTGGCGCTTCCGGGCGAAAGCCGCAAGCGGGTCTCGAAAGCCGCGAAGCGCCCGTTGCCGGACGGCAATGCCGCGAGCCAGGAGCGCAGCGACGGATGCGAAAGATCGGGCGGCGCCGGCAGCCGCCCCGGGTTGGTACGGATGCCGTCGCGCATCTTGTCCGTGGGCAGCGTGAACCCGAGCAGCGGCGCCCCGGCCACTACCAGGTCCGCACCTGCCACGACGTCGGCGGAGGCCTCGTCGGTGCACAACGCCTGGGCCTGCGGCCCGATTCCCTCGGCGATGGCCCGGGCGACCGCGGCCGTACT
>Ga0182021_10005578_pt1 | contig 14922 bp, 23 predicted proteins | sample 612E3MmetaG_FD_120493 | JGI IMG/M metagenome (GOLD analysis project Ga0182021, IMG submission 120493) | Permafrost microbial communities from Stordalen Mire, Sweden - 612E3M metaG (Illumina Assembly) | ecosystem: Environmental > Terrestrial > Soil > Wetlands > Permafrost | place: Sweden... | reverse complement strand
CCTATCTTAGCATTTTTGCAAGCTGTTTGCCATGATTTTCTTAGAGTTTTAATTCTGTCCGTTTTATCCTTATTAAGGAAAACATAGGGTAATATCTTTTGCGAATGTTTGCGGGTTTCTAACTGCCTTTCGAAGATGCCTTTTAGCTCACCGTCAAGATAAACTATCCGGGCCTCGTCATTCTTTGTTTCTCCGGCGTTAAGAGTAACGGTTCCCTGACTCAAATTGACCTGATCCCATTTCATTTTGGTTATTTCAGATTTCCGCCAGCCTGTACGATAAGCGAAGGTGCAAAAGTCTTTCAGATAATCAGGAAGTTTTTCTCTCAGCGCCAGAAAATCCCCGCATTCAACAAAACCCTTGCGCGGCGGATTTCCTTTTAACTTTGGAACGTGAGGCACATCGTGAATCTTTGGCGGACTGCATTCAGTACCAAGTGAAAACATTCTCTTTAGTGCGTCAAGCTCTCTGTTAATCGTTGCAGATTCAACGCCATCTGCCAGCCGCATGTCGATATATTCTTTTATCCGTGAACTATCTATATTGACAACCTTCACGCCGGCAAATACTTTTTCAAGATGTGCAATGCTTATTTTAGTTCGCTCCATGGATTTTCTTTTGTTTAATTCATGATCGGTCAGAAGGTCTTTTGCCAGGTCATCAAATAAAACCTTATCGAAATAAACCCCGGGCAGTTTGCCATCAGCGATTTCACCCTCACGCTTTCTGAGAAGCCTCTTTGCATCGGCCTCTTTTTCGCTCCTGGTGCTCTCCCTGTAAGGTTTGCCGCGCCGGTGATACTTGATCCAATAAATATTCCCTCTTTTATAAATAGATCCCATTTAAATACCCCTTCTCAAAGGTCAGAGAATACGCACTGGCCTTTTGAAATACAGTTCCCGAATATTATCCCTTGACCGCTTCGCCTCTGAATTATGCCTTTTCTTTCTGCATCTAAAATCATCACAATAAATGCGCGGCTTTAATCCTTTTGACATCGACACTTTGTTTTTGCATCCCGGAAAAGAGCAAATCGTTGTTTTAATTCCCGTAACTTGCCGCGGCCGGAGCTTGCCTTCAATTCTTATGAGATCAGCTTCAGTCAATTAAAAACCTCCTTTCCAAAGGCCAGGACACGCGCCCCGGCCCCGGTCATTAATCATCAAATTCACATTTTCGGCCTGTATATTCGCATAAATCCTTTATCGCGCTTTTTAACTTTTTTAATGACTCTTTGATTGAGGCCTCGATTGCATAAGATTTACCTTCATTTCCCCAAAAGCCACCTGAAATATCGGTATCAAATGCGGTCAAAGTCGTTTCCAGTATTCCATGCACTATTTCGAAATCTTTTATGGTGTCATCTTTTATAAGATGCAATGCTCTAACATCATCCAGTTTTTCTTTTCCTTTTTTCATGCTGTCACCTCCATTTTAAGCGTCTCTGAATCGCTTAGATTCATGAGATCGTCGCTTGCTTCTTCATTGCCCGCCACGATCTCTTTAAGTAGCGTTTCCGCTCCCGAAAAAAGCAACACTATATGATCGAGCGAAATGTTTTCATTGACAGCGCCAGCCTCATTGTCGAAAAGCTGCTGTAAAATGTAAGCTTTCTCTCGGCCTCTTTCGATTTTATCTATTGCCTTCCGGATAATTTTAACAACGTCTACTTTTGTCTCTTTCTCGGACTCTTTGATTATTCCTTTTTTCATGCCTTCACCTCTTTGCCTAAATCTTTTATTACTTTGTCTAAGACTTCGAGTTGTTGTTCGGCTATGCAAGCGTAGGCTCCTATTTGACCAGACAACCCTTGATAATCTTCGGGATCTAATTGGTTGGCTTCCGATATAATCATTAAAGCCCCTCTCATTGTCTTTAGTTCACATAATACGTCTTCGATCATACTGCCCTTATTCAATAAATTTTTCAGATCCGGTTCATCTTGTCGAACAACTTCTTTTTTCATCTTCACACCTCCATTTAATTCTGACTTCTTATTTGGCTTCCAGTTCAAGATCCTCCGCAATGTCCTGTATAAATTTTTTCGACATGATAAGGCACGGTTCAAAATCTTCCGTACCCGCACATTCGTCCATTACTCCATATAAATAACGCAAACTATGTGCTTGCCGCTTCATATTGGTTTTCAAATCCGCAAGATCAATATTTCCGGCCAGAGAGTCATTCATTTCATCAGGATCTGCCGTTATTAACCGGTCGCCTGCGGCCAACTCCGGATCCCATTCCCGTAATTCCCGCAAACAGACAAAAAGTCTTTTTGCGTCGTCTAATGCTTGATCCTCACACTCGGCAATGGTTAATACCCCGTCGTGCAAAGAACATAATCGTTTATTAGCCCTGTTTATATGACGCAAAACTTTGTTGCCAATCTCTCTTAATATCGGATTTTCAATATCCTTCGGTTCTAATTTTTTGATAATGACCGCGGCGGTTCCCTTTCCCTTCTCTTTCGTTCTTTTCTTGTTCATAATCATACCTCCATAAAATAAAAACCCCTGAAGATCTCTCACATTCGTAGGAATGCCCGCAATGTCACCATTACAGGAATCTTCAGGGGCTCTATTAAATAAGTTTATTTTCATTTTCCTACGCTCTGAGATTGAGGTTACATAACTTATATATGATATAATACCTTATTGCAAGCTCTTTTTTTATTGCTCAAAATTGTTTAATAATGTATATATTTCACATGCCTAGTAAGAAGCCAAAAATGCTTTTTGTCATCGAACAGGATCTCATCGATCGCATCGATGATTATCGTTTTGATAATCGTATCAATTCACGCTCTGAAGCTGTCCGCCGTCTCCTGGAAGAAGCACTGGCCAAAAATAATAAAAAAACAAAAAACAAGTCCTAATCTTCATCTGAATAACAACAAAGGGAAACGTCATGTCAATCTCAACATATGAATGCCAGATAGCGAAAAGAAAAGTGAATGTTCAGATTGAAACTGTATATCCGCGAAAAGGTTTACATCCAGTCATAAATTTTAAAAATTGCGATGGACTGTCGACATGCGAAGTTCGTCAAGCTCATCCCGATGGAACGCTTACTTTTAATTGGCCTATGTGCCCCGTATACCGAAGAGTGATAACATTTTGAAATTCAGCAAACTGAGGTTGTGTTAAATCCAATTCGAGAAGTGGAAAGAAAATCCCATTAGGCGCTTTTGCCATAATTTCAAGGCGCTTAGTTCCAACCGGAATATTAAAGGGCTCAGTTGTTATTGTATTTTCCATAATTTCTATTTCACCATCCTTTTTCATTTTTCCACTTCCACAAACCATGAACAGAAAGACAAAAGTAAGTCATGAATAAAAGAGCCTGGACACTTAGGCCGGCCTGCATATCTACAATCGACCATCCCAGGTTTGATATCATCCAGATATAAAAACATTCCCGGCGCCGGTGGTTATTCAATAAGACGCCACCGATTCCGAGAATGTAAAGGATGATATGTGCCCAGTGCATTATTTGACCAGCCTTTCAACTAACATTTTATAAACATCTTCCCGGACCTGATCCGCAATTTTCGCCGCCTGCTTTAGTTTGAAGGATTTCGAGCGGCACTTATCTGAGCAATTCTCCTGCCAGGGCACCTTCTTTAAAAATGGCTTCTGGCAAACCGGGCAGGGTATAAGGCAACTATCTTCGCTCATGGTATAATCTCTTCCCCTAATATGCGTTGTAACGCATTAAACCATCCTTTTTGATGGCAACTCAAAGCCTTCTTCACGGGTGACATCATTATCGGCCTCCGTAAGACCTGGATGAATAAGCAAGGGATTTAAAGAGCGCCCTGCCATTGCGTTTCATATATTCACCAAAATCCTTGCTGTCGAAAGATTGAACATTGACGGTCATTGGCCGATTACTACTTGCCGGCGCGTTCCCGCCTTGAAACATCTTCCTGAACCCGCCTGCTATTCCGGAAGGCAAAACCATTTCCTCGCCATGTAATTTAGTTAGCGGATTGACGCCGGGAGGAATATCGTAACCGCGTGCGGCTGAAGACACATTGCCTTGGAAAGCCAATATTTCGCCTAACATGGCAACGCCGGCGGCGGCGGCTAATACCGGGCCAACATAAGGGATGCTCGCTTGTGATGCTTCCGCGCCGGATGCGCCCACTGCGGCATTCGTTGCGATGCTTTTTAGCGCAGCCGGGACTTCAACGGCTTTTTTTGCGCCGGCCGCTTCCGTTGCCTGAGTTATTCCAAGCGCAGTCATCGCCTTTGAAAACAGCGTCGATATGGCCATTTTGTCAGTTTCGCCAAGCAGCCAGTCATTGATCATCGTCTTGATGGTGTTATTAATGAAATAATCACCGATTGACTTGAAAATACTTAGCAGACCATCCTTAAAGGATTTTGTGCCGTTAAGCATATCCGTAAATCCCTGGGCGAAGGCATCCGTAATCGGCATCATGGCGGCCTTCCACTTTTTTTGCAGATCCTTTGTGGTATCATCATTGAGTTTTTGAACATCGAGGTTCCATTTGGCAATGATAGCTTTTCGCTTATTAAGCTCTTCTTGCCATTTTGCCGTCCCTACTGTTTCTGCATTTACTTTCTTGGTTTGAGCATCAACTTCCAGTTGATATTCCTGATCTAGGAAGGTCTTTAATTGTGCAATTTCCTTTTCTTTTGATGTCTGGCCGAGATCAACGGCAGTATTGAATTTTTCTCTAGCTAGAGCTATTGATGCTGTAGCCGCCTGTTTGTCCCCTTCCAAGACTGCGGCGGCAAAGTTCTTTTGGTCTTCGACTTGCAGCTCTTTAAGTTTTGTCTGTTCGTTCAGCGCGGCTTGATATTGAGCTGTATCTTTCCCGTAATATTTTTCCACCAGAGAAACATATTTCTCGGCGGCGGCAAGTCTGACATCCCAGGATAATTTATTATCCGTTTCCTGCCCCTTTAGCGCTGTAAGGTTCTGCTGCACGGATTCCTTTCCGCCCTTAATTATCGCTTCGTTGACTTTATTCAGGACGGAAATATAATCATTATTGACATTAGATGCGATGGCCAGTTTACTTTCCCAGTAGGCTTTTTCCTCGGCAATCGACAAGCCAAACCATTTTTCCTCTGCGACTTGCTTTTCCTTGAGTTCCTCTTCCCATTGGCCCATCATAGATGGCGGAGCCTTTTCTTTTTTAGCATCTGGCGCAACAAATTTCTTATTGCCTGACATTTTTTCATTGCTTCCGGTAAGTGACTGCTTTTTCCATATAGCGTCTATCGCTTTGGCAGTTCTTTCATGATCATCGACCATAGCTCCGAGAGTAACCTTGACTTGATCTTTTGCGTTCGCTACTCCTGATACAAGAGAAGCCCATGCACCCTTGAAATCACCTTGCATGACTTTGACGGCGGCTACGAGTACGCCTGTCAATAATTTTGAAACTGCCAAAAGAGTTCCGATAATTGCATCCGCAGCCAGACGTACAAAATATGCGAGGTCGATAAATATATTAATTAGCATTTTGGTGGAATTAATAGCCGCGGTAATAACGGGGCCAGCGCATTCCATTAAAGCCTTCATAAGGCCGCCAAGTTGAGGGATGACCTCCTGCCCGACCTTGACCTTAAGTGCATCCCACGTCAGGCCGAGAGCATTAGTTTGATAACCAAATTTACGCGCTGCTTCCGTATCTGGGCCGCTCATTTCTAAGCCAAGGTCCTTCATCATAGGGGCAGCAATCGCTGCCGCTTCACTCATGTGCATTAATTCAAAGGCAACTTGTGCACCACGAGGGCCAAGCATTGACATCGCAAATTCCATCTGGTCGGCGCCTGGTTTGTATTCCTTCATTTTCTTAATCACATTATCGAGAATTTGTGCTTGCGGAAGGAAATCACCGTTAGCAGCACGGACAGCGACGCCCAACTTTGTGAAGTTTTCTTCATGCGTTTTGAGTTGCCGATCCATTTTCAGCATGATGCCCATATATTCATCAGAGGAAATGCCGGCTACTCGCAAGGTTGCGGCTAATGAAGAAGCTGCCGCAGCAGTCATGCCCAGTTTTAAAGACAGACTTTCAACATTGCTGGCATAGGAAGTAAATGCTTCCAGAGTGGATTGTATAGTTTTGAAAGCCAAGAATGCGACGGCCGCGCCCGCAGCAGCAATGCCTAATACTCCCATCTTGCCAGCCAGAGATAACAGCGAACCCGATGAAGCATCAGCGCCAGCCTTTAGATCGCTGATCATTGTTTGCGTCATCGTGGACATATTGGTATTTAGGTTCTGGAGTGCCTGTTGCATCTGCTGAGTTGCTTGCCCAAATGCATTTGAGGCTTCTTTCGAACCTGATTGAAGTCCACTTATCTCTGCACCGAATTTAACGTTAAGCTCATTGTCTTTTGACATAGGGTATTCCCTCCTTTAATGTCTTGTTATTTGTGGATTCCATTCCCATGTAAGAGAAGAAATCTTTAAGATCGTTTCCATTATCGGCCCCGCAATTTCGAGTTTTCTCTTTATTTGTCCGGGGTTAATCGCCAATGAATCCTCTTTGTCGAAATGGAGAATTTCCGCCACTTCCTTCTCTGTCATATCCGGGTAGGTAGGCAATAGAGCGGCATGGATGGTTTTAACGAGAACGTTTATAGTCTTGTCAATAAATTCAGTAGAGTTATCAGTGGCAAAATCGCCATGTAGAGGTCTTATCCCGCGCCAAAATTCAATAGAAATAGGTGTGATAAAATATTCTTTCCCACTGATATTTATTTTTACGTTTTCAAGTTTGTCGGTCATTATTTTCCCCCTTCTATAAGTATGTTGAAACCCCCCAGAGATGAGAATTCGGCCGGAGGTGCCGCTTTCACCTCGCGATGAAAGACATCTCCGGGGAGCAATCATTTAATCTCTATTTCTGCTTTCAAATTCCTTTTCATACCCCTCTATCTGTTTGGCCCGGACTGCCTTTGCAACAGCTAGTCCGTTAACGGGGCCGGTCCCGGGGAATGCTTCGGCAATTTCCGGATCAAGCGGGAAATGGCTCCAAATGGGCAGCTCGATATTTGAACCACGTACCATCAAAGGCCGTAGGCGTCTGGCTTTTAAGGTGTCTCGTAAATTTTCGCCGACGTTTTTTGCAACAATGTCAAGGATTTCCGGGAGCTGCCTTCCATCACACGGATAGAAGCCATCAATTTGAAGTTGGCCTAATTCTTGACAGATATCTGCATAGATATTGAAAAGGTGCTGCTTCCGTGCAGGCGCTGAGGCAAGAATCTTTTCTAATTCCTGCTCTTCACGCTCTTTAATAAATGCGGCAAGATCACGCGCATAATCGGCCTTTGCCGCTTCCAATGCCGTCTTTGCCGTCTGCACCTTTGCTTCCGCCTCCGCGATTAAAGTTTCAATACCTTCAAGTCGCAAGAGGAAAGGCGCTATCTGGCCTTCAAGGTTAAATATGACTTCCTGTTGACCATCGTCACCGGCGGCAAGATCACGCGTCGCTGCGGATCGCTGTTTGTTAAGAGCATCGAGACCTTCACTCAGTTTAGTTTTCTCGTTAATAAGTTTGTCAAGTGCCCCTTGTTTCGCCTGCAGTTCCTTTTCTGATTTTTGAATAGACATTTTTTTATTCTCCTTTATTTAATTTCGTTTAATTTGACGGCCGTGTTTGACCTTTACTTACTTGCGCTTTGTCATATTCTTCCTTCATCCAATCCAGCCAGCCTAAGCTGCCGCCTCCATGCGACAGATAATTTAATGCCTGAGAAGTGACGTCTGGATCTTCGTCATGCGCACCGGCTGGAAACACGGACATCTGATCAATATATTCAGCAACCCAGGGCGCATTTTCAGGCAAAAACACACGGCCAGATTCACAAAGCGGAGTTATTGCATTTGCCCGAGATACTTTGTCCCGATCCACTTTGACGGGATGTATAGGAATTTTTGTCGATTGCTTGAGTTCCTGAATAAGACTTTGCCCGGAGGCTTTATCTTCGACCAAAACAACGGAAGGCCTGTGCTTGTCATATTGCTGAATAGCCACACGCTTAAGATCAGGAAATGCCACGCGGCCAATCCAGCGGTCAATGAGATAGTAAGCATTTTCAGTTTCGCCGAAAGTGATGCAGCACGACGGATCATTTTCTTGGCCTGTTTTAAAACCAGTGTCCCAAGATTGAATTACGCGCTTGAATTTTGCTGGCAATTGTTTGTAATACTGCCACCAGTCGCGTTTAAATATTTCGCCACCTGCAGCAACGGGATTCTGCTGATAAAGACATTCAAAGTCGGACATCATTACGCTTTTTATGGACAGAAGCTGATCAACATCATATCTTTCAGGACATAGTGCAGCGCCCTCATTCCTTCCCAGCGGATCATTTGCCTCTGCAAGCGCGGGCAGTTTTAAAACAGTCCATTCATGGGACTGATCACTGGCTAATATACGACCAGCCAGATCATCGTGATGCCATCGCGTCATGATCAGGATAATAAATCCATTAGGTTCAAGCCGAGTATAGAGATCGTCTCTAAACCAATCCCATACTTTTTCGCGGTAAGTCGCGCTATATGCTTCCTCTCTGCTCTTGACCGGATCATCAATTATGATCCCATTTGCCCCGTGGCCTGTAACACCCGATCCAACGCCAACAGCACGAACTCCACCTTCTTCATCAGTACACCAATCGTCGACGGCTTCCCGTTCCAATGAAACGCCCCTCGCTTTTACGATACGCTGAATTTTACGGCTGAATTTAGACGCGAGTTGAAAGTTATACGCCGCCACAATAAATCGTGTCTCTGGTGAGCGTTCAAGCATCCATGCGGGAAAGCGAACTGTCACGGTTTCAGATTTCCCGTGACGTGGCGGCATGAATATCATAAGCCGGTCATTCTCACCGGATATGATGTCATCCACGGCGGAATAAAGCGCCTGTAAGTGTTTCCATTGCCAGTTATACTTCGGCGTTACCTGAGGCAACCATTCAGGGAAAGAAGGCGTCGCGTTGCTATCTCTGAATTTCTGCTCAATTGATGTTAATAGCCCCTCGAAGAGCCTTTCCTTCTTTGAGGCGTCTGACAATCCGGTTTCTTGTTTCATTGTCTATTTCTCCAATTGCGGTTAAAACTTCTTTTTGAAAATCTGCTATAGCCTGGACGTCATAAAGCGTCTTGAATATTTCCAGTTGAAGGTTGAGTTGGCTGCGAATTTCAGCCATAGCCTTTAGCGCCAATTCCCGGGGGTCTTTAAAACGATACTCAGTTATTTCTTCTTCTGATCCCCGGATCTTCACCTTGCGCACCTGGCCTTCGAGAAGTTGCAGCGCTTCATTGTCTCCGCGATTCCAGCGCATAAGAAGGTCAAGTATTTCGTTTGCGTTAGAATTTATTTTCTCAAGTTGGCTGAGTGTGTTAAGACCTTTTTCAACAACACGGTGAGCATTTTCAAGCGTGACATTTTTCACGACTGCAATATTTAATTCTTTTCTTGCCTTACAAATTGCACCATCGGACACGCCAAAATGCCGGGCGCAGTCAGCAGGAGATTTTCCTGAACGAAGCAGGGTTGATAATTTCACTTTGTCTATTTTCGGTATTCTCGGCATTTCCTTATTTCCTCTCTGTTGCCTTCATTTTTTTAATTAATAACCGTCTTGTGCTGCGCAATAAAATTCTCAAGATCGAAACGGTCAATGAACATCTTTCTACCACCGGGAAAACGGACAACTGGAATTTGACCTGCCCATATCCGCTCGCGCATGGCCCAAACAGTTAAACCGAGATAATCAGCGGCTTTTATTAAGGTCAAGAGGCGTGGGGATTGTGCACTGTTAATGCACTGCGCCGTTTTTTGCTCTATGATTCCGTTACGTTTCATGTCACTGTGCCTAAGTTGTGCCCCATTTTTCGAGGTCTTTAAATCTTGTTAACTCCGCATTGAATCTCATTTTAAAAGCTCCCGTGGGACCGTTCCTCTGTTTAGCGATGTTTATCTCAGCAAGGCCGCGCTCGGGATTGTCTTTTGATTTGTTATAAACTTCGTCGCGGTAAATAAATGCGATGAGATCAGCATCTTGCTCAATTGCCCCGGATTCCCTCAAATCGGCAAGGGTGGGCTGTTTCACTGCACGGTTTTCAATAGCCCTATTAAGTTGGGATAGTGCGACAATGGGAATTTGTAGCTCTTTGGCCAGTGCCTTCAATGAACGGCTGATCTCGGCAATTTCACGCTCCCGGCTTTCTGTTTTCCCCGCGATTGTCATTAACTGTAAATAATCAATCACAATCAACCCGATGCCTTTTTCGATTTTTAACCGACGCGCTTTTGCTTTTAACTGCATTGGAGTTAAAATTGATGAGTCATCAATGAAAAAGGGAGCGTGACCTATACGGCCCATAGCCTCAACAAGACGCGGCCAGTCTTTATCAAAAACAAGTCCGTTCCTGAGACGTCTTGAATCAATCTCAGTTAGTGATGACAAAATGCGTGTCATTAGGGTTTCGGCGGACATTTCCAAGGAAAAGATGACTGCGGGCACATCGGACAGTACAACATTTTCAATGATGTTGACTGCAAGTGCTGTCTTTCCCATGCTCGGACGCCCCGCGATAATGATTAGCTCTGATCTTTGTAGTCCGGAAGTCCAATTGTCGAAATCATGAAAGCCGGTAGATAATCCGCTTATAAGGTTTTTAGTTTTGTGTCTTTCTTCGATTGCCTTAAATGTTGTTTGACATAGATCCTTTGAATCTCGGATATCATTTCGCTTACGATCAACGGTAATTGCCATCAATGAGCGCTGCGCGTCATCAAGAATAGTTTCCGGCCCCTCACCATTTTCTGAATTGGCGTTAATAGTTATTTTTTCGCCTGCCGCTGCAATAGCGCGGAAAATGGCTTTATTTTTTACGATTCGGGCATAATGCGCAATGTGTACGCTTGATGCTGTGCTGTCCAAAAGTTCCGCGATATAAAGCTGGCCTCCAACCTTATCCAGTTTACCGCGCTCATCGAGAAAGTTGGCCAGGATAATACAGTCAATTGGTTTCCCCGAGTTGGCAATTTCACACATTGCCCCAAAGATGATTTTGTTTCGTTCAATATAGAAATCATCCGGGCCTATAATTGAAAGGCATTCATTCAATGAGTTGTTTTCGTAGAGCACTGATCCCAGGACAGCCGCTTCAGCTTCAGCATCATGGGATGGAATTTTTTTAAAAGTATCTTTCACGCTGTCACCTCTGCTGTTTTATTTTCGCAATAGATACAACCAGCCGTTGTTTTATCCTGATCAGGCACCTGGGCGCCGCATCGTGGGCAGGCGCTATTGAGATTTGATTTTGAGGTGTTAACCTTTAAAGGAATTATCTCGTTTTTATATTTGTCGAAATTCCCTGGGCGGAATAAAGTTACAGGATTAAGATATTGTTGATTTTGAATGAAATAAGGGTCAATTATTTTAGCGTCGATAACACGCCGACAATCTTCAACAGTCGCGCCATCTTTTAAACGGGCTTCAATATGTTTTGATACTTTATATTTTCTGCCGGTTTTTTCGTTAAGATAAGACAGTATTTCCAGACTATATATATTAATACATTCTTCTTCATTATTGTTATTGTGCCCTAGTTCGGAAGATGGTCTGCCCTTGTGTCTGCCCTTGTAATTTATATCTGATTGGTAAGTATCATAATTTAAAACAGAAATTTTAATCCCGACGTATGCCCTTGTGTGTGCCGTGGGGTCTGCCCCTGTTGGACGCTCGATTTGTAAAGGTGTAACCGTGATCATACCCTCAGATTGAAGCCACTTAAGAATTATGCGCACGTGTTTTAATGTAGGAATTATATGCTCTCGATTGTGGTAGTAAGACAAACCATGGATAATTTTATTATAGGTGGTTACAAGCTCGCCGCGCTTATAAATTAAACCATTTTTTTCTTGATCGCTATGATTCGCATGGCCCAAAATATATATCCATAATTTAAGATGCAGAGGATGCTTGATCCATATTTCTGACTCAAATATCTTACGGGCAATACTGAAATTTCCACCGGCGATGGTTAACGCTGTCATAAGCTGTACCCCCGGGGATCGGCAAAACGTACAGCCATTAAATCAGCAAGTTCATTTTCATCTGTTTTGACCTGCCCTCGTTGATCTGCGAGCTCAGTGATTAAAAGGAACAGATTCGCAGCGGCGGGGTCTTTACGGAAGATGCGATTATACTTTCTCTTAAATTGCTTGTTATTAACTTTCATAGTCAACCTTTTACTCGTGCTTGATTTTCAAATCGCTAATTGTTCATAACGATCATCTATTTAACAAAACTCAAGGCTGGTTAAGAATCTTAACCTTCCCAGTGGAGTAAGCGCCGAATTCGCGAAAATGGGTCGGGTCTTAAAAATCGATGCAAGGATTTTTCGAGCACCGCCTGATCCGCTGTGTTTTTTGCGTTGAGATAGACCGCCCGGAGTTTTCCTGTAACGTCGAATTCAAGGGTCGCGCTCATGCTGGCCAAATTTTTATCCTTTGAAGATTCTTCCATCGTTTCCTCCTTAAATCCTTTCAAAAAGCTCTTCGGGTGATACATTAAAAAGGTTAGACAAAACTTCCCTCTCATCCGGGCGTGGGGATATCCCTTTTTCCAGTTGATGAATTCTAGCCTTCAAAATAGGTGCGCCGCCAACAATACCCGCAAGGTATCCAACATCCGATATCGTCAATGCTAAAAGCAGTCGCTCCTTTTGCAGCCCCGTAGAAATTTTTCTCACGCCCGCCTCCCCATAACTAATTCGTTAACCGGCAGACCAAAAATCTCAGACAGTGTTTTTACCTCTTCTGGTTTCGGAACCATTCCGCGTTCCAGTTCCGACACCCTGTGCTGGGGAATTTTTCCAAAAGAAAGAGATGCTACGTTGGTTTGAGTTAGGCCGAGACTTACTCGAGCAATGCGGAGTTTTGAAATTTTCATAAGCTTTTCTCCTTATTTAAAAGTCGTGAACAGGATGAACTAAGGACTTAACGACAACGTGTTGACGTTAAAAAATAATTTTATTATTTTTTTAATGGGAGTGTAAAGACTTGATTTTTATATTGATTTTTATATCTTTATTTTAAGACGTTTTTAGTGCGTTTTCTTATTCTTGTAATAGTTGCAGCTAAACTTTTTACTTTTAAAATTTTTTCTTTGAGATTCTTATCAATCCATATGATTTTTTCATTGTCGACACTAAAAATAGTATTCGGCATATTAGCATTTTGTATGCAGTGATTATCTTCCAATTCGTTGTGTATTTCCCGCCATCCCCAAGTTGGATGTCTTTTTCTAAGACCGTCAATAAAACTATTTATCCAATTAGGCTTATACAGATCATCTTTTTTCTTCTTGGCTTTTTTTGCGTTCTTTGAACGTATGTCGAATTCGTGCATACGTTCAAGAATGATCTCGTGAATAGCTTCTCTGCGCCCCACGCCACAATGCACATGCTTTTTAATTTCTTCTTCTGAAATGTCACTAATTATTACCGATTTTTTGTGAACCTTTTTCATCGCCTCTAAAGCTGCTTCAGGATCCGAAGGTAGGCGCGGGATCTCATCAAGAGAAGGCATTGGAGTTGGACAGCAATCATAACAGAAGAAAATTTTATCTTCAGAAATGACGTCGTTTCTGAAATTGAAAAAGCCCTGAGCGTCCTTTATTTTGAAATTGTGACATTTATCTGAATTTACTTTTTCCCCGCAATTCGCGCAGGTGACTTCTTTTATAGCCGTCTTTACTGGAGACTTGTGATTCGTTTTCATTTCCGCACTCCTCTTTGTGCGCTCTGATTGGCCTTTTTTGTCTTTCACATTAAATTGTTCCTATTTTTTTTCTAATTCAAAATCGTAGGTTTCCGGATAGCCGAGAATCCAAATAAAAGGAAACAAGACGAAAAGACCACCTATGCAAGGCCCTATCTGAAATTCACTTTTCCTGATAACAGTTTCAACGGTTGCATAACCTTCTTTTGTTATCTTGATATTCTTTGAGGTGCCAGCAATAGCTGTATCAGAATATTGCATGGGAGTTTTTCCAGCTCTGATGTTATCAATAAAAACATCTGCTCCGTCCGGCCGCGTTCTTATATTTGTTGTGCTTACGCAGCTAACTAAAAATATACTCGCGATAAAAAGCGCAAAAACCTTTTTCATAATGTCCTCCATATTCACTGTGCCTATTTTTGTGCCCTCTGTGCCTCATTTTTCCTAACATAACCTAACATTTCCCAACTTTAGGAACAATAAAAAAAGCTAACAAAATCAAAAACAAATTGAAATTGTTAGCTTTTATCTTTTGGGTCTTTTTGCGTTCGGGACGCAGGAGTCGCGCGTTCAAATCGCGCCATCCCGACCATTTTAATGAGACCCAAGCTTCAGAAACGAAGTGTACTGAAGATTGCAGGTCGAATTATCCCGCAAAGCGGAGGGCAACATGCCCATGATTTTATCCAATTTTGCAACATAATGTTTGTATCAGCCAACAACAGAGGCAAGTTTAAAGATCGGCAGATACATCGCGATAATCATACCGCCAACAACTCCCCCCAGAAAAACCATCATTACCGGCTCCAATAGTGCAGTCATATTATCCACCGCAACATCGATTTCATCATCGTAAAAAGTAGCAATTTTACTAAGCATCGAATCCAGGGCACCTGTCGCCTCTCCCACAGAAATCATTTGTACAACCATGGGCGGGAAAATTCCCGTCTCGGCGAGCGGTTCCGCTATAGACCGGCCTTCGGCAATACTCTGACGTGTTTTTAACAAAGCATTTTCGACAACTACATTACCGGAAGTTTTACTAACAATGGCCAGTCCTTCCAAAATTGGTACGCCGGAACTCATCATTGTCGAAAGCGTACGCGAAAATTTAGCCACAGCAACCTTTT
>Ga0182021_10005577_pt1 | contig 14923 bp, 7 predicted proteins | sample 612E3MmetaG_FD_120493 | JGI IMG/M metagenome (GOLD analysis project Ga0182021, IMG submission 120493) | Permafrost microbial communities from Stordalen Mire, Sweden - 612E3M metaG (Illumina Assembly) | ecosystem: Environmental > Terrestrial > Soil > Wetlands > Permafrost | place: Sweden... | reverse complement strand
TATGGCGACGTTAATTTTACGAGGTTGGTCGCAACAAACAAAAGCGAACTCATATTTGCGCAGGGTTATCCATATCGCCTCATCAAATATGATGCCAAAGGAAAGATATTGAAAGACATCATGGGCGATGTCGATTTTGATACGTATGTTCATATTAAATATAAGGTCGACGGCTTTGGCACGAGTATCATGACGAGCCCCGCGGACGCGGCGTGGATAATCCATGATTTAGGCATCAGAGGCGATAATCAACTGGTGGTCCCGTATTTAAATCCTGAGAAAAAAGTCTATTATATTGATATCTATGATTTGGATTTGAATTTAATGTCTCGATATCGATTATTAAATGTGCTTACGGATATTAGAAAAGGAGATTCTGCATACCAGGTCCGGGTTGATAATGATAATAATCTCTATGCTCTGGTGTTATCCAAGGAAGATGACCCTCGACTTTTTAAATATAAGCTCATTTTTGATTGAGGCCGGACTTCATTCCCAAAAGAGGAAATAATTTCGTTGAGAAAGCGTCTCTTGCTCCTCTCGTTGTTCTTTATTTGCGCGAGCCACAACAGCCTATCGTTACAAAAAGTCACAACGAAGATAGGGGGGGTTCGGGAATCTATTATTGGGCCGAGCAATCGCATATGATGGGGCAAGACAAGTCGAAGACGGAGGCTCCCATGGCCGTGAATTTTCGAGATCGCCTCAAAATCGGCTCTCCCCCGCTGGGAACCTTGCTTTCCCTGCCCTCGCCCGAAATCGCCGAGATCGCCGCGGAAGACGGATTCGACTGGCTCTTCCTGGACATGGAGCATGGGTTGCTCGACCCGGCCGCCGTTCAACGCATGATCCAGGCCGCGGCGGGCCGCGTGCCCTGCATCGTCCGCATCCCCTCCCATGAGGCCATCGCCGTCAGCAAGGCTCTGGATACCGGCGCCGACGGGCTGATCTTCCCCCACGTCAATTCCGCGGCCGAGGCCCGGGAATGCGTGCGGGCCGCCCAGTATCCGCCGGAGGGAAGCCGCAGCGTCGGCATCGCCCGGGCCCAGGCCTACGGCGCCCGCCTGGCCGAGGCCGTGGCGGGAGAGAACAAGCGGCTGACCCTGATCGCCCAGATCGAACACATCCGGGCGGTCCGCAACATCGAGGAGATTTTGGAGACGGCCGGCCTGGACGCCGTTTTCATCGGGCCCTATGATCTGTCGGGAAGCCTGGGTCTGCCCGGACTCGTCAACGATGCCTCGGTAATGGCGGCCATCGAGATCGTCCGGACCGCGGCCCGCAAATTCGGCCTTCCGGCCGGCATCTTCGCCGGGGGAATCGAAGCCGCGCGGGCCGCCCTTGATAAAGGCTTCGATTTCGTCTGCGTATCGACGGACACGCTGCTTCTGGCCGATGCGGCCCGCCGGACCCTGGAAGCCCTGCGCTGAGCTATTTCTTCCGGGCCTCCGCCTTGGCCGGCACCAGCTTTGCGCGGCCCTCAGCTTTAGCAAGGGCCAGCTTTGCGCGGTCCCGTGCTTTAGCAGGGAACAATTTAATCGTCTCGATGGCCTGATGGCCGAAGGCTAAAGAGACTCTGGACTCGTCCTTTTCGATGCTCAGCGTCCGGCCCTCGTCCTCGATGATGTTGGCCATCGCCGCCCGGGCCAGCGGGGCGAAGAACGCCAGCTCGGCCCGGACGTCCCGGCCCTCGATCTCGTAGCCGCGCACAATGACGGAATCGTCGTCTTCAGCCTTCTTGACCGTGCTGATCAGGACGTTCGGCGCTGAAAGCTTCACGAAGCTCAAGGCCGCCGGAAGATCGGCGGTTCCGGACGCGGCCGGACGGACGATCGGGAACAATCCCACGTTGGCCTGGATCGCGGTCTTGTAGCCGTTGCGCCAGCCCGGTTCGTGCGAAGTCAGGGAGAAGGCATAATGGTGATCGCCCTCCTGAAGATACCAGTTGCCCTGGCTGTGGCAGCTCCGGCGGGACGCCAGCAGGATCGGCTGGAGGATGGGATAGCCCGCCGGGTCGGTCGTGGGGTCCTCGAAATCGTTCACCGCGACGCAGGTGCTCAGCGTCAGGCCGAGCCCGCCATCGCTGACGTTCATGAAATTCTGGACCTCGCGGGGCCGGATCTTGGACATCTCCTCGTCGTAGTTGAGCGTCCCATAAGCCGGGCCGCCCGTCCCGGGCGCTTCGCTGGTCCCGACTTCGACGACGCCCATCGGCACTTCGTAGGAAACTTTGCCTCCCGGCGCGGCCACCGGCACGGCCAGCCGGAATTCCCGGTAGGGATCTCCGTCCCAGCCAAGGATGTCCACTTCCACGTCGATCCGCTTGATGTCGTTGTAGACGATGAGCCGCTGGCGGAGGGCGCAGTTCTTCAACGGCTGGACCAGGGCATAGACCGTCTTGACCCGGCCGCTCAGCGCGTCGACCCGGGCCCACTGGGGGGCATGGGCGCTGAGCTTGTCGAATCCTTCCATGGTCGGCTGCTGGACGCGCCCGAATTCCCCGGCCCCGTTCCCTACCGACTGCAGGGTGAAGACTTCGAATCCGAGGAACTTGTCCGTGCGCAGGAGCTCCCGGCCCAGGCTCTTGTCGAAGACGCTTTTAAGGCCCCCCGGCGCGAGGGTGATTTTATAGAAGGCGTTCTCCAAGACGGTCACGGTCGGAGATGCGGAAACACCGATCGTCGCCGTGACGGACGCGCTCGCCGCGTCCGTGGAGTAGTACGTTTTATAGCCCAGTGCCGGGACGGCGGACGCCACGAATTGAAGGCGGAGCGTATCCCGGGCCTGATCAGGCTCGGCGGGAAGCGCCTGGCTCGGAATTTCATTTCCTCTCGCGTCCTTGATGATATAGTGCCCGGCCGGCTTCTTGAGCGTCACCGTGACCGGGGCGGCGGCCGGCCAGGACAGGGAATTGAAGACGATAATAGGCAGGCCTCGGCCCGCATCGACCGCTACCCGCCCCGCGAGGACGGTCAAGGCCCGGTCCAATTGATTCCTTCCCGTGTCGCGGGCCAGCTCGTATTTCTTCCGGAAGAGCCGGTCCGTGACCTGGCCTTCCTTTCCGCCCCAGCCGTGATCGGGATAGATGGCGGCCTGCCAGGCTTCGTTGAATTCCCGGGCCGGATAGGCCGAAAAATCCCCGGCCAGGAGAGCGGCGAAGGTGCTGAACATCTCCGCGGCGGGCAGAAGATATCCGGCCTCCCGATGCGCGGTGACGGCCCAATGGTGCGTGGGGCCGTGAATATAGAGCCAGAGATTGGGCCGCTCGCCCATCACGTCCTTGAAGACGGGGCTCCCCTTGCTCAAGGCTTCGAAGAACTCGCGGGCCGACGAATAACCCATCCGGGAAGCCGGAGAGGCGGAGCCGTGAAGGGCGTTCCAGCGGGCGATGAGCGGCCCGAAGTCCGTGGGCTGGGAGAAATCCTCGGAGTTGAGCAGGGGGAATATCGGGTTGATCGAGCGGTCTTTATAGTACGGCCCCCACGTCTGCAGCTTGGCCGTCAGCTTGTCCAAGCCCTCGTCGCCCTTGGCGTGAAGCAGGGCCGAGGAATTGCCGTAATGGCCGGGTGTAAAGGCCAGAACGCCCGAGCCGTCCGGGCTCAGCCAGCGGTAATAGCCCTCGTGAAAGCGGCTGATGACCATATACGGAATGCCGGCCTTGCTGAGGATCTGCTGCATCTGCAGCGCGCGGCCCGGGACGTCGGGATTGAAATAGATCGTGGCGTCGCAGCCGGGCATATTCTTGCGGATCCAGCGGCGACCGAAATAGGTCTCCCGGACCAGCTCCTCCCCCGACATCAGCGACTCGTAGGGCTGGTTGAACGTGGCGCCCCATTCCAACCGGCCCTCGCGGGTATAGCGCTCGATCTCGGCCCGGCGGTCGGGATGGGTCTCGATGTACTCGAGGAGATTGAGCATGTTCTCCATCACGAACCGGTAGTCGGGATTTTTGCGCATCATCTCCAGGGCCGGGGTGATGCAATGCTCGTCCCGAAATTTGCGGCAGGCCTCGGGGCTGTCCATCCAGGCGATGTCCTGATGGCTCGAGGAGATGATGCCCAGTCGGTAGGGCAAGGGCAGGGATGCGCCCGCTTGGGATGTTCCGGAATTCTGTTCGGCGCTCATGGAAGCTCCTAAAACGATAAGCGCGGCCAGGGTGAGGATCAGGAACCGGGCCCGGGTCCGTTGGGTCATGGCGATATCTCCTTCGTCGGTGCGGTCAGCGGTCCAGGATGGACAGGTCGGGAGCCAAAAGGCGGCGGATGGCCGGCTCGTCCATGTTTTCCGGCGTGGCCAGAAAGACGCCGGTGTCGACCAGCTTTTCATACGGCCGGCCGCGAAGGTGGTCAACCGCCGTGCGGACGCTCCGGTAGCCCATCTGGACCGGATCCTGCAGAACCAATCCCTGGATCTGCCGCTTGGCCAGGGCTTCGATCAGCTTCTTGGATGAATCGAAGCCGACATGGAAGACCTTGCCGGCCAGGCCGTGGTCCTCCAGGGCCCGGGCACAGCCGAAGGTCGAGGATTCGTTGGGCGTGAAGATGGCCTCCACGTCGGGGAACCGGCTGATCAGGTTCTCGACCGTCTGGTAGGCCGTCTCGGTCGTGATCCCGGAATACTGGTTGTCGGAGAGAATCTTGACGCCGGGAAATTCGGCCTTCATCGTGTCCAGGAAGCCCTGCTCGCGTTTGGTGCTTCCCTCGACGCTGGCGATGACCCGGACCAGGATGGCCTTGCCCCGGCCCTTGAGAAGCTCCCCGATCCGCCGCGCGCCGACGGCGCCGCCTTTATAGTTGTCGGTGGAGATATAGGCCACGAAATCGCTGCCCTGCAGGGCGGAATTGAAGATGACCGTGGGGATGCCGGCGCGCTTGGCCTCGGCCACCGGCCGGACTAGGGCCTTGTCGTCCATCGGCGTGAGGACGATGGCATCGATGCCGGCGTTTGTCAGGGTCTCGACGATTTGGATTTGCTCGTTGCGATCGTCTTCCTTGAGCGGGCCTTTCCAGATGATCTCCACGCCCAGCTCGCGGGCCGCAGCCAGGGCGCCGGCATGGATGGCCTTCCAGAATTCGTGGGTCGTGCCCATCGGAATGACGGCCAGGGTGAGCTTCTTGGCGTTTCGCGCGGCCGGAGGGGCTTCGCGGCGGCAGGAGGAAAAGCCAGCCAGGAGCGCGATCCCGGCCGCGGCCGCCAGGAGGACCATCCGCAGGCTGAAGGGGAAAGGGCGGTCGCGTCGGGGCATGATGATCGGGTCCTTTCAGAGGGATGCGAGACCGCTCCATGATTAGCACAACGGGCAGGGCGAGTCAAAGTGGAGCCCGGGATCAGCGTTTCTGGCGAAGCTCGGCGGCGATCGTCCTGATCTCGGTCAGGTCGCGCTGCGTCTCGCTACTTAAAATCGATGGTCTTTTCGCCCTTGCCGCCGACCGGAAGGGTGGCGACATGCCGCAGCGTCTTCCAGGACTCCGTCCCCGGGTCGCCGCATTTGATCGTGTAAGCGCCCGCGGCGAAGACCTTGGGCCGGAACGAATCTCCCTTGGCCCGCACGGTATAGATGATCTCGTCGTTCTTTTCGTCGATGACCTGGACCACCGGGTCGCTCATCCCCCGGAACTTGAGCGTCGGCAGCCAGGCCTTGGCCGCCCGCCCATAGTTGTCGAACTGGCTGATGACGATCGGCCAGCCAGGATATGGCTTGCCTTCAAGGCTGTTGGGGTCGGCGAAGCGCGGCCAGCATTCCAGAGTGATGTCGCGGGTCTTGCGGTCGAAGCGGACGATTCCATAGCCCGTGGCGCGATCATAGAGAAGCGCGGGCTGCCGTCCGGTGACAAGCGGGTCCGCTACGGCGGCGACGCTCATGCGGTTGCCGAAAGCATCCTTGTATTCGCCGGTGTAGCGCGGCGCCCCGGGCTTGGCATGGGCGCCTGGTTTCTGGGGGAACCAGCGCCGCGGCCAGAGATTGGAAATGGCCGGGACGCAGAGGGCATAGCCGGAATCCCCGAAGGCCTCGACGCCGTATTGGATCGTGCTGGGCAAGTGCTGGTCTCCGCAGACGTGCAGGGCGTAGGCCTTGCGGATCTCGCGGAGGGCGGCGTTGCGGGCGGACGGCGGCCAGCCGTCCGAGTCCATGTCGGCGGCCGGAACGTCGTCCGGCGGATAGTCGCCGGGCTTGATCAGGGGCAGCTGAGGGACTCCGTCGTCATTGGGCGTGCCGGCCGGCAGGGTGAAAAGATCCGCCCAGAGCGTCTGGGAGAAGACGGCCTTCATCCACGTCCCGCCCGACCAATCCGCGGCCCAGCTCTTGAGGAACTGCATCTGGCGCTCACCGAGGAGCCCGGCTCCTTTCGGATCGGCATCCTTGTCCGGCTTGAAATCGGGATTCTGGGCCCAGCCGTTGCGGATCTCGCCCTTGGGAAGAAGCGGAGCGGGCGCGGACTTGAACTTGCGGTCCTCGACGACGGCGATGCTCAGCCCGGCATACCGCAGCTCGCAGAAATAGACCCCGATCCCCTGCTCGACAGGCGCCGGATCGACGGAGTCCGGCAAATGGCTGGCCTGCGTCCGCTGGACCATGTTGACCCAGCGGGCCGGCATCTTATAGCCGCCCGAATCCTGGGCCTCCATGCCGAAGCCGGGAATCGTGGCTTTTCCGCCCGCGCCCCAGATGTTGCCATGATAGACGTCATGGTCGTCGGGGATGGTCACCGCGGGATGATCGCGCAGCAGCCCGCCGAAAGCCCAGCCGAAAAGATACCACTTGCGCAGATAATCGAGGATGGCTTTGTCGACCGGCGCATATTGAGTGCCGTACCCGGCCACGCGCTCATAGATCTGATCGCCCGAAAAGAACAAAAGATCCGGGTCGTGGGCTGCCGCATGCAGGGCCACCTCGGCGTGGGGAAAGCCCAGATCGTTCTGGCAGGTGAACGCCGCCAGGACAAGCTTGGCTTTGTCCTTGGGCTCGCGCCGCACCGTACCGGAATAGACGGATGTCTTCTTCCCTTCCCCGGCCGCCCATTCGTAGGTCAGCTGGTAGGCGACGTCCCGATCGGAGTCCCAGCCGGCCATCCGGAAAGTCGCGGTCCGGGCGTCGGGATCGACGGCCGACTCGGCCGCATCCATCCAGCCGCCGTCGGCCTTGCGGATCCTCAGCTTGACCACGGGCGCATCGGCCGGCCCGACGGGAGGAAGCTGGGCGGTCATCTTCATGATGTCGCGGCTTACGGTGTATTGGGCGAAGAGGATAGGGCCGAAGGCGCTTTCCTCGTGGACTTCAGCCTTGGCTCCCGCGATTTCCCAATCGCTGAACCAGGCCGCAGGCCCATCCTCGGGCGCGGTCAGGTCCGGCAGGTGGCTGACCAGGGCCAGGTTGCCGGCCAGGGAGGCCGGATCGAGATCAGATTGCTCAACCCGCGAGACGAGGGCGCCGTCGGAGATGTCATGCGCCTCGAGGGCCGCGGCGCAGCGCGCACCGTTCGGCCGCACGGTCAGGACCAGGTCCAGGCCTCCGGCCAGACGGGCCCGAATCGCTTTGCGTACGGTTTCCTGCTGCAGCACTTCAAAATCGCCGATGAAAAGATCGCCGTCCATGGAAGCCCCGACGTCGAGGCCTTTGCCGTACAGGGCGGCGTAGCGATAGTCGTCGAATTCGGCCCTGGCCCCGACGCGGAAGCCGATCCAATTGCGGTCCTTGGATCCGCGGGATGCGGCGGCCACGGCCGCCCGCACGCGCAGGGAAATGTCGGCGTTGGCCGGGCCCAGGCGTCGGGTCAGGATATGGACATTACGGTCCGAGGCGGCCAGGAGGCATTCCAGCCGGCCGTCTTTAATCCGCCAGTCCTGAAGCCGGTTGGCCCAATATTCGGGGCCGACCCAGATGCGTTCGACCCCGGCCGGCCAGGCGCTCCGGAACGGGACGCTTTCGGGCCGCGACGACCCGGGAACGGCTGACAAGAGGACGGCCGCGAGGAGGGCCGGGATCGCCAATCGTATTCTCTGGGGCATGGGCTGCTCCACGGACATTATTTTCCGTCTTTGAGGGGAACCGCCGGAGCGGCCATCTTGAACAGGCCGAGCCGGGCGATCGTGGGAATCGTCCGTGATTCGTCGATCGTCAGCCGGACCGTGGATGCGGTCACCGGGGAGAACCGCAGCAGCCGTTTATAGCCAATGGTCGTGCCCTTGGCGAATTCCTTCCAGGTTCCGCCGCTTTCGGCCTCCAGGCGGAAGGATTCGACGCGCTGCCCGACGCCGATATTTTCCTGGAGCATCGCGCAATCAAACGTTCTCTCTCCGCCAAGGTCCAATTCGATCCGGGCCGGTCCTCCGTCGCTCGCCGGGCTCCAATACGTCCGGTCGTCGCCGTCGACGGCCGCCGCGGCGGGATGGGCCGCATCCTCGGTCGAAGCCGTGACCCGGGCTCCCGCGGCGAAATCCATCTTGAACGTCCCGTCGAGGATTGCCCGCATGCCGCGCAAGGCGGCGGCGTCGAACTCGGTGATCCGGCCGCGTTTGTCGGGAGGGACGTTAAGGAGCAGCACGCCGTTTCGCCCGACTGAGGAGAAATAGATGTCGACGAGCTTCTCGGGCGTTTTGACCTGGGCATCTTCCTTGGCGTGGTAGAACCAGCCCGGACGGATGGAGACGTCCGTTTCGGCCGGGTACCAGGCCAGGGCCTTGGCCGCCGTGATCTTGGCCCGGCTGCCCAGGTCGTCGGCGGTCAGGTCCTTGGGCGTGAAGCTCGCGTCGAGAGGAAACGCGGGCGCGTATGCCGGCGACGCGGGATCCGGAGCATCCGCGGGAACGACGCTCCATTCGGTTTCCCGCCCGTATCCCGATTCCGTGCCGACCCAGCGGAGATCCGGGGCCATGCCGAAGATGACGGCCTGCGGCTGGAGCTCACGGATGACCTTGTAATAGGAGGGCCAGTCGTAGATCTGCTTTTTGCCGTTGGGGCCTTCCCCGTTGGCGCCGTCGAACCAGACCTCGGCGATCGGTCCATAGTTCGTCAGCAGCTCCCGGAGCTGGCCGCGGAAGTGCTCATTGTAGCGGGGCGAGTCGCCGTAGGAAGGCTCATGCCGGTCCCAGGGCGACAGATACACGCCGAAGGCCAGTCCGGCCTCCCGGCAGGCGGCGGACACCTCGCCGACAACGTCGCCTTTTCCGCTCTTCCAGGGACTGCTCTTGACGCTGTGCTCGGTCAAAGCCGACGGCCAGAGGCAGAACCCGTCATGGTGCTTGGCCGTAACGATGACCATCTTCATCCCGCCGTCTTTGAGAGCCCGGACCCACTGGCGGGCGTCGAAATCCGTGGGGTTGAAAAGCTTGGGATCCTCCGTCCCCTGCCCCCACTCGCGATCGGTGAAGGTGTTCATGCCGAAGTGGGCGAAGGCCGTGAATTCACGTTCCTGCCAGGTCCTTTGGGCCGCCGAGGGAGCGACCGCGGCGGCTTTCCGGACGACGGCCGCGGCGTCGTCGCCGGGGCCGATGACCACGAAATTGCGCGGCGCGGCAATCGCGGAAACCGCGGGCTGTTGCTGTTGCTTGAAGAAGAAGGTCAATCCGAAGACAACGGCGATCACGATGAAGGACATGACGATGACGCTTGTTCTTTTGGTGATCATGAGGTCTCCGTGAGGCGATTCAATCGTCGCCCAGGGCTAAAGAGCAAGCTCCTCCTAAGTCCGCTCGAAGGCGGCCACGAGGCCGTCGACGTCGGCCGCCAGGAAGCGCCCGCCTCCCAGCGAGAGGATCGTATGCACGGCGCCCGGTCCGAGATCAAGGATCGCCCGGACCGCGCCGCCGGCGTCGATTTCATAAACGCGGCCATCCTGGCCGCCGTAGAGGATCCGGCCGCCCTCTTCCAGGGGTTCGACGGGAAAAAGATCCCCCTCGCCGTGGGCGGGGGCGATTTTTCTGAGGACGGCCCCCGAGGAGGCGTCCAGAATAAAGAAATCGCCCTGCCGCCCCTTAACCAGGACTTTTTTTCCGCCGGCCGACAAGGCCGACGATTCCCAGGAATCCGCGGCGACGCGCCAAGCCGTCCGGCCGGTGCCGGCCTCGACCGCCGAAACGAACCCGTCGGGACAGGCGAAGAAAACGCGCCCGGCCGCCGCGGCCGGCGTCGATCCCGCGGGGGAATAGTAGAAATTGTCGTTCTCCGTCCAGCGCCACAACTCCCGGCCGGTCTCGATGTCCACGGCGTGCGCGGCCCCGTCCCAGGCCCCGAAAACAGCCTTCCCGCTGGTGACGAGCGGACACGATTGAATCGTTCCCTTGGCCGCGTCGCTCGTCCAAACATCGGTCAGGTTGAAGATGTTGACGCAGATCAGCCGGCCGGAGGCCGTCCCGGCGACCAGGCGCGAAACCTTGACCTGCCGGTCTTCATAGGCGGCCAGCGGAGCCGTGAAACGCTCTCTGAACTCGGTCGACGCTTCCAGACGTCCCGATTCCGCGTCCAGCTTGATCATCCGGCCGTCAGCCGAAGCGGCCAGAAGCTTTTTCTCGAAAACGACGGGCCGGCTGATGAACGGGCTGCGGCCTTCATGCGTCCAACGCAGGGTGCCCTTGGCGTCGAAACAATGGATCCGGCCGAAGAGATCGGCTAGGAACACGAGCTTGCCGTCGGTCACTGGCGCGGCCAGGAGGCTCGTCTTCAGATCGGCTTTCCAGACGATCCGGGCCGAAAGAGCGGCCGGCGGCGCCAGGGGGACGGCGGAGGCGCTTTTCCATTCGGCCTTCGAAAACCGGCCCCAAGGGGGGGGCGCGGACTTTGCATCCGCGATCGATTCGGCCGTCAATTCGTCGGGCCCGATTTCGAATACGTCGAAACCCGGCCGGCCCGATCCGGCGAGGGCGGCCCGGACGGTGAAGACGGGAATACCCGCGTTCAGTTCCATCGATTCGGTGTGGACATGGCCGGATATGACGCAAATGCGATGCGGTCCGAGGATGTTCCGGGCCCGGACCCAATTGTCGATCGAGGAAGGCGGATAATGGACGAAAAAGAAGAGATCCATTTCAGGCGGCATCTTGCGGACCGCTTCGGCCAGCCAGGCCAGGTCGGCCGGGGCAAAATGCCCCAGATCGCCGGCGCTCATCCCGATGAACGCCGCTCCGCCCTCCTGAAAAGCGAAGCGGCTCTCGCCGAGAGCCGTGCGGAAGCCTTCTCCCCCGAAGCCCATCCAATGGAGGTCATGGTTGCCGGGAATCGCATGGATCGGAACGGTCAGCCCGGCGACGATGGATTTGAATTCGGCGAACTCGTCGTCCCGCCCCTTCTCCGTGAGGTCTCCGTCCAGGACGACGAACCGGAGGCCGGGCTGGGCCTTGACCGCCTCCACGACGGAGCGAAGCCCGTCCGCCGCTCCGTTCGCGCCGACGTGGGTGTCGGCGATGACCGCGAAGCGGACCGGCTGGGCCCCGAGGAGCCCGGACAGAAGGAGCGTTCCCAGGAACGCGGCCGGGAATGATACGCGCTTATTCCGCATGGGACCCTCCGTTCATCGAGATTCGGGGCGCCCGGCTACTTCGCCGGGGCCAGGCGCACCATCAGGACGCCGTGGCGGCCGACGATCGATTCGAGCGAGCCGTCGCTGACGCCGACATCCTTTTGACGCCAGAGATCGCGCACGGACTGCGGACCCGTGAGGCCCAGGTCCTTCCAGTCCAGCGTGACGGTCCGGAAGCCCTCCCCGCGGTTGAACAGGCCCACGGCCAGGGAACCGTCGCTGAGCGGGCGAGCCCAGATTTCGATCGTCCCGTCCTTCTTGACCCGATGCCCCGGCTTCCCCAGAGGATCCTGGTCGACGTCGATGATCTCGTCGTTGGTCAGCAGGCCCAGGGTGAAGTCGTCCATCCGGGTGATGTCGCCGCTGAAGATGAGCGGGGCGGCCAGGAGCGCCCACAGCGAGACGTGGGTGTACTGCTCGTTGGGCGTCAGGGGCGTGGGCACGGTCTCCCCCTTCCAATTGCTCAGGTAGCCGAGCAGGAGGTAGTCGGGATCGTTCCAGGCGCCCGGGCCGGCGAATTTTTCCAGGCCGTTGTCGGCATAGAGATCGAAGCCGTCCCGGAAAAGGGCTTCGCCGATCTTCTCGAAAGAGCCCCCCAGGTCGCCGGCCGTCCGCCAGCTGTTGCCGCCGACTTCCCGGCCCCATTCCCAGACCTTGTCCATGCCGTACTGGCAGAGGTTGAGGACGATATCCCGTTTCTGCTTTTTCAACAGGGAGCTGATCAGGCGATACGGTTTCTGGTACTCGGCCCGGCTCTTGTCCTTGGCCTTGCTCTCATAGGAGCACCAGTCGTATTTGAGGAAATCGAAGCCCCATTCGGCGAAGCGCTCGACGTCCTTCTCTTCGAACTTATAAGCGCCGACATGTCCGGCGCAGGTGAACTGCCCGGGCGAGGTGTAGATGCCGGCCTTGAGGCCCAGGGCGTGGATATGGTCGGTCAGCGCCTTCATGTCCGGGAAGCGCTTGTTGGAATTCACCTTGCCGGACTTGTCGCGGGCCTCGCCCAATAGCGAGGGATCCTTGGCGTCCGGGCGAACGGCCCAGCAATCGTCGATATTGACGTACATGAAGCCGTGGTCTTTCATTCCCGATGCAGCCATGGCATCGGCCGCTTTGCGCAGGATCTCGTCGGTAACGTGGTTTTCCCAGACGTACCAGCTGTTCCAGCCCATATGCGGTGTCAAGGCCAGGGTATCGCCGCAGACGATCTTGAGCTCGCGTTCGGCTTTGCCCTTGGCGTTCTCGGCCTTGAGCTTGACCGTGAAATCGCCCAGGTCCTTGATGACGCCGGTGATGAATCCGGTGCTCGCGTCCATCGCCAACCCCGGCGGAAGACCATCGGCGGAGAAGGTCATCGGCCGGTCGCCCGTCGCGGGAACGGCGAACAGAAAAGGCGAGCCGGGCCGGCAGCCGAACACCCGGGCGCCGTTGATGCGCGGCGCGGGGCCGGGCTTGGGCGTCAGGACGACCCGGGACTCTTCACCCGCGGCGTGAAGGGCGGTCCCCAAAATGGCAAGGGCCAGGACCAACCGGACGATCGAACGGATTTTTTGTGCAGGGCGCATGCGTTCTCCTCCAAAGCCCATTATTAAAAGCCGGGCCTGGCTAAGAATATATATTTTTGCGGCGCGGTTGGCAAAAAAGGTCAGCGGCCGGTCAACGCCCGAAATCCCGTCCCTTGACGCCGGCTATCTTGAAGACATAGGCATATTGGTGCTCAAGCGCGAAGGCAGCGGGATCGTAATCGGGCAGCTCGATGGCGACGTCCGGGCCCGCGTTTTTCCAGGGAAGCTCGCGCCCGTCCCCCAGCAATGTCGCATGGGTCCCGGCCGGAACGTTCAGGTTCCGGATCAGGAGGCGGCGGCCGGGCCATTTCGGGACCAGGACGTAGAGGGCGCCGTCTTTATGAGTGAAAAACAGCTCCTTGAAGGCTTGGCCGGAGGGCGGCCGGATCGTTTCTTTGAAAATATCGTAGGGCGCCTTGTACTCGCTCCGTTTGAGATAAGGGAGGTCTCCGGCCGTCCATTGGCAGGGCCGGATCCACGTCCTCGTCCCAAAGATGGCCTCGCCATTTCGGCGCAGCCACTCGCCGATCTGGAGCAGCCGCTCTTCCATAATCGCCGGGATCTTGCCGTCCGCGCGCGGCCCGATGTCCAGGCACAGGTTTCCGCCGCGGCTGACGATATCGACGAGCATGAGAACCAGCTCATGGGCCGATTTGTAGTCGGCGGCGTCCTCGTTGCTGTTGTAGCCGAAGGACATGCCGATGCCGCGGTCCTCTTCCCAGGCCCGGGAGTCGTCATCCAGCCCGGACCCATACTCCGTGGTCAGGAAACCGCCATGCTTGAGGCGCGTATCTTTTCCCCAGCGGTCGTTGATGACGACGGAGTCCCGGTTCGGAACGGTGTTGAACAGCCAGGTCAGGAGCTCCGGGGTGCGCCAAAGGGCGGAATCCATCTCCCATTCCCCGTCGGCCCAGATGAGGTCTGGCGTATAGCGCGTGACCAGGTCCTTGAACTGGGGGAAGAAATGTTCAGTGACGAAGCGCGGCCTGTCCGTCAGCCATAGCGGATGGTACCACTCGTAAAGAGAATAATAGAGGCCCACCTTGATGCCCCTGGCCCGCATGGCCGCGGACAGCTCCCCGACGATGTCGCGATGGGGCCCCATCTCCATCGTGTTCCAGGGGCGGCCATAGGCGCGGCTGGCCTCGGCGCTCGGCCAGAGGCAATCGCCGGCATGATGCTTGGTCGTCAGGACCATGTACTTGGCGCCGGAACGCGACACCAGATCGGCCCAGGCGGCCGGATTCCAGAGCTCGGCCTTGAACAGCGGGGCGAAATCCGCGTATTGGAAATCCGGCCCGTATTTCCTGGCGTGATAATCGGCGACCGCTCCCCCGAATTGTTTCTCCTGGAGCGCATACTGATACCATTCGGCGTACTCGCCCTTGGGACTCCAGGCCGGGACGGAATACAGGCCCCAGCAGATGAAGATTCCGAACTTGGCGTCGCGGAACCACTGCGGCGTGGGACGGGAGTCGATCGAAGCCCAATTCGGCTGGTAGATGGGCGCGGGCATTTTCAGGGACGGCGCCGACGCGGTCGGCTTTTTAAGAACCATCGAATCGGCCGGCGCGTTCTCAGGCGCGCCTTGAATCGATCCGGAGATGAAGAGGCCGGCCGCGGCCGCGAATCCAAGGAACATCCGCCGGAAGTGGATCATTTTCGCCGCCTTTTCAATACCGGCATTCGTGGGCCGCCGCGGCGAAGGCTTTCAAATTCTCCACCGGCGTCTCGAAGAAATGGTCCGACGCCGAGCAGACGTATCCGCCGTCCCGGCCGACGGTCTCGAACAGCTTGCGCACGGCCCGTCGGATGTCGTCCTTCGTCCCCGTGGTCAGCGTGCTG
>Ga0182021_10005576_pt1 | contig 14923 bp, 11 predicted proteins | sample 612E3MmetaG_FD_120493 | JGI IMG/M metagenome (GOLD analysis project Ga0182021, IMG submission 120493) | Permafrost microbial communities from Stordalen Mire, Sweden - 612E3M metaG (Illumina Assembly) | ecosystem: Environmental > Terrestrial > Soil > Wetlands > Permafrost | place: Sweden... | reverse complement strand
GCGAATTGTCCATTCTCGGTATCGACTTTTATATTGCAATCCTCAAAGCCCACTGCAAGCATTTCTGAATTATTAACATGGCCAAGGTTAAATTCTTGAGCTATATCGCCCACAAGCGATTCTTTGTCGCCATGATAATCTATTCGCTCAAGATAATCGCTACTCATAGATCTAATAATATCAAAAAGAGCTCACTTGAAGCTCTTTGTTTGTTAGAAACTATACTATTTGAAATACATTTGGGTTGTATTGGTGCGGGCGAAGAGACTCTAACTCTCGACCTCTTCCTTGGCAAGGAAGCGCTCTAAACAACTGAGCTACGCCCGCGCAACAGAGCAGATTATATTCGAAATCCGTAATGTTAGCAACAAGTTGTTAAAACATAAATATAGTTGTATTGTAAAATTATCAATTAAGGGTGGACAAAAAGGAGAAATGATTATGGACGTATGGGGTTGGAGCTCACCAATAGGCTTGGGCCTATTTTTAATGATGGTTGCAGGTATGGTTTTTGTGTTGGCTTTTGCGCTGGCTGTTGCCGCTAAAGGAATAGATATACTGGTAAAATTGCCAGTAGTTCATGAGACAACTAGACGCCGACGTTAATAAAACTTAGTTTAAATAAAAATCCTCGCAATATTTTGTGGAGATTTTTTGGTGGCTCCTCCCAGGCTCGAACTGGGGACACAAGGCTCTTCAAGCCTCTGCTCTACCAACTGAGCTAAAGAGCCGAAATTGGCTTATACATTGATTGTATCAAATGTGCTGGTGGGCACTGGGGGACTTGAACCCTCGACCTCCTCGGTGTAAACGAGATGCTCTAGCCAACTGAGCTAAGCGCCCGTATCTAAGAGAGTATATCACACAAGAATTCATAATCTAATGGTATACTATACGATATGAGATATAGATCTAAGCGTCAATACATATGGTCAGAAAATATTGCATATGCTGTTGGGCTAATAGCCAGTGACGGTTGTCTACAATCAGATGGCAGGCACTTGGATTTAACATCTGCAGATATTGAGCAACTCGAAAACTTTATTAAAGCCATTGGAAGACCTTTGAAAATTACAAAAAAGTTTAATAGTAGCGGCCAACCAGCGTCTCGCGTTCAATTCGGAGATGTTGCTTTTTACGATTTTCTGCTTAATGCTGGCATCACCCCAAGAAAAAGTTCCACTTTACAACCAACAATAATACCTGATAGATATTACGCTGATTTCTTAAGAGGTCTCTTTGACGGTGACGGAACATGCTATGGATACAATGATCCTCGGTGGCCAACAAGTTTCTTATTCTATACCGGTTTCACATCTGCAAGTAAAAAGTTTTTAGAGTATATTTGTGAGAAAAATTACCAACTTATTTTACTAAAGGGATCTTCCATAAGAAAATCATCTAGAGCATATTCTCTAATGTATGGAAAAAGCGACAGTTATTTATTGTATAAGTTTCTATACTACAATAGCTCTGTGCTTTGTCTGAACAGAAAAAAACAAAAGTTAGAAGGTTTTATGCAGAAAGATTTGATGGTAGAATCTAAATTACCTGCGCGAGTGGTGAAATCGGTAAACACGTAGCCTTGAGGTGGCTATGCCCTAACAGGCTTGGAGGTTCAAGTCCTCTCTCGCGCACCATCTAAAGATCAGGTTAATCCCTGATCTTTTTAATTCACACTCTAGAGATATATATTTATCTTACTTAGAGGAAAGACCTCTTTACCCTGCGAGTTTTTTTGCGCTGACGATGCATTACGCGCCGCTCTGTATATGAAGAAATACCAATAAAAGCCACTGTTATCCAAACTGCATTTAGCATAATGTTAACATAAGCATGCTTGGAAAATGCGTAAATAACCATAAAAGTAGCACCCAGCAAGTTATCCAGCTCTTCCCATAATGAGCTACTGCGTCACTTGCCTATCGTTATACGAAAGAAGGCAAATAAAATAAGAAAGCCACTGGCAATCCCAATGTAATCAACAAATTTCAAGTTACCCATTCTTTAAGTCCGCGGCATATGATCGTACAAGTGATTCATAGAGAATTCATGACGCATCAGAGCTTGCAAATCCTGAATATTAACATCAAATTTAACACCAACATTGAGCGTTCCGTAGGGGTCAAAAAGTTGTTTAATTTTTACAAAAACTTCATAGACATCGTCTCCATATTGAGCTTCCAGATAAGGTGCTCGCAAACGGCCATCACTGTGTTCACCGGTTATCGAACCGCCTAAAGAAATGATTATTTGATAGTAGGCATCCATCAGTTTGAAAATCTTTTGGCGATCGCCGACCGAAGTTAAATCCATAAATGGCTGGAGGTGCAAGTTGGCATCACCGGCATGACCCCAAACTGCCACATCCAACCCGTAACTCTCAAACAAATCATAAACTTTTTGCAAAAGTTCGCTGAGTCTTTCTGGTGGCACTATCCCATCTTCTATAAACGGCAAGGCTCGTTTGGAACCAACATCTTGCCAATTTATGGCAGCCGCGCTGTGGCGTATCTTCCATAAATCTTCTTGCTCATGTTCATCTTGGGTGACTTTAAAATCCCGGGCAAATTCTTTGAGTATTTTTTTAGCCTTCTTAGCTCGCTTGGCTTGTGCACGCTTTGTCAGATCATCAAATTCAATAAAAATAACCAGTTTAGCAAATGGCTGTTCAATAATATTTCTAAGCTGATGAGGGTTGTATTTTTCAATAAAATTCAATAAGTGTTCATCAACCAGTTCGAGCGCGCTTGGCCCGAGATTCCGCAATTTTTCGACTGCCAAACCTGCTTTATTTAAGTCATCAAAAAAACCTACCAATAAAGTCCTCTTGGGATTGTAGCTTTCGGCTTCCAGTTTGGCTTCGGTCACAATGCCGAGCGTCCCCTGTGAACCAACAAATAATGGAGTTAAATCAACCGAACCATCTTTGTCTTTGATATCCCAAATATTATAACCAGCCGAATTTTTTGTCACTTTGGGTATAGTTTTTTCTATGAGCGACTTGTTATCTGCCAGCAAAGCGTCTAGCGTACGGTAGATTTCACCTTCGAAAGTGGCTAACCCCATTTTACGGTTAAGTTCACGCTTATTCAGCCGGCCGGTAGTTATAACTTCGCCATTGGCCAGCACAACCCTAAGCTCCCTAACGTAATTTTTGGTAGCCCCGTATTTAATTGTTTTTTCTCCGGACGCATTGTTGGCAATGGCTCCGCCAACGGTTGAATATTCGATTGAAGCCGGAAAAGGAGGCATAAACAATCCATGGGTATGCAGAGTTTGTTGCAATTTACCATAGTTAATACCGGGTTGGATTGTAACAACACCTTTGCGGGAGTTTAACGATAATATCTTGTTCATATGAGCCGGAAAAATCAGCATTATACCGTTACCCAGTGCCGCACCGGCTTGGTCTGTGCCGGAACCTCTGGCTGTGATTGATATGGACCGGCCCCGTTCAGCCAGTTGCCAGGTAAAACGGGCCGTCTTACGAACATCATTTTCTACCCTGGGGTAAATAATAATTTGCGGAGTCAATTCAAAAATACTACCATCGGTTGAAAAATATTGTCTGGCGTCTGGTGAGGTCATCACCTCGCCGACTAGATGTTCTTGTAAATATTGGGCAGTTTTATTCATGAAAAAATAGTCTTTTTTTGAGTTATCTTATCTTGATATCATCATACCATAACCGGTTTGAGGCATGTATATTATTGGGTCTTATCCAAACAATAAACCTTAAATAAAGAATCATTGCTTTGGTGCGCGAGAGAGGACTTGAACCTCCACGAGTTTGCACCCACTAACTCCTGAAGCTAGCGCGTCTACCAATTCCGCCACTCGCGCGTATCGAATTGTCTTTTATGATTGTACCAGATTAACTCTCAGATTTTTTAGCTGTATTTATCATCCACTGGTCGATATTGTCATACATGTCGCTAGGAGAATTAATCACCCGGGCCGGCAGACCGTAAATATGCTGATTGGATACCAATAAGTAACGTGGCTGGTACAAACCAATGGCCGGAACATCATTGCGCCAAGCTTCTAGAAATGGTTTGTATTTGGCAGCTCTAAGTAGCGGATCCGTTCTGGTACGCCCAGCCTCTAAGGCTATATCGGAAATTGAAGATTTATATTCCGATAAATTTAAATGGATCTGGCTATGAATATCAATTTGGCTGGAGTGCCAATAAGCGTAAACATCAGGGTCAGGCCCAATATTTATTCCATACAATAAGGCGTCGTAATCATGGCTATCAATATATTTATTAGTGTTTTTACTATCTTGATTAACTTCAACCACCACATTTACACCCACATCAGCCCACTGTTTTTGCAGGCCTTCGGCAATCTGTGAGAAATCACTGCTATAATCGAAAGCCAAATTAATCACAAGCTGTTGGCCGTTTTTAGTGCGGTATTGATTTTTCCCGGTTAATTGCCAGCCGGCATTATTAAGCAACCGTTCGGCTTCTGTTTTGTTGTAGCTAAATTGAATGTATGCCGGGTTATAGCCAATTTGCGATTCAAGTAGTGGTTCTCTGACCGGTACAGCTTCATAGCCAATTTCACCAACCAGGGCTGGTATATTGGTGGCTTTGATTAAGGCTTGCCGTACCCTTATATCACTTAATATTGGGCTAGTGGTCTTAAGAAATATCATATTGGCGCTCATCAAACTAAAACTTGTCGCTTCATTTTTTTGAGCCACATCTTTATCTGCCAGATTCAGACCCGCGGCAGCAATTATTTTATTATCATTAAGAGCTTTTTTTAGAGCATCTTCATTAGGATAAGTTTTTATGGTCACCCCGTTTAATTTAGGTTTACCACTGTGGTAATTATCAAAAGCGGCCAGTTGAATTGTCTCCGATTGGTTGGACTGGCCATTATTACTAATGGTTACTCCTTTCCAGATAAAAGGCCCGGAACCGACTGGCGATTTAGTATTAAAAGCCACGCTCCGAAGCTCAGAAGGTGGAATTTTACCCAACAGATGTTTTGGGATAATTCCACCAGTTAATGAATAAAGGAACGGGCTGTAGGTGTTAGGCAGCACAAATTTTACCGTGGTGGTATTTACCTTTTCGATTTTTACACCAGTCCAGTTAGACATGTATGGTGATTTAGCATCTGGATTTTGAATCGTGGTATACGTAAACACCACGTCATCACTAGTTATAACCGCTCCGTCCTGCCATTTTAAATCTGGTTTTAAGCGAACGGTGTATGTAGTACCTTTACTATCAACTTCCCAGGTGGCAGCCAAATCTCCGACGAGTTGGTTTTTGTCATTATATGTCAGCAAAGAATCAAATAATATTTTGGAGACCGCCGAATCGACATCGTTAACCGCATAGATTGGATTGGCATTGCTAAATGAGCCTACAATTCCTTCGGTATAAACACCACCAGCAACCGGATTGGACGATAAATAATAATTATCCAGGGCTTTAGTCTGCACCACAACCCCTACGACCAACAGGATGATAAGACCCAGCCATCCTACAATAAATCTTTTAGCGTTCTTTAAATTTTGCCAACGTCTAAAAATATGGCGATCAAGCTGCTTATTAGCTGTCTGACTGATATCAGCCATTTGCTTCCTGCTTCTTCGTACACGCCGTCGAACACGTATGCGTGAATAGCTATATGCCATGGTTCTTTTTTATTTAGATATAATCCCTAGGATAATTGAGGTAACAAAAATAATCGCCACTACTATTGTCATCTGAAAGATGGTTTTTTCTGAGCCCCGGCGGACGGTTTCAATTTCGGCAGCACTACCAAACCCCGCACCCAAACCCGCACCTCTGGTTTGAACCAATATCAATAAGATTAAAAAGAGTGCCGAGCCGATAGTAATATAGTTAAAAATATTAAGCATGATTTTTTTCTACCGCTTCTGCGGCGATAGTCACTATATAGTTTACCAGTCCGATGACCATACCAACAAGTATGGCTGTCCAGAATGAACTAACCTGCAAACGATCATATAATGTGGTCGCCAAAAAAACGATAAACCCATTAATAATAACCATAAAAATCCCTAATGTCAGAGCTATGGCTGGTAATGTGAATATAACTAAAATCGGTTTTATCAGTACATTCAGTAAAGATAAAATAAAACTAGCAATAATTATTACCGATAAGCGATTTTGATAATTTACTAAATTAAAAATATGGGCAGCAATATATAGACCAGCACCGTTAGCGAACCATCTAATTAAAAATTTTATGAATTGTTTTTTCATTAAGATTACATCTTATTATAACAGTGCAGGCAGCCTTTAATCATCTTTTATATAAAGCCGCAAGGTAGAAGTTCTTCTTTGGCCGATGAGACTGACAAGTTCTGTGTCGCTTGCTTGTGCCAAACCCTTGACCGAACCAAATGTGCGTAGTAATTTCTTTTTTGTGGCTTGGCCAATCCCCGGTATCTCATCCAAAACACTGGCTGAGTGCCGCCTGATTTTTAAAACGGTATGGTAACTAATGGCGAAACGGTGTGATTCATCGCGTATCCGCTGCAACAGCTTGATGATGAAGCTACTGTCCGGGAGACTCAGATTTATGAAAATTTCCGTCTCGCCAATTTTTACAGCTTTTAGCTTTTTTAAAGCAAGGTTACTGACATTAACGTTGCTTTGTTTCTTATGGATTACGATTTCCTCATATCTTTTAGCCAAGCCGACCATTGTAGTTTTTATACCCATCTCATCTCTTGCTTTGATGGCTGCCGCCAACTGGCCTCTGCCACCGTCTATTAATATTAAATCCGGCAGTGTCCATTTTTTGGTATTTTTTTCTTGCAACCGGCGTTTGACAACCTCATGCATATGCGCAAAATCATCATTGCCGATTAAGCGCATTTTAAATTTGCGGTACTGGGCTTTATCGGCCACACCGTTAGTAAAAACCACCATGCTGGCTACGGTATCGGTGCCTTGGATGTGACTGATGTCGAATCCTTCGATTCTGTGAGGCGGTTTTTGCAGGCCAAGCAAATCAGTTAATTCTGCCAAGGCGTGGTCTTTGGTTAAATCGATTGACTCACTATCACCGAAAATTACCTGAGATTGTAATCTTTTTAGATTTCTTAAACGGTTGCGAAGCAGTGCGGCTGCCTCGAATTTTTGGCCGGCAGCAGCTTGTTTCATTTCATTTTCAATTCCGCGTAATACCAGATTGCTTTTCCCGTGTATATATAAAATCAATTTCCTTAAATTCCGAATGTATTCGGCTCGATTATAACCTGCAGTTTCCGGCCCCGGGCAAAGACCCAGATGATATTGCAAACAGGCTCTGGGAGGTAGTGTGGTATGAGTGGAGAATGGCAACGCTTTTCTTAAATGTCTTAGAGCCTTTCTGACCGGGCCACCCGCCAGAAACGGACCGAAGTATTCGGCTCCGTCATCAATGGGACGCCGGGTAATTGTCACACTAGGCGCAAAATCTTTTAAATTAATCCGGATATAAACGTTCGATTTGTCATCACGCAATAAAATATTATAATGGGGCAGATATCTTTGTATCATTTCGGCTTCTAAAAACAGGGCTTCGGCCTCACTACCAACTTCTATCCAGTCAATATCAGCAATTTCACTTATCAATAAATCAGTCTTTGGGTCATGCAAACGGCTTTTTTGAAAATATTGCCGTACCCGGTTATTAAGTACTGCCGCCTTGCCGACATAAATAATTTCTCCGGCTGCATTTTTATGAAAATAGACTCCGGGAGATTTTGGCAACTTGGCTAACTTGTTTTTTATGACATTGTTCACATGTATATTCTAACGCCTTATTTCGTACTTACTAATTTGACAGATAGCCATGATACAATCAACGGTAGTGAAAAAGTATTTTAAGCTAGTAATTTGGTTGATTGTCGTTGCCCTTATTGTATTTTTATTTGCCCGGCCAATAGATATAAATAAAGTTCTAGCAACTTATGGCTTAGTGGCTTTGGCAGCGATATTATTTGCCGAAACCGGGTTGCTTATTGGTTTCTTTTTGCCGGGCGACACGCTCTTGTTTGCGGCAGGTTTTTTTGCAGCCCAAGGTCGTTTGAATCTTGTAATAGCATTAATAGCTTTATTCATCGGCACTTTTTTGGGCAATATAATGGGTTACGAAATTGGCCGTCGTAGTGGCCCGAAAATATTTAAAAACGAAGAAGCACTACTCTTTAGCAAACAAAATGTTATTTATGCCCAAAATTTTTACAAAAAACATGGCGGTAAAACCATATTAATCGCCCGTTTTATCCCGATTGTCAGAACGCTTGCCCCTTTGATAGCCGGGATTGGCAATATGCGTTACCAGGTGTTTATTTTTTATAACTTTATCGGCGGTTTAGTGTGGGTAAGCATTGTGACAATGATCGGTTATTGGGCCGGGCGGGTAGTCGGCCATTACTTTAATATTGATAAATATATTTTGCCGGTAGTTTTGCTGGTTACTTTAGTCACGCTTGGCATAAGTTTTTGGCAAATATGGCGCGACCCGGTTTCCAGGGTTCGTATAAAACGCTCTGTAAAAAAATCTTACAGAACTTTTTTTAAGAATTGACCGGTGTAAGAACTGTTGACTTTAGCGACTGCCTCCGGCGTACCGGTAGCTATAATTTTGCCACCTTCTTCGCCGCCTTCCGGGCCCATATCGATAACATGATCGGCAGATTTTATAACGTCCAGATTATGTTCGATAATAATCATTGAGTTACCCGCTTCTACCAAAGCGTGTAATACATTTAGCAATTTATCAACATCTGCGATATGCAAACCGGTTGTTGGCTCATCCAAAATATAAAGAGTCCTGCCGGTTGGGCGCCGTGATAATTCAGTAGCCAACTTTATACGTTGGGCTTCGCCACCGCTTAGCGTAGTAGCTGGTTGGCCTAGCGTTATATAACCCAGTCCCACATCAACTAAAGTCTGCAACTTTCGATAAATTACCGGGATATTCTTAAAAAAGTCTACGGCCTGCTCGCAGGTCATTTCTAAAATGTCACTGATGGATTTTTCCTTGTAGTGGATTTCTAAAGCTTCCCTGTTATATCGTTTGCCCTTACAGACTTCGCAGGTAACATAAACGTCCGGCAAAAAATGCATCTCAATTTTAATGATTCCATCACCTGCACAGTTTTCGCAGCGTCCGCCTTTAACATTAAAACTAAACCGTCCTGGCCTATAGCCGCGTACACGTGCTTCTGGAGTTGACGCAAACAATTCACGGATTGGCGTAAACAAACCCGTATAGGTTGCCGGATTGCTGCGTGGCGTCCGGCCAATAGGTGATTGGTCAATAATAATAGTTTTATCTAACTGATTGATGCCTTCGATTGTGTCATGATGGCCGGCAACCGTATTGGCCCGATGCAGTTTGGCGGACAATTCTTTGGCCAAAATATCGTTAATCAAGCTAGACTTGCCGGAACCACTAACACCGCTGACAACCACAAGTTGTCCAAGCGGAATTTCAACATCAATATTTTTAAGATTGTTTTCGCGAGCTCCCTTGATAATCAAAGATTTACCATTGCCAGCGCGGCGTTTTTTAGGTGTTAAAATATAACGCTCACCACTTAAATATTGACCGGTAATACTTGTTTTAACTTTTGCAACATCATCTGGTTTGCCAATAGCCACGACTTCACCGCCGTGTATTCCCGCACCCGGGCCAATATCCAGCAAATAATCGGCTGAGCGAATTGTCTCTTCGTCATGCTCTACCACAATAACTGTATTACCTAGGTCGCGTAATCTTTTGAGTGTATTGACAAGCCGCTTATTGTCACGCTGGTGCAAACCGATTGACGGCTCATCCAAAACATATAACACTCCGGTCAAACCCGAACCGATTTGGGTTGCCAAACGTATTCGCTGAGCCTCACCACCACTTAAAGTTGTCGCTCCGCGAATTAAATTTAGGTAATTTAGCCCGACATCTTGTAAAAAAACCAACCGCGCACCGATTTCTTTTAATATTTGTTTAGCTATCATTGTGTCGGTTGGATCTAATTTTAGATTTTTGAAAAAATCAACCGCATCATCAATTGATAGTTCACAAATATCCATTATCGATAGTCCGGCAACAGTTACCGCCAAAACTGCCGGTTTTAGACGCTTGCCATTGCAGGCATGGCAAGGCTTTTCTTGCATAAATTTTTCTATATCACGACGCACGAAATCACTTTCCGTATCTTTATAACGACGCTCTAAATTAGGAATTACACCTTCGAAAGTCGTATCATAGTTTCTGCCGCCACCAAGTGGCACCGAATAAAGCCTATTGCCGGTACCATACAAAACTTTTTGCAGCTGATCTTTTGTCAGTTGGCCGGTTGGCACATGAATACTGAAGCCGTTGGCCTCGGCCATTACTGCCAGTTTCTTGGCATACCAGCTGTCGATTCTAATTCGGTTCCATGGTCTAATGGCACCTTCGGCAATTGTTAAGCGGCCATTGGGTATGACCAATTCCGGGTCAACTTCTAACCGGTTGCCCAAACCTGTACAAACCGGGCAAGCACCGTGCGGTGAATTGAAACTAAAGGTGCGCGGTTCAAGTTCCGGTATAGCAACTTCCGGGTGATCAACACAGGCATAAAGTAAAGAATAGGTTTCAAACTTGTTGGTGTCGGCATTTAGTATGTTAACCAGTCCGTCAGCCAAATCGAGCGCTTGCTCGATGGATTGGCTCAAGCGGCCAAAACTGGATTTGTCGGTAACCAAACGATCAATGATAATTTCTATACGGTGTTTTTTCTGTCTATCAAGCTCTGGAAATTCGTCTAACGTGTAAACAACGCCATCTACCCTGACTCTGGCAAAACCGGCTTTTTGATATTGCTCGGGGATATGTTCGAATGCGCCTTTTTTATCTATTATTATCGGTGCCAAGACCATTATTCTGGCCCCATCAAAATCCTTGGCGATTTGATCGACAATCACCGTTGAGGTTTGACGGGAGACCGGCTTACCACAAATCGGGCAATGCGGAACCCCTGTCCGCGCAAATAACAATCTCAAATAATCGTAAATCTCGGTGACGGTTGCCACAGTCGAGCGCGGGTTGCGGCTGGTCGAGCGTTGGTCGATTGATATCGCCGGGCTCAAGCCATCGATTTGGTCGACATCGGGCTTTTCCATTATGCCTAAAAATTGGCGGGCATAACTACTTAAACTTTCGACGTAGCGGCGCTGGCCCTCGGCATAAATGGTATCAAAAGCTAAGGATGACTTACCCGAACCGGATAGGCCTGTTATAACAATTAATTTGTTGCGCGGAATATCAACGCTTATATCTTTTAAGTTATGCTCCCGTGCACCTTTTATACTTATAAAATCTTGCATGCCAGCCGGCTATTGTACTACATTTTGCCTTTTTTTTCCAGAGTCTTTTAGGTATCATCAATAATACGCTAAAGGTTATTTTATAATATTATTGCTTTTATTAACATATTATAGTATGGTAAGCTTTATCGGAGAAAAATATGTGGTGGTTGTTTAGTATTCAGGATATTGAATTTCCTATCCTTGCTATAAAACATTTGATGGCTTCAATAGATTTCAGCACAATCGGGCCGCAATTCTTTTTGCTGGGTATTGTCCCCGGGACAAACTTCCAAATAACTTTTACAGAAATAGTATTTTGCTTATGGGCGTTCCTATTCACCATAATCGTTTTTCATTTGTGTTTAAAAGCCCGAGCTATACTAATAAAAATCAATTTCTATTGATTGCCTTTTATCCGGCATAAATCATCGCCATAACTAAATTTTAGGCATCATACGGCATTATACTTTCGCCGTATAATTTAAGTTCTTCCAATAGAAATTCTTGGGGTGGAGAAAGGTCGCCCTTGCTAGCCAGTTCTGATATATGGGCAAAATATTTTGCCATAGTGCTCTGATTATTTCCACTTGATAGTTTATCGCTAAGATATTTTTGCCACTGGGCTTGCTCATCCTGGTTTAAACTCTTGGGAAATTGGCGGGCCTTATACAAAAACAGCAGTTTATCCAAGCGGCTATCTTTAAATTCGGGATGCAAATCCGCCAAGCCATTTTTATCGGCTGTTCTAACTATGCGCATTAAATTTTTATCATCATCGCCAAAAAAGCCATCATATAGTTGAGAGTCTACATCTTTAACATCAACTATAAAGCTGGCTTGTTTTTGTTTTTCATTCATGGCAATGGCTTCTTGCAAATTATCACTAAAATCACCGCTGGCCAGCAAAGTTTTGGCATTTGCGGTTATTTCATCCATGTTGATTTTTAGACGTTCTAAACTTGTTTTATCCAGCACGCTTAACGGCGCAACAGCCGGACAACGGTTAAATTGCAGTTGCTTAACCGGTAGATATTCTTCTCCCTCTGCCAACTTGTATTTTTTTAGCAGTTCGGCTAATTTTGCCGGTTTTAGCTTGGCAAACGGTTTAGGGTCGTACCTTAAATCATAAACAAAAACTGCGCCTTTTTGGGTGGGGTGGTTCGCCACCGTCACGGCAATGGTTGTGTTTTCGAACACACCGGAATACCGACCGGAGCTATATATAAAAGGTTCCGGCCAGCTAACCAATTTTTCCACTTCTTTTTTATCACGCATTTTTAAAAGATAATCGAACAATTTGGGTTGTCTCTGCCTGATTAATTTGGCCAGGGTTATGGTAGCGTTGACGTCGCTTAAGGCATCATGAACCTGTTCGTGGATAAAATTGTTGGCAGTTGCCAAATGCTCCAGTCTGTTACTGGTTTTGCCTTCGGACGAAACCGGCCAAGTAATACCATCCGGTCGGAGTGCTCTCGTCATGCGCACCACATCCAGCATATCCCATCGGCTCTTACCATCCTGCCATTGCCATTCGTAAGCATCATAAAAATTACGATAGTTCAAAAATCTTATGAACTCATCATCAAAACGAATAGAGTTAAAACCGACAAAAATGGTATCGGCTAAAGCAATGTTTTTATGAAAATACTGCAAGAATTCAGCTTCACCAATACCTTCTGCCAAGGTCTGTTGCGGAGTAATGCCGGTTATCAGCACCGCTTCGGGATCCGGTAAAATATCGGGCGTTAATTTTATTAAAAAATTATCCGGATTACCAATCGGTTCCAAATTAAGATCTGTCCGTTGCCCACCGAATTGCATTACGCGGCTATTGCGCGGATTTATACCACTGGTTTCGAGATCGTAAAAATAAAAACTGGCACTCATTAATAAATAATCTCACCTTTGGTTGGGTTACCTATTACAATTTTATCGCCAGAATCGATTCCCTCGTGTTTGAGTTGGTTCATAATGCCCATTTTAAGCATTATGTCACGCAACCTTTGTACGCCAAAATCACTGTTAAAATCGGTACGCTCAGCAAACTTTTCGATTTTTTTACCCGTTACCAAAAAGCCGTTATCAATTTTTTTAACAGTCCAGGCATTCGGTATCTCTTTTAACCGTATTACCGGGATAGAATATTCAGTCTGTTTATCTGAACCTTTAACGACTTTTTCGGCAATAACCATCTTCTTAAGTTCAAAAAGAATTTCATTAATACCTCGTTTGGCATAAGACGACACCTTGAATACCTTAGCTTTTTTGGGCAGTGCGGGTTTTAAAAGTTCAAGCTGCATATCAATTAAATCAGGTTCGATGGTTTCTATCTTTGTTAGTGCTATAAGTTCTGGTTTCTTAGCCATATCGGAGCTATAGGCGGCAAGTTCTTGCCTGATTGTTTTATAATCTGCAGCTATATCATTGCTGTTAATATCAATCAGATGCATTAGCACGCTACAACGCGAAACATGACGCAAAAATTCATCGCCCAGGCCTTTTCCGGTACTTGCCCCCTCTATCAGCCCCGGTAGATCGGCTAATAAAAAGGCTTGGCCATCGATATCGACAACCCCTAAATGGGGTTTAAGTGTAGTAAATGGGTAGTCGGCAATTTCTGGCATGGCATTACTAACAGCTGTCAAAAAGCTGCTTTTACCGGCATTAGGCAAACCGATTAAACCGACATCAGCTAACATTCTTAGCTCTAAAATAAGATCTAATTTTTCTTCCTTTTCACCTTTTTCGGCAACTTGGGGCGCCTGTCGGGTTGAAGAAACAAAATGGGCATTACCAAAACCACCATTGCCCCCGGCAGCCATAACAAATTTCTGCTCATCAGCAACCAGATCTACAATCGTTTTACCTTGTTCGTCCATGACGGCTGTGCCAACAGGAACTAAAACTATTAGGTTTTTTCCGGAGCCGCCTTGCTTGCGTGCACTACCGCCGTTTTGACCGTCTTCGGCTTTGAGCAGCTTTTTATATCTAAAAGCAGCTAGTGTATCTTGATTGCTGCTGGCGACAAATACTACACTTCCACCCTTGCCGCCATTACCTCCGTCGGGGCCACCTTTTTTAATAAATATCTCATGACGAAAACTGACAATGCCATCTCCGCCATTGCCAGCCTGAACACTCACCTTAACTTTATCTACAAACATCTCTAGTAATTATAGCAAGTTAAGCTAATTTACGGGCTAAAGACATCAATTTATAACGCAGAGAGCGGATGGGTTTTTCCCAGGTGCCAATGTATTTTCGTTCTTCCCCGCCAAAAGATCTCTTAAACTGGCTCAATCCCGCCCACCTGTGTTTAGGTTCGTCAAGTGGTGAAACTCCAAAGAAATCAAAACTGGTTATACCCTTGTCGTGCGCATCTTTCATCAAAAAAGTCAGCAGAGGTGAATTGGCATTATATTGCCTGGCTTCGTCAAACGAACCGGCATAAAGATAGTAGCGGGTTTTAGCAAGTTGATCATCCACAAACAAAGCACCGGCAAGTGGCTGGCCACTATGGTAAACATATGCCAAATGAGCAACCTGTTTCGGCCCCAAAGTGCCAAATAACACTTTTAAAT
>Ga0182021_10005575_pt1 | contig 14924 bp, 13 predicted proteins | sample 612E3MmetaG_FD_120493 | JGI IMG/M metagenome (GOLD analysis project Ga0182021, IMG submission 120493) | Permafrost microbial communities from Stordalen Mire, Sweden - 612E3M metaG (Illumina Assembly) | ecosystem: Environmental > Terrestrial > Soil > Wetlands > Permafrost | place: Sweden... | reverse complement strand
TTGTTCGATATCGGAATTGCGCCGACCAGCGAACCTTACAAAAAACGCACGTCGCAGGGAATGATCCTGGCCGCCAATAACGAGAAGATGTCCAAATCGCGCGGCAATGTGGTTAATCCCGATGACATCATCAAAGAGTTCGGCGCCGACACGTTGCGCGTATATGAAATGTTCATGGGTCCGTTTGACCAGGCGATCGCTTGGAGCGAGCAGGGAGTCAAAGGCGCGAGGCGGTTTTTGGGCCGGGTGTGGTATTTGATAAACGAGTGCGATGCCGCAACCAGCAGCGAGGCGGTATTAAAAGAAATCAACAAACTTACCAAAAAAGTTGGCGATGATATCGAAAAAATGAAATTTAACACCGCGGTGGCGGCGTTCATGGAATTCGTCAACTTCGCCGAGGCGCATAAAGCAGAAGTCGGCAAAGACAGTCTTGGGAACCTGGTAATTTTGTTGTCGCCATTTGCCCCGCATCTGTGCGAAGAACTGTGGGAAAAACTGGGACACAACCAAGGTATTGCCAAAGAACCGTGGCCGGCATTCGACCCGCATTTGATCCAGGACGAAATGATCGAGATTATCATACAGATAAACGGCAAAGTCCGCGGCAAAATTACGGTCAATGCAGATATAAATCAAGAAGAACTGATAGGGCTTGCCAAAAATTCAAAAATAGTGCAAAATTGGGCTACTGGAAAAACGATAAAAAACATCATTGTTGTTCCAAAACGTTTGATAAACGTTGTCATCCAATAAATTAATTAAACTCAACCTCCAGAGAATCAAAATTGCATTATAGTTTTGACATCTGGGATTTGAGATTTGACATATATTTATGTGTGGAATAATTGGGTATATCGGCAAGCGGGAAGCGTTCCCGGTTTTGTTGTCGGGGTTGAAACGCATGGAATACCGCGGCTATGACAGCTTCGGTTTTTGCGTCCATAACGGCAATGACGCGCCGTTCACATTCAAGAAGATCGGCAAAATATCCGGCTCTGACCAGGAATTGAGCGCGATGAGCGTCCAAGGCAATGTGGGACAAGCGCACACCCGTTGGGCGACCCACGGGGGAGTGACCGAGGCCAATGCCCATCCGCATCTTGATTGCAAGGGCGTCATTTCGGTCGTCCACAACGGGATTATCGAAAATTATAAAGAATTGAAAAAAGAGCTTGAGGCCGAAGGTCACACGTTCTTGTCGCAGACCGATACCGAGGTTTTGGCCCACCTGATCGAAAAGTTTTTTGACGGCAACCTGGAGCGGGCGGTCAAAAAAGCGGTGGCGTGCGTGCGCGGCACTTACGGCATTGTGGTCATGTCCAAAGACGATCCCAACAAGATCGTGGCGGCGCGCTCGGGCAGTCCGCTGCTGATCGGTATTGGCGAAGACGAATTCCTGGTGGCGTCCGACCCGGCCGCGGTCGTGGCCAACACCAAAAAAGTGATCTATCTCAACGAAGGCGAGATCGCCACGTTAACGCCGGAAAATTATTTCATCTACGCCGAGCGCGAACCGCAGGAAATCGAATGGGACGCCAAGGATGTCGAGAAGGGGGAGTATCCTCATTTCATGTTAAAGGAGATCATGGAACAGCCCGAAAGCCTGGCCAATTCGCTGCGCGGCCGCTTGATTCCCGAGGAAGGAAAGGCCAAGCTTGGCGGCTTAAGTCCTGTCGAAGAAAGGTTGATGGATATCGAAAGATTGTATGTTATCGCCTGCGGCACGGCGCGTTACGCCGGCTTGGTATCTGAATACATGCTGGAAGAATACGCCGGAATTACAACAAAAGTTGACGCGGCCAGCGAATTCCGCTACCGAAAATCGACAATTGACAGAAAATGCGCCGCGCTGATGATTTCGCAGTCCGGCGAAACTGCCGATACCCTGGCGGCCGTTCGCGAAGCCAAATCAAAAGGAATTTTGACGCTGGGAATCACCAATGCCGTGGGTTCGACCCAGGCGCGTGAAACCGATGCCGGCGTTTACAACCACGCCGGACCGGAGATCGGCGTGGCATCGACAAAAGCCTACACTTCGCAACTGGCGGTTTTATCTTTGATAACGCTGTTTTTGGGACGTCAGCGGCAGATGTCGCTGGTAATGGGAAAACGGATCGCCGAGGAACTGGCGTTAATCCCAAACCTGGTGTCCGAAACGCTTAAAACCGCGCCGCAGATAAAAGAGCTGGCCGAAATTTACAAAAACAGCCGCAGTATGTTTTTTATGGGCCGCAAATACAATTATCCGACCGCCCTTGAAGGCGCGTTAAAAATGAAAGAGCTGGCATATATTCATGCCGAAGGAATCGCCGCCGGCGAATTTAAACACGGTCCGATCGCTTTGACCGAAGAAGGTTTTCCCGTGGTGGCCATCTGTCCATCAGATTCAGTTTATGAAAAAAACATTTCCAATATCATGGAACTAAAAGCGCGCGGCGCCCGCATTTTGGCAATCGCCACCGAAGGAAACAGCGATATTTCCGAAATTGCCAATGATGTGGTTTATATCCCTAAGACCCTGGAGATGCTGACGCCGATTTTAGCCGTCGTGCCCTTGCAGTTGTTGGCCTATTACGTGGCGTGCGCGCGGGGGTGCGATGTTGACAAACCGCGAAATCTGGCAAAATCCGTCACAGTAGAGTAAAATTAAATCACGAATTAAATATCATCAAGTGTGCAAGCCAATCCTTGCACATTTGAATTTACTATGAACAAATTATTGGAAAACGCGAAGGGGAAGAAGGCGATGTTGCTGGGCAACGAGGCGATCGTGCGCGGGGCGTTGGAGGCCGGCGTGCAATTCGTTTCGACCTATCCGGGCACGCCGGCGTCGGAAATCGGCAATAATTTCTACGCCTTGCAAAAAGAATTGGCCGCCACGCCCAAATTCTATTTTGAATTCTCGACCAACGAGAAGACTGCGATGGAGGCTTCCATTGGCGCCAACTTTTCCGGTTTGCGGACGATGGTGGCGATGAAAAATTTTGGTTTAAATGTGGCCCTGGATTCGTTGATGCCGCTGGCCTACACCGGCACGCGCGCCGGTATGGTGATAATCGTCGCCGACGATCCGTCTTGCCACAGTTCGGCGCAGGATGAGGAAAATACCCGGCCGTTCGGGGCGCTGACCCATATTCCAATGCTGGAGCCTTCCGACGCGCAGGAGTGCAAGGATTTTGTGATGCTGGCTTACCAAATATCGGAGAAATTCTTGACACCGGTGATAATCCGCACTACTACCCGGATCGCGCACCAGCGCGCCCAAGTGACGCTGGGGGAGTTGGATCCAAACCGCCAGGTGAATTTGGCGGGCAATTTTGTGAAAGACAAACACCGGTACGTGACGATGATGCCTAGATTGCACGAGATGAAGCAGGAAATGCTGGACCGCATAGAAAAACTAAGGGCATATTTTGAAAAGAGCAGCATTAATTTTATAACCAGATCAGCCGCCAAAAAATCGGCTGTCGGGATAATCACGGCCGGAGTCTCTTATTTGCATGCCCAGGAGGCGATGGGAGAATTAAATGTTGATTTGCCGGTGCTCAAGCTGGGTTCATTTTATCCCTTGCCGGAGCAAAAGATCAAGAATTTCATTAAAGGGCTAAAGAAAGTTTTGGTAATCGAAGAACTTGAGCCCAGCCTTGAGATGGAAGTGCAAAGATTGGCCAAAGACGTTAACTGCAAGCTGGTAATACGCGGCCGCGATCTGCGCACCGAGGTTGGCGAACTAAAACCCGAAACCGTGGCCTACGCGATCGCCAAGGTAACTGGCAAAAATTACAAATTGGCGAAATTCGCGCCTAAATTCGACATCCCGAAACGCACGCCGCAGCTCTGTCCGGGTTGTCCCTACTGGCTGGCGTTTGCCGCGGTCAAAAAGGCGGTTGACGAAAAGGAGGTTATCATCGGGGGAGATATCGGCTGTTACATGATCGGCGCGTTTGAACCGCATGTCATGTATGACTACATGTTTTGCATGGGGTCGGGGATCGGCATTGCCCACGGGATCAAGAAATCCAGCAAACAAAAGGTGATCGCGTTCATCGGCGACGGCACATTTTTCCATTCCGGCATCGAGGGCTTGATGAATACTGTTTATAACGGTTCCAACCCGCTGTTGATAATTTTAAACAACGAAATTACGGCCATGACCGGTCACCAGCCGCACCCGGATTCCGTGGGCGTTGCCCATCCCATTCCCATCGAAGGCATGGTTAGGGCCTGCGGCGTCAAAGAGGAAAATCTCAAGATCATTGACCAGGGCAACACCGAAGAATTTATCGCCGCAGTCAAGGAATTCGTTGAAAAACCCGAAGTCAGCGTTATCATCGCCCGGCGTCCCTGCAAATTCGTCGAAAAAAAGCCTCAATAAGCCATCGATACCTATAGATATCCAAAGGCCCCGCCACCCGGCGTGGTAACCCCTCACTGCAATTGCGTTCCATAAGTATTTATTCCTCCTTTATAAAAGGAGGTGTCCCGCCAAAGCGGGACGGAGGATTTTGGATCATGCAAACAAATCCCTCACCCTGCGGGCACTCCCTTTTTAAAAGGGAGAATAAATGCGGGAATGCCTCAGTGACGGGTTACCCGGCGGGCCTTTACATTAATTGATATATGTTATATAAACTTACTCATATAGTTCATTACAATCTCTTTGGAGAATTATTCTCCTAGCTGAGAAAGAGTGCCGTTTTGAACTATAACAAGGAGGCAAAATATGCCCAAACAAGTACCTGGAAAATCAGATACATTAACAACCGTAGGAGTCCTTTGCCCGCGATGTGGCAAAACACACGACATCAGACTGCCAGCTACTACCAATGTAGTGAGGCTGACATGCATGAGTTCTTTTGGACCCGATGGGTTATTGCTGGCCGATGGCCAGCATTGCGGTATGCAGTTTGCCGTACAAATAAATGGAAGGGTCGTTATCGTGCTCGCAAAGGGCTACGAGCCGATACGTTACGATATCCCAGCCGTGGTGGCTGAGGCAGTTAGCTGAAAGGGATTTGGGGGTAATATGAAGTGTAATGGTAGGTTTGAGCAAGATAAGTGCTCGGGTTGCAATAGTAGAGTTGCAAGCGCACCTTACGGATTCAGGTATACCTGCCCGATGGGGGTAAATTTGCGGGTTGTTGAAGGGGGCGTTGATCTTGCGGCAAGAAACGTGGATGTGAATGATATCGGGAAGGAGGAGATGTTCGTAAGACCAATAAATTAATTTTCCATTATAGTTACTAGATTACCGGCGTCCGAATTTTTAACGGGCGTTCTTTTTTTATAAGATTGCTTATGGTTGAAAATATCCCGGATTTTTAATAGTATAAAGCTATTAACGTAAAACTTATGGCAAAAAAAGCGGTTAAAAAAACAGTTGATAAGTCAGAACAGAAAACTTTCAATGTGGTGATAGTTGGTACCGGGGGGCAAGGGTTGATCACTTTGCTCGAGATTTTGTCGGATGCCGCGATCAAGGCGGGGCTGGATGCCAAGACCAGCGAACTGCACGGGTTGTCGCAGCGCGGCGGTTCGGTTGAGGTGCATATCAAGTTCGGTAAAAAAGTGTTTTCGCCGCTGGTGGAAAAGTCCAAAGCCAACCTGATTGTCGGCCTGGAAATGCAGGAGTGCCTGAAAGCCGGCTATTTTGCCGGGCCCCAGACCGTTTATTTGATAAACAAAAATATTTCGGCAATTCCGGGATCTGCGCCCCTGACCGAGGCAGAGATTATCAAATTTCTGCAAACATTCACCAAAAAGATCGAAGTTGTCGATGCCAACGGCATCTGCCAAAAAGAACTTGGTACTTCGGTTGTGTCGGGCATATTCCTGCTTTGCTTGGCAGCGTTCAAGGGAATGGTACCGTTAAAACCCGAAGTGGTTTTGGACGCCATCAAGGGCTCGGTGGCGCCAAAGTATCTTGATTTAAACATCAAAACTTGGGAATTGGCCAAAAAAATCGCCCAATCATAGAAATTTATTTAAGATTCGTGATTTAAAAAGTCCGGGGGCGCCCGGACTTTTGTGATTAAATGATTATATGTTTAAATGATTTGACCTATTAAAACGCCTGAAGCGAAGCGGAAGGCGGTTTAAGAAGATACCCGCGGCGTAAGCCCGGGGAGATTCATTCTTCTTCGATACGCTCTATGATTGCGCCCAGTTTTTGCAATTTTTCGTCGAATTTTTCGTAACCGCGTTCGATATGAAAAATATTATCGACGACCGTCTCGCCGCCGGCGGCCAGGCCCGCCAGGATTAGCGCCGCGCCGGCGCGGATGTCGGAAGCGTCAACCTTGGTGCCCGAGATCTGCGCTTTGCCAAAGATCAGGGCGCGGTGGGGGTCGGTGATTTCAATGTCGGCGCCCATTTTGCGCAACTCTTGCAAATGCTGGAAGCGGTTTTCGTAAAGCGGTTCGTGGATCAGGCTTTTCCCTTGTGACTGGGTTAAGAGGACGGCGATCTGCGGCTGCAGGTCGGTCGGGAACCCCGGATAGGGAAGAACCTGGATTTTGGTGGCGCGGAAATTATCCGAAGGGCTCATGATAATTTCGTTTTCGGAGATTTCAAAATTGACGCCAATGTCCCTTAAACGTTCAAAAAAATAACTCAAATGCCGGGGGGCGGTATTTTTTATGATGCCTTGGCCGTGCGTCAGCGCAAACGCGATCATAAATGTCCCGGTTTCCAGCGGGCCGGGGCAGACCGAGTGGGTCGTACCCGACAGTTTATCGCTACCCTCGATCTCGATGGTATGCGTTCCCAGGCCGCGAATCTTTACACCCATTTTTTGCAGCATCTCGCCTAGGTCTTGCACCTGCGGTTCGGCGGCCGCGATCTCGATTACGGTTATCCCTTTGGCGAGGGAGGCGACCATCATCACGACCTCGGTGGCAATTACCGAAAATTCGCGCAGGATTATCCGCGTGCCGACGAGTTCTGCGGGCGCTTCAAAACAATAAAATCCGTTTTCTTCCCAATTTTTGACGCCGAATTTTTTTAGCGCCTCAAGCTGGATGGTTATCGGACGCAGGCCGATCTTATCGCCGCCCGGATGGGGGACTTTGAATTTGCGAAAGCGCGCCACCAGCGGGCCGATCAGCAAAGCCGAAACCCGCATTTTTTGGAACAAGGCAAAAGGTATTTTTTCCGGATCGATGTTTTTTGCGTCTAACCTGATCTTGTGTTCCGACAGCCATTCGATCTCGCCGCCCATCTGCTTGATGATCTCGATCTGGTCCATTACGTCGCTGACCAGCGGCAGGTTGTCGATGACCGAAGGTTCTTCGGAGAGAAGGGCGGCGCAAAGCAAAGCCCCGGCGCTATTCTTGTAGCCCGAAATTTCCACATCGCCCGACAGGGGAACACCCCCTTTAATTAAAAATTTTTGGATCATTGAATTCGTATGTTATCTTTGACCTTATCAGATTTTCTGGCTAGGATAAAGAATGTAGGCAATAATTATATATTCTACAATAAATTGTGAAAAAGTCAAATATAAAAAAACAAAAGATTGTTTGTATCGGCGGGGGTAATTTAATGCCCAAGCTTTTATTGGAGCCTCTAAAAAAATACCCGGTTTGGCTGACCGGTATAACGTCGATGGTTGATAGCGGAGGCGCATCAGGTGCTTTCCGAAAACAATTCAATGTCCTGCCGCCCGGCGATATCCGCCGGCTCGTTTTAGCGCTTTCCAACGCGCCCAAATGGAAAAAACAGCTTTGGACCTTCAGGTTCGGCAACGAGGTTTTTGGCATTGCGGATGGTGATATTAACCGGCATAAAGGGCAGTGTTTTGCCAATGCTTTTATTGCCGGATTGGAGTGGAATCAAAAAAGCTACCGCAAAACGATTGAGATTGTTTCCGAATTCATGGAATTGGGAGAAAACCGCGCCTTGCCGATGATCATCGATAAAACCGATATTTTAGCCGAAATGGACAACGGCTTGATCATCGAAGGGGAGCGCGAGATCGAGCTGGCGGAAAACCATGACGCAAACTTGAAGATAAAAAGAATTTTCCAAAAGCCGGAATCAAGACTTTTCCCGGAATCAAAAAAAGCCATTCTTGAAGCCGACACGATCGTCATTGGACCGGGTGATCTTTATTCAAGCATCGTGCCGTGTTTTTTGGCGATAGACGCGCCGGTTACCTTTAAGAAAGCGCCAGGCAAAAAGATTTTGGTGAGCAATACGGTATCGAGAAAATGCGAAACCCAAGGTTTTTCGATCGCCCAATTTGCCGCGGAAGTGGAAAAATACATGGGTTTGCCGCTGGATTTTGTTTTGTACCACAACCAGCCGCTGGATAAAGAATTGATCGGGCGGGTCATAATTGAAAGTCCGCAGATCGGCGGCCCGCTGATGATCGATAATAATTTGCCCAAAGAAAAATTTATCGGCGCCGATATTTTAAAAAAGGAAGAGTTTGCTTACGATCCCAAAAAAGTCATCAAGCAAATATTAAAAGCAACCAACGTTAAATTATGAATAACCAACCATTGCAAGCTGTGATCCTGGCCGCCGGGGAATCTTCACGGCTTTGGCCTCTTAACGCCAAACACAAAAGTCTGTTGCGTATCCTGGGCAAGCCGCTGATCTGGTATACCATCAACGGGTTGAGGAAAGCGGGCGTGCAGGATATTATCATTGTCCAAAGTCCCCGGCGCGATGTTGAAGAGGAGCTTAAAGGTTTGCCGTCATGCGTTGAAAATATCCGCTACGCGATTCAGCCGGAAGCCAACGGCATGAGCGGGGCGATGATGGCGGCCAAAGAACTCATCAAAGGCCAGTTTTTTGTGGTGTTTGCGCACAGCGTGGATTGCCACGAAGTTTGCGTTACGATGCTTCAAAAAAGCCGGGACACCGGCGCCAAAATGGTTTTAGCCGGCCAGGAAACCAAAGATCCCTGGCTCTATGGTGTGGCCCGTTTGGAAGGCGATAAACTTTTCGAAGTTATTGAAAAGCCCGAACAGGGGCAAGAGCCGTCCAATATCAAAGTTAACGGCATCTATCTGCTGGATAACCGCTATATTGATTATCTTTTAAAGACCATCGGTACGGTCCACTTCAACAAAGAATTTGAAGTGGCATTGTCAGCTTATGCCAAGGAGAACGATTCCCGAATCGTGGTTCTGGATAAGGATTACAAGGGGATATCCCTTAAATATCCCTGGCATTTGTTTAAAGTTCAAAAATATCTTTTTGATAATATTTTAACAAAAAAAGAAATTGCCAAATCGGCCAGTATTGCCAAGAACGCGATCGTTGAGGGTAATGTCATGGTAGGGGAGAATGTCAAAATTTTTGAAGGCACGGTGATAAAGGGTCCGTGCTATTTGGGCGATAACACGGTTATCGGCAATAATTCCATTGTGCGCGATTATTGTGATCTGGAAGCTGGTGCCCTGGTGGGCGCGTTGTGCGAAGTAACGCGCACGGTTTTTCAACCCGATGTCCACATCCACTCGGGATTTGTCGGCGACTCGATCCTGGATAGCGGCGTGCGCCTCGGTGCCGGTGCGATCACAACCAATGTCCGCATCGACCGCGGTGAGTTGAGTGTCCTGGTAAAAAAGAGAGCAACGGGGTAAAAAAGATCGATAAAGTCGCAACGGGATTAAAATCCCTGGGCGTGATCGTGGGCCAGAATTCAAAGATCGGCGCGCGCGCCACTTTCATGCCCGGCCGTTTCATCGGCAAGAACTGCCAGATCGGCCCGGCACAGGTGCTGACGCACAACATCGACGATGGCACGATGCCAACAAACTAGGCCTTGACAGTTTCTTAATGGGTGCTATTATAACATTGCGGAAGCGTAGCGCAATGATCTACGTTCATTATGACGGATGACCGTCCAGTCATAAGTTTGTTGCGTTTTGCTTTCGTACCAAGACAACTAGAACCTTTTTTAGGCCCGCCTCCTGCGCGAATTGCCGTTAACAATTCGCGCGGAGGTAATTGTTACTTTTAAATTTCATACATATTATGTTTACTGGTGCTGTCGGTTGTATAACTGGCGGCCCTCTTTTTTTATTAAAACACCTGAGGCGTAGCGGAAGGCGGTTTAAGAAGATATCCCGCGGCGTAAGCCCGGGGAGATTCATCCTTGACATTTATATAAAATTAATTAATATATTAGTAGTCTTCGTACCAGCATTTTAACAACTTTTGTCCAGACAAACTGGCACTTGAAATGCCGCGAAATGAAGACAAAGGGCTAAAGAAAGGTGAAAGTTGTGAAAGATAGTGTAACAAACGCAACTAGAAACTTACCAAGTTTTTCTAGCGAAGTTAGGAGAATTGGCTTAAAAGATATGAGTGGATCGAGAAGGATCATGATGAGGGCTTTTCTGATAGTTGAGAGCCCGCGCCTGATGGAGCAGTATGGCGTCGTTAACAAGGAGGTCGATTAAGATCCCCTTCCATTTTTTATATGAGCAGTAATTTTTGATAAAATAAATAAAAAATGATATTAAAATCAAATTTAATCGTTAATGATAAAAAATTGCGGGTTAACGATCATTCTTTTGTTATTGGTGTTGATGGGGGAGGGACCAAGACTTTGGCGGCGCTGGCGGATGTCAATGGCAAAATCATCAAAACTGCCAAGGCCGGGTGTTCCAACCCGCGCAATGTCGGTATCCGGATTGCGGCGGCCAATATCGCCGGGGCGATTTTTAAAATAATCAAAGGGAAGAAAAACTTAAGAATAATTTCCACGACGGTTGGTTTGCCGGCAATGGAAGAGGAGTTCAAGGGCCGCGAGCAAGAGATTATCCGCGCGTTAAAAAAACACAAAGGAATTGCCGCGATATTCAACGGCCGAGTCATGATCGTTTCCGACCAGCTGGTGGCTTTCAGGTCGGGCAGCGGCGGCAAGGACGGGATTTCGGTGATCGCGGGCACTGGTTGCGTTGTGCACGGCTGGAATCGCGGCCAGGAAACCAAGGTCAACGGCTGGGGCTGGCTGGCCGATGAAGGTTCGGGATTTTGGATCGGCCAGAAAACATTCCAGACGATCCTGAAGGGAATCGATGGCCGTCTCCAAGACGCTTCTTTGCTTGATTTGGTCAAAAAAACTTTTAAGATCAAAAACGTGATAGAACTGATCACCCTGGCCTATAAAGACCCGGAAATTTTTGTGCCCCGGCTGGCGGCGTTATGCCGCCAGGCCGACGAAGCAGGCGACGCTAATGCCCATGGTATTATGCATTCCGCGGGCAAGGAGATCGCCCTATCGGTGGTCAATGCGTACCAAAGGCTGGGATTTGGAAAACAGGTGCCCGAAATTGTTTTTATCGGAGGAATTTTTAATTCATCAACGATAATCAAGTCCGTGAAAGCCGAATTAAAGAAGAGTGTCGGGGATGTCAATATTATAAAGCCAGAGCTCCCGGTTGTTGGCGCGATCCGTCTGGCGCTAGAAGCGTAAAGCGAAAAACGCAAAACAAGAATGAAAAAGATTATTTTTTTGGCGATCGAAACTTCTTGTGACGATACTTCAATTAGTGTTTTGCAAGCCACGGAAGACGGCAATAGATTGAAGAAAATCGAGGCGCTTTCCAATGTTGTTTCTTCGCAGACGCAATTGCATGCCGGGTATGGCGGGGTTTACCCGTTCCTGGCCAAGCGCGAGCATAAAAAAAACCTGCCCGCGGTTTTTGAGCAATCAACTGGGGGGATGGATTTAACCGAATTGAAATTTATCGGCGTAACGCAGGGCCCAGGTCTTGATCCGTGCCTGTGGACCGGGATAAATTTCGCGCAGGATTTGGCAAAAAAATATAATTTGCCGCTAGTTGGCGCCAATCACCTGGAAGCGCATTTTTTGGCCAATTTGTTGACTCTGGGGATAAGCGAAGAAAGATTCGTCAAAACTTACCTGCCGGCCGTATGCCTGGTGGTTTCCGGCGGCCATACGTTGTTGTTTTTGGCCAGTGCCATCGGCAGTTATAAATTGCTGGGCCAGACCCTGGATGACGCGGCGGGCGAATGTTTTGACAAAACCGCGCGGATCCTGGGCCTGGGTTATCCGGGCGGCCCGGCAATCGCGGAATATGCCAAACAAAACAGCCGCAGGGGTTCAACCCCTGCGAAGCTCGCAGGGGTTGAACCCCTGCAAGAGCTGAAGCAAATCAAGCTGCCCCGGCCGATGCTTAACCAAAAAAATTACAATTTCAGCTTTTCTGGCCTAAAGACCGCGGTATTGTATTTGCACCAGAAGCAAGCGCCGGAAACGCAAAAGTCCAAAGATTATTTGGCGGCCATGAGCCATGAGATCCAGCAAGCGATCGTGGATGTGCTGGTGGCAAAGACAAAACGGGCCGCCGCCGAATTTGGCGCCAAATCGATCATTATCGGCGGAGGAGTCAGCGCCAACGATGCGTTGCGCAAAGAAATGAAGAAAGCCGCCAAAGAGCTGGCGGTCAAATTCCTGGCTCCCGCCCCCGACTTGTCCGTCGACAACGCGGCCATGACCGGCGTGGCGGCCTATTTTGCCTGGAAATTTGGGAAGGCGGTCGCCAAGCCGGAAGAATTAGAATCGGACCCGAATTTATCCATCTGATGGCAGTGTAAAAAAAATCCTCCAGATTAGACTATTCTTAAGGATTGACGTATGTTTCGATGAGTTGGTGGACAATATTGTGATCGGGTCCGATTGTTGCTCCAGGCATGAGTGTGCAATCAGCCAAGCAGCAATCATTCCCAAAAGCCGCACCGATAATTCTTTTTCCCGAAGCAATCATTAACGGAGCGGAGCCCCGGTCTAAACGGAAGCTAAATAACCTCATTGCTATCGGTTTGTCCCCGGGTTGGCAATTCAGGGTGGTCGTGGAACAAATGTTGCAGTTTCTGCCGATCACGGAATGCAACAGACGACTGTATGAAATATTAGCCCCCGGGCCAATCAGGCTGTTAACGATCAACGATCCGCTTTCGACACAGCTATCCTCTGCGATCGAGCTTCCCGAAACCAGACAATTTACTCCGATGACAGAGCGTTTGCCAATGTAGGCTGGTCCAATGATAATGGTGTTGGCGTTGATTTTTGCTCCGTCATCAATGATTACCGGGCCGAAAAATCTCGCGCTTTTATCAACGCTGGTATTAGAATGGATCCGTTGTACATTTTTTCTTCTCCTCCGGAACATTTCGTTCATCACTTTGAGAAAGTCGGGCCAGTACTTGCAAGTTATCTCGGGGTATTTGTCGGCGTAAACTACCGATGCGTGCCGTCTTGCAATGTAGTCCGACAGTTCATCCTCGAATAGGCGGGGTCTCATCTCTTCGATAAAATCGCGCGTTAAGATATAGACCGCAGTTACCCGTACGTTCGAGCGTGGGACGACCGGTTTTTCATTGATCGCACAAGCGATTTTACCGGTATCGTCAACGAATTCGAGAATCCCATATTGCCGTGCCCTTTTCCTTGAAACTATACGGCCGGCCAGAATTGTCCCGTCGCTCTGGTCGTTCATCATGAGGCGTAAGATCGGCGCGCAATCGATCCGGTCATCCCTGGCCAGAACGAATCGCTTGTTTTCAATGTACGGCAAGGCGCATTCCAACGCTTGGCTTTCGTTGGCCAGCGGCTCTTCCGAAGTGACTTTACGTATTTCAATGCCGGGTAAGCTGGGAATGCCAAGGTATGGCGTTTCCCTTGATTCAACGACAATCACTCTTTTGATGCCGCTATATGCCAGTTCGCGCAGCGTCCACGTGAGCAATGATCTTCCGCATATTTCCGTATTTCCCTTGGGCTCGTTATCAAAGGGAAACAGACGCTTGTCTGACTGGTTTTTGACTCCAATGACAACCGCTTCCGTTATCTTTTTCATTCATCGCACTTCCTCTAGTTTGATTATTTTGATCGGAAATCTTTCCCAACCCTTGATTTTAAAGGGCAATCGTCTTTAGCGATATTATACAGACAGGGCCATATTTGTAAAGGATAAGCGTGACCGACCCAAGATTTAAAATCCGACACCAATTTGTTGATTTAGAAAAAGAATCCATAGATTTAAGAAGGCTTATTTTTCCCTCCATCTATGGATTTTTGTTTTAACCTTTCAGTGTTCCAGATGTGCATTGCCACAAAATAGGCTCCCCCGATACAAATGATGAGTAATAGTGCTATCGCGGCGATCTCGCTTAAAGCCAAAATGTATGAGGCGATGACATAGGCGGCGCCTAAGCCTAAACCGGCGAATAATCCTAGCGCGATAAAATAGACAAAGAATTTTTTGCCAGGAGCGACTTGTTGCTTAGTAGCCGATTCGCGGCCCGCACTTTTTATCGCATCAATTGCTGTCAGTATGACTATTACCGATACGATCAGCAACGATATTACTATCACCGGGTTTCCGATGCGGTCGGTAAAACTCGTTATTATTTCAAAGTTCATGGTTTGTTCCTCACCATCGATATAATTAATAAATCATCAGATGTCAAATGATAGAAGTCATAAATCAAATTTGTAGTTTGTTTGAGTAATTTGTGCCGAAGGTGGGAGTTGAACCCACACGAGGTTGCCCTCATAGCATTTTGAGTGCTACGTGTATGCCAGTTTCACCACTTCGGCAAAAAATTAAGCTCCAATCGCTGCCCAGTAATTTCCAATATGTCGATATATTTTCCCTACTTGTCGAAGCCGGGATATCGCGATCTGGAAAATTATGTCATTGAGATCGCTTTTTGTTTCTTCTGCGATTTTTTCAATGCTAATTCCTGGACAATTATGGAGCTTGCTGACAATTTTTACTTTCATTTCATTGTACCTTGAACAGGTGCTCAGAGGCTCGAAACAGAAATCAGCACCACAAAAACCAGCCCTGAGGCTCATCATTCCAATTCTGGGAGCGTACATTTATTATCTCTCCGATGAACTGATTGTAAGGTAGCGTAAAAAAGGGCAA
>Ga0182021_10005573_pt1 | contig 14926 bp, 12 predicted proteins | sample 612E3MmetaG_FD_120493 | JGI IMG/M metagenome (GOLD analysis project Ga0182021, IMG submission 120493) | Permafrost microbial communities from Stordalen Mire, Sweden - 612E3M metaG (Illumina Assembly) | ecosystem: Environmental > Terrestrial > Soil > Wetlands > Permafrost | place: Sweden... | reverse complement strand
GTCTCGATATTTATTTGACGATTAATTATTTATAAGGAGAGGTTCAATGCCCATTCTCTCCGCTGATATAATAAGTCGGCAAATTTTGGCTATTTTTTCAATGAGTATGATGGCATGTGTTCGAACTTTATTCACGAAAGCAAGTAGTAATCCCATTCTCTCCGCCTTTTATGTGGAATGTTTATATTCTTATTTGTCTTGATAACGCATATTATACTGGCTGTGCACCCAATTTTAAGGATCGTTTGTCAGGGCATAACGCTGGACAGGTAAAATACTCTAAAAACCGACTTCCAATAAAACTGGTTTATTACAGCACTTTCTAAAAAAAATACAAAGTCTGTATTTTTGAGAAATATTTAAAGTCAGAGTAAGTACTCAATTTTTACCATTACCATTATCTTTATTTTAGATAGTTGCTAGTGGCAGTATACTGCAACAATGTGAAGGATGATAAATAATTTTTTTAAGTAATTTGTCAAATAATATGATGCAATAATAATTGCAAATTATAAAATATGTTTTCTATAAGCAATTAGTCATTACTTAGTTTGTTCAAGTAATAATGGGACTGTTTTAAATTTTAAACGGTTTTGTTATATCTGCAATCCTGTAATATTTAGATTATATAACTTTGAAAAACAAAATTATTCAAAATCCGTAAAAGTATTTACTGCAAATAAAAACTTAAAATAATATGAATATATTAAAATCATTCACGAAGGTATTATTAATGTTTTTGAGTCTTATTATTTGCAAAGGTATTAATGCTCAAAAAGCAACTGTTACAATAGACAGGAATTGGGGCATACGCGTAATACCTGAATCCCTTTTCGGTTTTAATGGACAAATATGGGATGGCAATCAAAATGGTAGTAATACGAAATATAATGACCTGTTAAAAAATGCAGGGATTAAAGTGATGCGTTGGCCTGGCGGTTCATGGGGAGATGTTATTAAGTGGGATGATACCAAATGTTATGCTTCTTATGCCGTAACATATGCACAAAGCAAGGCATTATTTAACAGCCTGGGTATAAAGTTTCAGCCTATAGTAAATTTCCCGGGTTTTTTTTGTAACAAACAACAGTCATCCGCTTATGCCGATTCAATTGCTGCAAGATGGGTTGCCGATAGCGCACTGGGTGCACAATATTGGGAAGTAGGAAATGAAATTATGGGTAGCTGGGAACAGGGGCACACTATTGGATCAGTTTATGGAATTCGTTTTGCCGATTTTTATTCTGCTATGAAAGCTGTTAACAGTAACATAAAAATTATTGCAGTGGGTGATCAGAATGACCAAGATGACTCCAATAACCCAGGTACAGGTGTGTGGAATCGCAAATTAATGCAAGCATCCTTAAAAAAAGGTATTGTCCCCGATGGATTTCAAATCCATACTTACCCTGGTGCAGAAGGGAATTATGGTATATTACATCATAATTTAGACCAGATAGCTAAATTCACTAAAGACCTTAATTATATGGTATCCGGTGAAACAGGCCGAGGACAGCTTGACTATTGTATGACTGAATTTGGAGCTTCGGGTAACGACCGGTGGATTAAGATGGTTGGCGCACAATTTTCCCTTCAATACTTTATGGAGATGGCCAGATATAATTGGTCGGTTGCCAATATTTGGGGCGAAATATACAACACAAGTACTTATAAAGCTGCGCCGGTTTGGTATGTATATGCGTTTTTGAATAGCAGATTTGGACAGAATATGGTTCATGCAACTTCAGACAATGTTGATATCCGGTCCTACGCCAGTGTCGATTCAGGCAAAGACCTGACCTTTTGGGTATGTAATAATAGATTGGATAGTAGTGAAATAAAAATAAACCTATCAAACTTTAAACCTGTTGAAAAAGGCGAGATATGGATTATGGAAGGCATTGACGCTGATACTACCGGAGAAGAGTCCTATGACATCATGATTAATGGGGTGATACACCCAAGTGAAGCCGATGCAAGATTTATGCCCGGGAAAAAAATTGATGTAGACACTTCATTTGTCCTTAATCTTCCAAAAAGCTCATTTGCTTTCATTAAGCTAATATCATCAAAAAACGATTCATGCGGGCCTGCTGAAATAATTCCGAGAATGAAGATTGATACAGGAAATTGGGAGCAGCAAATAAACGCAGCGGTTGATTTAAACAGAACTATTACAATTTCACCTGTTACAGAAGGATCAGGCACCTGGAAATGGTCAGGACCTGACAATTTTGTCGATTCAATACAAGAGATAAAACTTGATTCGCTTCATTCATCCGGTGAGTACATTGTTTCATATACCACTAAATGTGGCATAACCAGTAAAAAAAGTTTTGTCATATCTATTGGCAGTTATTGTGACCCTACGTATATAGTCCCATATATTCAGGTCAATGGTCAAGCCTGGCAATCTACCACCAAGGTAACGGTAAAAGCCGGTTCGACGGTTAAATTTGGCCCACAGCCTTTTAACGGGAGTTGGAGTTGGTCAGGCCCGAACGGTAATCTTGGTTCATCGAGGGAACTTACTATTTCTAAAATCCAATCCTCGGCAAATTATACATTGCTCTATACAAATCCATGCGGTGAAGTAACTACACAAATTTATGAAATTACTGTCGAGCCTGTAAGTAGTTTAATTAATCAGGAAATTAATAAGAATTTTTCATTATTTCCAAATCCTTCCGTGGACGGAATTATTAATATAGAGGGAAATGGAATTTTAAAAAATATTGATTTAAATATTTACAACCTCCAGGGTATAGAGGTTTTTTTACAAAAAAATATTAATTATGACAAGTCAATTAAAACTGGATTAGGGCCAGGTGTCTATATTGTTAGTATAGCTTATAAGAACTTTCGGTTCTTTTACAAGTTAGTAATTGAGTAATAAATCATGGAATAAAAAATTTAATTCTTTTATGGAGAAAAGTAACTATTTACATGCCTTGAAATTAATAAGCTAAACCTTCCGGCCATATTTCCAAAAGGGCTCAAAAATATGCTTACAGAAATAATAAATACCCAACCCGGAAAAATCCGCTGGCGTACCTAATTTGGGTTAGTCATAAAAATCCACTTTCATAAAGCCATTTTTTAAAACCTTCAAGACTCGGTTACTTTGTAACAATTGATCTGCCTAACCCGTAACCACAACCACTTTTTATATAAAAATGCCCTGACAGGGAATATTAAACTTTATGATTGGTTTGAAAAATAACAAATACTGCTACATTGTTTGCTTATCTTTTTTTACTTTTATAGTCTAAATCCATATAAGTAAATTATTATGGCAAAGATTGAATATACTTGGATTGTCGGCGATATCCATGGAAATGCGTCGTCATTGGCGGCAGTTCTAAAAAGCATCCAGGAGATTGGCGCTAAAAAAATCATATTTTTGGGTGACTATATCGATAGGGGACCGGACCCAAAGCAAACAATCGATTTAGTATTAGACTTAAAGGTTGAAACTGTCTTCCTTTTAGGAAATCACGAAGCCATGCTCCTCGACGTTATTAAAGGAGAAAGCCATAATCCTTATGCCGTTTATTTATGGGCTGAAAATGGCTGCGATACTACTCTTAAATCTTTTAATGTTCATGATGCAGCTTCACTCGGTAAGCAACTCGATAAGAAATATATTGATTTTTTTAGAAATTTGAAAATATTTCACACAGAGGGTTTTGGTGCGGGAAAAAAAGCTGTAAACTTCCTCTTTTGTCATGCAGGCCCATTTGTCGATTTTCCAATGGAAGAGCAATTGGTCCTTAAAAATTACGATGATTTTTGTGGTTACATTAAAGAAAAAGGAATAAAAGCTGAAGACTCCTGTTTGTGGAATGAAGACAACCATTTGCAAAAAAGTATGTCGTCATGGGGTAATTATATATTGGTCCATGGTCACATGCGTACTCAATACCGGTTGACCAGGAACAGGCTTCAATATGACGATAGTAAAAAAGGAAAAGTCGATGATTTGTCTGATGTCCCGAATCCTCTTTATTTTCCGGGTGGTGCAGCAATTTCAGCACTCGATATCGATACTGGTGTCGATATTGGCGGAAAGCTTACAGCCATAGGTATTTCTGCCGAGGATTTTAATTATGGAACCGGTAAAATGACACTGAAAGTGGTTCAGGCCGATGCAGCAAGAAAAAGTAAAGAAGTCCATGCTCTAACTTTCCACCTGACTTTGCCTTTCACTGAAGAGGTAGGGTGGTATCATAAAATTATGAAATCGATATTTGGCTCGAAAAAGAAGAAAAAAGCCCCGCCTCCAAAACCCATCGTTCATAGCCACCCTATCCCCAAAAAGCACCATTAAATCCGGATTAATTATTTAAATTAAAAAATATATAAAAGATAATTACAGACCAGGTTTAGTATTGTACCTTCGATTCCGTCCAGTGCGAATGGATAAGCTTCCAGTCATTTCACCTTTGAAGGTAAATTTCTGTTGCATGCCAGCGCGCAGTTTTATTACCGGCAGAAAAAACATCGGTAAAAGTTAAAATAGCAATTTCGCCGAATATACTGACTTGAGTCTTGTCCATTTTATGTGAAGGAATATGGATCAGGCCTTTGATCGGTTCAAGTATTTTCCTGAATGCATTTATGCTGTCGATCCTTGAAATTAATGAAGGATCGAAACACGTTACATCGTCCCATGAATTTTCTATAAAACCCATAGGATCGCCATTGTACCACCTTGTCAGTACGGCATATTCTTTAGCAAGAATTACGGCTTTTATGCTATTTTCATTGACTGAAATTTTTGAACATGTACTTTTGTGACATCCAAAAATTAATAACATTCCGGTAGCCACAATTATTGAAAAAACGATTGCATTGTGTTTCATAGTCATTTAATAATTGGTTCGGAAATTAAAGATATTCAATATTTGGAATTTTATAAAAGGCTAAACAGGAAACTTAAAGGAGAATTTTTGGCAGAGGCAAATTAAAGAAAATGATGGACGATATGCTTAACAAAAGGTATAGTAATTTATATGTCATATGGCATGATGTCTGCATTTCTATAATTTATTGAACAATAAAATTTCAAGTAATTAATAAAGTACTTATATTTGTGCTTAATTAATTACCTTAATAAATTAGGATATGATAGTAGCAAATTACACGGAATTTAGAACAAGACTGAAAAGTTTCCTTGACAATGTAGAGCAAAACAATGAAACATTAATCATTAAAAGGGGTATAGGCAAAGGTGCCGTTATGATTTCATTAAGTGAATATAACTCAATAATTGAGACAATGCATCTTTTAGGTTCAAAAAAGAATGCTGAAAGATTATTTGAATCAATTGGGCAGATGAAAAAAGGGAAAATTGTCAGGAAAGGATTAATTGAAAAGTAATGACCATAACATTTTCAAAGATTGCCTGGGAAGATTATATCTCATGGCAAAGTGAGGATAATAAGATGCTCAAAAAAATCAATGAGTTGATTAAAGATATTCAGCATAATCATTTTACTGGAATTGGCAAACCAGAGCCTTTGAAATTTGACTTATCAGGTTATTGGTCTCGCCGAATTGACCGCGAACATCGATTGGTTTATCAAGTAATTAATAATTATTTATTGATTTATAGTTGCAGATATCATTACGATTAACAAAATATAAATTACGCCACACAACACTGGCTAATATATTATACTATAAATGGAGGCACCTGTTACAAGCTCTCGACATCTGGTAAACTTTCTTTATTTAATTGTGGTTTTTGCGCAATACAAGCGAGGACGTATGCGCCAGCATGGGAATGACATAACCTGAGTTTCCCAATGCTGAAAACAGGCGCGTGCCGACATTTGCGCTGAATCGGGAGTGAAATCTGCCCTTTCTCCTTTTATTTAAATTATGCCAGTTTAAGCCCCAATGATTCTAAAAAATCCTGTATTTCCATTATGGACATTACACCAACATATCTTTGTTTATTGAAATCTGCCTTAGAATATTTGAGAATGTCACCAATGGTTTTTATATCTAAATGGTTACAAAGCCTTATAACACGGGTACTAAAATTAAAATCAACAATATTCCTTTCTAAATTACCGGGATCATTTTTCTTTAATTCTTCATTGTTAATTATTTTTAGGGCCCTGGGCCTGGACATAAAACTCCATTTTTGTTTTTTTCTCTTACTGGGTTTATATTTCCTGAAAAGGCCAATTTCCCTGAGCAAAATTAATTTTTCAGGGGTTAGTCTTTCGATGCTCCGGCGTGTGCGCTGTTCCGATGCCCATCTGGCCAATGTATGTTGAGATTTGCTTCTCTGTAATATGCGGCATGTTCCATGTTTGGCTTTATAGGATTTTAATTCTTCGAAATGTCTCATCCATGTTTCCTCATCCCTTTTCCGTTTTAACAATAAAGTTACATACTTTCCGGGTTTCCATGTAAAACCAATCTTATCAAGTTTTTTACGCCGTTTTTCCAGCATAGTATCCCTGGTTTGGCGCAAATTCATTACAAAATGTAATAAATGCTTATCGGGAGTAAATGTATTGCACACGTATAAATGGCCATGCTCTTTTTTAAACTTAACCAACCGGGCAAAATTGGTTTCCCAACTATTAAGGTTTTTCTTTTGCATGTGAACGCCCAAATCTATTAATTGTTGAAGCTTTGATGCTTCTAATTTGCCCTGCCAGTATAACATACGCTGATAAAGGAGCCAATTGTAAAGCTGAGTATAGCTATAATGGATAGGGATTTTTAAATGGCCATAATTCTTTTTATACTCAGTAAGTTTTTGAAACATCTCGTCCCAGTTTTGAACCTTGTGTACATCGAAATTAAAGCCAGCGAGTTTTAACAGTTGTTCGCGCATGGGATCAATTTTGCCTTTTCGAAAAAGGGTCCTTTGAGTAATTACCCACTTACCAAGCGAAATGTTTCTTTCATATTTTGTCGGCATGTTAGTATGCCCGTGTTCATCTTTGAATGCGACCAGTTCAAGGAACGAGGAAAGCCATTTCTTTTCATGTAGATTTTCCATGTTCCGATGTTTTTTGAATTCTTCTATTTCCTGCAATAAAAGTTCGTTCATGACAAGGTAAATATATTTGTGTTGTTAATTATTTGTCGTTAAATGAAATTTGTTCTAATAAACCCTTTTTTTGCTTTGTTATATTTATTTATAAATTCTAATGCTAATTACTTCCCATATCACGATCATTGGCTTAACTAATGCCATAAGTCGTTATTTGGGTTTGTAAAAATAAAAGATTTTTTTGGAAATATTTTAAAATGCATGGCCAGAATTAAACATTTCCCGGGCTTATGCAGTCCGGAATAAAAATAAAACGATGTAGCGGGGATATTAAGCCGAACAAAGGTATAGCCGCACGGATCATCCTGTGTTTATGGGACTAAATCCTTACCAGCTTGGTTAAATTACTTACCTGATAAAAAATAAAATTACTATACCTATTATTACCAGTGAATAACTAATTGTAAAAATAATCAACGAATTAATCAGGGTATTCATTTTGAATGACGGACCAAAATTGATTTTCCTGCTATCTTTTTTATGCAGTTTTTCCATTTTAATTGCAGGTTTTATGCTTATAATACAAGTAATTAAAAAACCAATATTTAAAATTAAAGGCAAGAAAAGTGAGTACCTGATTAATTCATTTTGCCTGTTTGCCAGGTAATACAATATCATTGCACCGGTTATTGTAAATATAAAGGTTGCTGATTTAAAAAGAAGGCCTAAATAGAATTGATAAAGTTCAATGTCTTTTTCAATTCTGAACAATGTAATTTTTTTAATTTTCATATACATTCCTCCGATAATTATTGTTTTCGAAACTAATTTATAAAAAACTTTTCATAACCATTATATTTATCAGGAAGTTTCTAATCCCGTGAAGTAATAAAAAACTAAAAACCAGAATTGCAGCGAGCGACAATACTAAATCGAACCCGGGGTTTGTAAAAATAAAAGATTTTTTTGAAACATCTTAGAAAGCATCGCCTGAACAGAAAATAAGCATTGCTCATACCGTTTGGAATAAAACAGCGTAGCGGGGATGCAACGCCGAATCCTGGGCAAAGGCTTATGTTTGGCGTAAGTCTCTGACTATGCCTCATCTATGCTGCGGCCTTAAACCGCTAATCAATAAAAGCTTAGTTGCAAACTAAGCTTAGCAGGGGGAACTGATGATGCTTCAATGTTCATTATTCTGCCTTTTTATTTGCAGTGGTTCACTTATTTTAAGAGTAAAAATCTTTTTGTATCATCGTAACTTCCTGCTTGTCCTGTAAGGGATTTTGTGGAAAGCCTGTAAAAATATACACCACTTTTCAAAAACCCGGCATTGTAAGTTACAGAATGGCTTCCTGGATTCTGAAGTTCATTCACTAATGTTTGTAATTCTCTTCCAAGAACATCGTAGATTTTCAACGTTACAAAATTATTTCCAGGCAATTCATAACTGATAACCGTCGAGGAATTGAACGGGTTCGGATAATTTTGGTTCAAGGCAAACTTTGAAGGAATGTTTTTATTACCACCTTTCACATCTGTAATTATTTCTGATAAACGGCATTTCCATAACACTCCTGAATTACCTGAACCAGATAAAGCGTGAGTATCGTTTTGGCTCTTTTTCAGACCACCCGGAGTAGCCAAACCAACAAAGAGAAAAGTATCATTGATAGTTAGAGTTTGGATATTTATATCGTTGAGTGGAGTTATAGCTTTCCAGCTTTGACCTTTGTTTGTTGAAAGAAAAACTCCTCCATAACCAATTGTCGCAGCGAAAATGTTGGAATCACTCACAGCGAATGCTTTCACATTTAAAGAGGTCAATCCGTTGTTTATTGAACTCCAACTATTACCGTTATTGGTAGAGAGAAATGCGCCACTATCCTGAGTTCCGGCAAACAGATTTGAGCCACTTATAGCAAATGCCCAAAAAGCAATATTAGGTAAACCTGAATCAATTTTATTCCAATTTGTTCCATTGTTAGTCGAGCGAAAGATTCCGCCTCCATTTTTCATATATGGGATTCCAGTCACAGCATAGAGATTTGTGTCATTTACAGCAAGAACATTGACATCCAGATTAGTCAATCCTGTATTAACAGCAGTCCAATTCGCACCACTATCCGCGGAACGAAATACACCTTTGCCACCAGCCCCTATAAAAAGATTGGACCCACTAATTGCCATGCAACTGATATTATTGGTAGGCAGACTTCCACCTCCATCTTCAAATATCCAGCTTACGCCGTTGTTGGTCGAATGGTAGAGACCACCTGAAGTTCCGGCATAAACATCCTTACCGATTATTTCAATCATACCTACATCTGCAGCATATGCGTGTGCATAAACCAAACCAGAATTAACAGCCTTCCAGCTATTCGCATTGTCGGTGGATAGAAAGACTCCACCACCATACGTTCCGGCAAAGAGATTTGTGCCGCTTGCTGAAAGGACTGAAACTATCGGAGTCATAATGCCAGCTTTTACCCAGTTTGTATCTCCTAAAGATAATACAAAGGCGCCTCCTCCATTAGTTCCTGCAAACAGGTAATTCCCGATGGCAAGAAGTGTATTTACACAAAGATTGGTCAATCCGGAATTTATTGCCGACCAGTTTACGCCCTCATCGGTGGATTGGAAAACTCCGTCGTGCGCAGTACCTGCATAAATATTTACCCCGCTAAAAATCAAAGATAAAACGTTCAAAACAGTTAGACCAGAATTGACTGCAGCCCAGCTTGTGCCATTATTATCGGATCGAAAGATTCCGCTATCAGTACCTGCAAAGATACTTGACCCTTTGACGACTAAAGAAGCAACGTTCATGCTTCCCAGACCGGAATCGACTACAGTCCAGTTCGTCCCTTGGTCGGTGGAAAGAAAGATTCCTCCACCCCAGGTAGCAGCAAAGAGATTAGTTCCCATTACAGCGAGAGAATTCACAAACATATTTGTCAGACCTGAATTAACATCTGTCCAACCCGACCCATTATTTGTGGAAAGAAATATTCCACCTCCCCAGGTTGCAGCAAAGAGATTTGAACCCATTACAGCAAGAGCCCTGACAGAATCGGTTGTAAGTCCGGAACCAACCCAGGTCCAATTTGTAGCGCTGTTCCATGAACCTCCAATAGAAGTGCTGACAAAGACACCGCCTTCGGTACCTGCAAATAGATTCGCACCATTTACAGCAAGCGCTCTGACATTTACATAATACAATCCACCCTCGTTCCCAACCAAATTCCAGCTTGTACCGTTGTCATTAGAATTATAGACCCCGCTTTTAGTTCCGGCGAAAATTTCATTTCCACTTGTCGCAAAGCTGAGAACATTAATTTCAACAGGCCGGTTAGCTTGCATCCATTGAGCAAATAATGGATTCGTGGCAATCAAAAAAAACAGCATAAAAAAAAGTCCGTAAAAGCGAAAAAGTATGAAAATGTTTTTCATGTTTTTCTCCTTTCTTTAAATAGTTTAATGCAATTGCAGCTAAAATAGGTTCATAGCACCAATTGATATCATCAATAAATTTTAAAAATGTATATAGCTAAGATTCTCAGAATAAATGTAACCCAATTTCACAAAAATTCAAAATATTTTATTTCAATATTTAAGAGAGGCTTAAAGGTTAAAAATCAAGACGCTGATTGTATGTATATAATTGGCAATTGGTTGTTAATACCCGGGTTGCTTTTTAATTCTTGTTTTATCGTAATTCCTTAAATAATATTTAAGTTTTTTCATTTTAACCTTTTTGTCGATAATATTGCTTTCTTTTTTTTGTGAACCGGTACTAAAAATATCGTCCAGTTCGTTTATATTCATATATTGCCTGGCACTTGCCTGGATAGCATTAAATTTTTTCATCTGGTCGTTAGTATACTGCCACCACGGAAGATTTTCATTCCAGGTATCCCATTCCCAATTCCAGTTTGGATTATTTCTATTATACGTCAGCCAGTTTTTCCAATCGTTTAAATCATCTGAAATACCTGCATCGTCAGCAGAAATATCATAAAGTACTTTTAACATATATCGGTAACCATTAATTTGGGCATAAACAGTATCCAATGGAATTTTCAGAAGCGAATCGACTTTCGATAAATTATTATGCTGGTTGCTTATGATATATAATTCCGACAGGTTTAACCTTGAAACCCTGTAATCGTAAGTTGTTTTGAATTCCTTCATATAAAATTTCCAGTAATTGATCTGATCCTGTATGTATTCTAAATTTGGATTAAACTTCATAGAATCAGCTTCTACAATCCATTTACCGGAAAGAGAGTCAATTCTTTCCTTTGTATTGCCGGTTATAGTGTACATACATGGTTTTTGGTTGTCAATGTTTATGAGCTTCACATCCGATAGCCTGCAATCTCTGAAATAAATTCCGCAACCTTCCTTAATTTTAATTTCCACATTCTGCAAATTGCTTTTGTTGAAAAAAATTACATGATGAATGAACTTATTTGAAAGTAAACTATTGCTCCAATTTTCATTCGATAAATTATCATCCTTCTTCTCATTGGAAAAGTGTACACCGTTCCAGGTGGTATTGTTAATTAACAGTGTTGAACTTTTACCCCAGTATATTGTGTCGGAATAATAGACAGTATTAAACATGCAACTATCGAAATTACAGCCTTCCCAGTTTGCATCTTCAAATACACCGGTAGAAAAGATGCATTTAATAAATTTTGTATTCTTTGCTTTTAAAATTGGTTTATGAAAATTGAAAAAAGATGTTTTTGAACCTATTGAATTGGTATTGGTGAATTTATTATAAAGAAAATCTATATCTGAAATTCTGGAATTATTAAGGTTTAAAATCCGTATGGGGGCAATTTTCGCTGTATTTACAATCCTCGATATTAAATCCTTATCTGGATTTTTATCCATATTAAACATATATAATAAAAGCGTACCGACAAGAAAAACAATTATTGAACCTAAAGCCAACAAGGTAATGGTCATTAAAGAACCTTTAATAAATGTTGATATTGAAGATAAAATTCGTTGTATTTTTTTTATTCTTACCGGCAAATATTTTGAATGTAAAAAGTAGTATTTTGCCAAAGAAAAATTAAATCTCGAAGCAAGCCATAAACCATAAATAAGCGAAGTAAAAACAATAAGTGCAATTGTTGCAACAATTACAAGTATTATTCCCCAACCCTGATATGGCGATAATGGAAATGAACGTAAAAAAAGAAAAGAAACGATAAACCAAAATCCTCCCAGCAATGGAAAACCTGTAAGTTTGGACACCAAAAAATCGGAGTCGACAGATGAGGAATCTATGGACTTTAAATAAACTGATTTTATTCTGCGTTTTGACCACCGCTGAACTTTAGGCTTAATTAAATTATCATTACTACCTTTAAACAGAAGATATGTTAAAAGTTCCAGCTTACGGTCAAATAAACTACCGGGAATTAAATCGGATATGAAAGGATATTTTCCAAAATTTTCAAATATTTTTTCGTGATACGGGAAATGACAAAGTATGGCTTCATTTAATTCTTTTTCAAGATTATTTTCATAAATATTTATCAACTGGGTAACGGTAGTATTTGATTTGAGCCTGTTGATTACAAAATGTATCTTCGGCTTCTTTTGTAATTCGGAAAATGAATTTTCCAAATGTTTGAGCAAATTTAATGAACCCGTGAAAGTTATCACATCAGGTTCATTGACAATTAATGTATCGTCAGCTACGGCTGCGCCTGTAGTTGTTAAAAGATCAATTCCGCAAAAACAATCGAGAACCACACATTGAATATCGAAGTTTTTAATAATATCTAATAGTTTAAGCCTGAAACCTTCTACAAATTCCTCGAGCTTTACATTCTTTGGTTCTTTCCAGGTTTCTTCATCAGAAGAGGAAGCCGGTATTATATAATATCCTTCTTTAACATTTATCAATTGCCGGTATTCATTTCCCGATTTTATATCACCTTTTAACAACCTTGTGAGAGTGAGTTTATCATGAACATCATGAGTCCATTTTGAAAATAAGCCTGTAGTTCCGCGATTGCTAATGTCGAGGTCGATTAAAAGCACCTTATTGTGTGCTTTGGCTATAATGTTTGCAAAATTAGCCGAAAGAGTCGTTTTACCGCATCCCCCTTTTCCGCTTGTAAAAGCTATAATTGGTACAAATTTGGATGAAGAATCAGCAGTTGTGGAATTTTTGTCAGTTTGTGGCATTTTTAATATCTTTAGAATTTACTTTTCCGCCCATTCGGGCAGACATTTTAGCCTTGAGCGGTGGCTCCTTGATAACCCGTCTGGTGGCGACGGGGTAATTTTTGACTCATACTATTTTTATAAATTTCATCGTGTATATTTTTATTCTCTCTTTGTTCTAATATTGATAAGTATTTGGTCAAAAAATTATATCCAATATAAAAAATGATAATTACCAGCGAATAACCCAAAATGGTTTTTATTAATTTTAACATTTGATCATCATGCACACGCACGAATTCAAGCGAAATTAATAATATTACAACCAGGACTATACTGCCAAATGTCAGAATTCTGGCAGCAGGAGATTGCTTGGCCATTGTTATGGTCAAGTCCTTAATTATATTCATCCCATTATTAATATGATCTGTTTCTTTTTTTGCCATGATTAGAATTCAGAATTAATTATCTATTTGCACAAATATATAATGAAATTATAACACTTAATTCTCATAAATTAATAGCCCGTCTATTCACATTACGATGAAAATTCTATTAAAATTTTTGTTTCTCCGACAGTGATAATTTCTGTCACTGAAGAAATACCTTATATTCTATTCAATAAAATTATAAAAATTAAGTAAACAATGAAAATTATTTAAATAATACATTATGCAAATAAAAAAGTCATTAGAATTTTATTAATAGCTATTCCTTCATTTTAACCTTTATATTAATATTCTCAGTAATCGCAAATAAAAGTACTTTAATATTAATTACATATTATTAAAAAAAGTAACCCCGGAATGGTAAAAATATTTTTAAAAGCTGGCAGAAGAAAATACTAAGGCCAGATGATCAGAAGTTTAACCAAGACTTATTTTTTATATTAATTATTTCTTTGGAACGGCTGATTTCATCGCCATTTGAAATGTGAATTCTAATCTTAGCTCTTTAAATAGTTGTATTTGTTCAGGATTGACAAAATAGTCCGATAATTTGATACTATTTTCTGATTGAATTAATAAGTTTCAATGTATCTTTGACAAAAAAACAAAAGTCACGCAATTCAAAGCAGAATTAAAAAATGTAAACATGACTTTTATTATTTTTAACAAAATAATTAACAATTAATTCTATTCTTATTAACAATTAATTCTAAAAATATAGTAATTAACAAGTATTTTTATTTTTTAAGTTTTTAATATTAACCATTAATTTTAAACATTATGAAAAAACATCTACTATTTACATTTTTGGGTATATTGATGGCCTCGATAGCCTTTACCCAAACAAATCTTGTCATAAATCCGGGATTTGAAGATCCGGATGACGGCGTGAAGTATCAGTATCTAAATAATGGCCAGATAGATGCCTGGACGACTGATGACACAACAATGAACCATGAAGGGCGTGAACCTGCTACCAATATGCATGGCGCATATCGTGCCTATATGAACGGCAATGCTGGTGAGTTATACCAAACTATCGATATAATTCCTGCAACAGCTACTACTTATACCTATACTTTAGAGGAAAAAATGAATTGGGCAGGAGCTGGTACTACTATGGATACAATTTACCATATTTTGGCTTTCAGTGCCTATCCAAAAGGTGGCGATGCTACAGCAAGAGTTATTATTGATACCTTTCCTATTACCCTATTAACTGCAGATGGATCTTATGGCGTTGACACCGTGCTTAGCGCAG
>Ga0182021_10005572_pt1 | contig 14927 bp, 9 predicted proteins | sample 612E3MmetaG_FD_120493 | JGI IMG/M metagenome (GOLD analysis project Ga0182021, IMG submission 120493) | Permafrost microbial communities from Stordalen Mire, Sweden - 612E3M metaG (Illumina Assembly) | ecosystem: Environmental > Terrestrial > Soil > Wetlands > Permafrost | place: Sweden... | reverse complement strand
GTCATGAAGACAAAATTTGCTGCGGCGTCTGCGGCACTGTATCCTGCTTTTTCGACGAAAGAAAGTTTTTGATGAAAGTGTTCTTCTGCCATAATTCCTTTTTCTATCGGATAGTTTATTTTTGAACAGTTAAGATAAGTTATTGAAATGTTGAAGAGATCTAAAAAATTGGATGAGAATCTCCGTCTAACTTAATGATACAGCAGATCGCAAGCAAACCACTTTTTGATATTCATTAACCACATTGCACAGTTGATTATTTTAAACACTTTTTTAGAATTGAGAGATAATTTTAACTTGTAGAAATCCATTCTTTAATGAAACGTCGATGGATTTGGAAAAAGTCGAACTATTAATCAAACAACAAAAACGCGTCCTTAGTTCAGACGTAATTCCTGATATCTTAAAAGTTAAAAACCAAATACCATGTCAACATACACGTCTAAAAATAATGAGTATGTATTCGGACAATTGGAAATAATCAATTGTTTTTTAATGGGTTTAAATGTTGTTGAACCGATTCAATAACAATGTACAACATCCATTCGATCATAATTAAATCTTATTAATTATGCAAGTGATTTTTAAAAAAGTTCACCAAGAATGATAGATCAATCAGAAAAACAAATTTTGTGTCCAATAAAGACATAGATTTAATTTTATTTAAAGTCCTCAATAGTAGAGAAGACTTCAGGTATAGAACATATTGTTACAAGGAATGCTTTTCCTTCAATCGGATTCAAATATCCTCTAACGTTCCATTAAAGGGCCCGGGTCTTCAGTTTTCCACTTTCGCCGTCTTGATGACGGCATCGAAGGCGAGTTTAGGCAAGCAGCGACGGTCGAACAGCATGGGATACTCGGTCCTGCCGGTGATTGGCAGGTAGCTGCGCCACGATTGGGCGTCATGCACGCCCCAAAATGTGACCCTGCTGAATTTGTCCCGGTGTTTCCGGAATAACGAAAACAAATCGCCGTACCGTTTGGCCTGGTCCCTCTGAACGGCGTCCGGCAAGCCGTCCGGATAGGGATTGAGTTTCGCCTGCGTGTCCACGTCAAACGAGGCGATGTCGGCGATTTGAGAATCCAGATGGCAAAAGGGAAGTACACCAATATCCAATTCAGTAATCATCAGTTTTACCTTCAACTCGGAAAGCGCCAGGACATAGGCTTCGATATCCTCGATCCGTGGAAAGTCCAGAAACCAATGTCCCTGTATGCCGACGCCGTCCACCCGAATGCCTTTTTGCTGTAGGTTTCGTACGAGACGGATGACGCCCTCGCGTTTGGGGCGAAACTCATAATCGTATTCATTGTAATAAAGCTCGGCGTGTGGATCCGCCTGGCGGGCAAATTCGAAGGCCTTCTCGACGTAATCTTCGCCGATGATTTCGAACCATCCCGATTTTCTGAAGGTGCCGTCGGCCAAAACGGATTCGTTGACGACGTCCCATCCATGGATGCGTCCACGGTAACGTCCCATCACGGTGAAGATGTGATCCTTCATCCGTTCCAGCAGTGCTTCACGACTCAGGCGCCCGCCAGACTCATTCTGAAATACCCAGCCTGGCGTCTGGTAATGCCAGACCAGAGTGTGACCAATGATGTGCATACCGTGCTTTTGCCCGAATGCTACATATTGATCCGGCACTTCAAAATTGTACCGGTCAGGTTCCGGATGCACTTCCTCCCACTTCAATATGTTTTCCGGCGTGATGCTGTTGAAATGTTTTGTCACGAACGCCATTGCGTTCGGTTCCCTGCCGGAAATCTGATCCGCGCTGAGGGCGACACCGATGTAAAAATCATCCTTGAAGACATCCTTCAAGCCAATGGGATCGGGTGCATTCGTCATGGTTCTCTCCTTGACGGTTATCGGATTACGCCGCAGTCTGCGTCATCGACGGCGGTTCCCATCTGAAACATATGCAGGGGTGATGACGCGCCCCACGTATGTCCCGTTTGGGTTTCAGTTATCCTTTGATCTCGTTGAAGATCATTTTCGATTGCAATACTTACTATCGTGTCGTCCAGATCGTTAGGATCAGGAGTGTTTTTCCTTCAACCGGATTAAGACATCATCCAACGTTCCTTTGAAAGGCCCGGGGGTTTCCATCTTGATTGAAACCAACGCCGCTGCGAATTTCAGAGACTCTCTGACTTCATGATCCAACCGCCAGGATAAGTACGCCGAAAAGGTTGTGTCTCCGCGACCCGTTCTGCCGGTTACATTGCTGTTGGAAAACTTCTCATAATACGTTACACCGTTCACTCGCGCCAGGACACCTTCCGAGTTAGTAATCATAACTTCCGGGCATCCCCACGACTCGACGATGATAGCAGCTTTTTCCAAATCATCCGTACCCGTAAGGAGCTTGGCTTCTACAACATCCAGTTTGAGCTTATTCATCATCGCTGCGATCTCTTTTTTATCCGCGACGTCGCTGAATTCGTGATCGTGGCTCACAGGGTTGATATGGCGAACGAAACTCTGCATGTCGACCGACAAGCTTTTATAACTTCTGGACTTCAAGCCTTTCATAAGTGCCATATCGAACTCGGTGTCTGAAATTCCGGCCAGATGGACACACGTTGTGTCCAAAGGTGGAACATCAGTGATGGAAATCAGACCGGCAGATTTGATAAGGGTCATTCTGCGTTCATCAACGTTCGCGGAAAAGTGCAGCACTCTGTTGTACGATGTCTCTTCGCTCGGAATAAGGTACGTATCAATACCGATGTCTTTCATCGGCTGGAGGATGGACTCGTCCTTCTTAGCCATCTTTACAACAACAGCAACTTTCTTCCCTACCCTTGCAGCAACCATGGCTCCGCATAAAACAGCGCTTCCTGGAGCGACACGAGGTTGCCCACCGAACGGGATGATTTCGTCATAGCACATGTGACCGACGAAGGTGACGTCGTATTTCTTGAACATATTTTTAGATTCCTTTGTTTTGCAAAATAGTATTTAATATTTTTCTCTATCCCTTCAACAACTCGGAGAATAACGGTATCAGATCTTTCGAATCAACAGTCTTGGACTTCGTTTTTTCCTGGATCGCTTTGATGCGGTTGAGCACCAAATGTGACCAGATGGCGCCGGGGCGGGGATACGCCGCGACGATGTAATGAGGTCCAGCGACAGTTTCGCCTGCTTCTATTTCCAGCTCCGCACGGAGGTTGTCCGGCGTAATCATGGAATTGGCATAATCGAAAATGACGCGATCCATATGTTTGTAGACTTCCTTGCTTTCCTTTGTCAACCCATAGTAATCCAACAACTGAGCAAAGACGTAATTGGAAGTCGTATAGACATCTTTCCCTTGATCCGATTCCACCGGCTTGCCATTTTCCGTCTTGCACATGGCCCAACCCATGAACGACTTGTTGGTCCGGTAGATGGTCTTGAGGATCTTCTTCACTCTGTCCTCTGGAATAAGAGGCTCTTCGCCGATCGCGAGCAGGTACCACAGCGAGTCGAGCTGGTTAGTCCACACGTCGGTGTTTTTCTTTCCCGTCTCGGGATCAAAGCAGGTGATGTAATACTGGAGCTTCTCACCTTTCTTATTCTTACCGTCCCGCCACAAACTTTCCAGGGCTTTCCAACCTTTGTCGAATGCCTGTTGGATTCGATCCTTGCCGGCTTGGTCGCCCACAATATCTGCCAGCTTGATCAATGCCTGGCATCCGCCTAAGAACTGTGTCGCATCGTACGCATCGGCGCCGAACAGCACCAGGTTGTCGAAAGTATTTTTAACTTCCTCGGGATAGCCTTCGGGTATGCCATCGTTGTCAAAGTCGAGTTGAAGCAGAGAGTCCAGACCAAATTTAAGCGTTTCCCAATTCTTTTTCGCAAACTCAACGTCACCTGTGAACTTCACATTGCGCAGCACACGCATGGCAAGTTTTGGATACAAATCGACCCAATAATTATTGTTATACCATGCGTAGTCGCTCACATTGCGAAGCGGATGTCCCTTGGGCATGGCACCAACATCGTGCGCCACGCTTCCCTTGGTCTTAAAGGCGTCGCGAATTTGTGTCAGCGATAAGCCTTCATACGCTTCGGGATGTTCCTTAAAATGTAGTCGCGCTTCGACATTCGAAGCATGGTGGTGATACCAGCGTTCTTTCGGATCCACAGCCTGGATCGAATTGATGAACTCCTGGCACAAATCCTTTTCAACATTCGGGAAGAGCATCAACAGCACCATCGAATACCAATCCACATCGGATGGATCGATGTAGGCATAGTCGAAGCATTCCAGAAATCGTGCGCGTTCGTTCCCTTGTTCGTCTTCCACCCAAACAATGGCGTTGGACAACGGGAAATGAAGTTCATTTAAAATGAGCCGGGTAAGACGTAGAGCACCAGCACGGTCTCCCTTATACGCTGGACTCGATTGGATCGAATCCAAAATTCTCTTTTGAATTGTAGTAGTCTTATTCCACCAGTTTGGATAATTTTCCAGAGCAATCTTCACCAAGTCAACCGTTCGTGTTGCCGGGTTCGCAAATTTTTTGACATACTTACGCTCGAACGTCTTGCCGTCGATATACACCTGGACCGGGAAATCCAACACAATAGCAACAGGGATTTTCATAGATGACTTTGGAGCAACGGTGAATGTCAGGCTCACCGCCGCACCGTAATCGCTGCGGAGAAGCGGCTCGCGCTTTTCATAGAAGCTTCCGTCTGCATTGAGAAGTAACTCGCCTGTGTACTTGTTCAGACAGAAATACGGCTGGACATCGATGGTAACACCGGGCATTTCTTGAACAGCGAGCACCATGCGATTCTCTGTTTCTGTGCTGCCCATAATCACGCCGCGGAAACCAGCTACTCGGAGTTCCTCATGCTTTTGACCGCTGAGCGCCGCTGAGCTGACGTAAACGCTGTCCTGGTCTGTCGGTTTAAGTTCCTTTTCCTGAAGATTGACCAGCGACGGCCGAGGCACGACGAGGTTAATTTCCTGTGCTTCGTTCCCAGAGTTTTCAACTTCAAACTCTTCAACTCCAAACGGCATAAGCGTCTGATCGTTCCCCGACAACAATGGAGAAATCAATCGACGGACGATTTTTATCTTTCCCAGCTTAAACGCGATCTCTAACGATGGTGTAGCAATGGTGAGAGCAACATTCTTTTCGGGCACTGCTGGGGGATAATAATTTTTAAGAGCGGGGATGTCGTCTGGAAGTTCGGTCAGTCCTGGCTGTTTCTGCGTCAGCAGTGTGCTGACTTCGTTTATACGGACGAAGGGTGCAGAGCCAAACTGAACGGCCGTTTGATTAAGCATAATAAGTCTGCCCGCGTCGTTCAGGCGATTGTAAAGGCCATAGGGGGAAATGCCGATCGAGCATGTCGGCGCTCCCTGCAGGGCCACCGTTTGCGGAAACTGCAACGTCTTGGACATTCCCTGAAAGTGGACAGCCATTTTATTTTTTTCGTAAATGGAAACTACTTCGGGTCCTGAGATGGTGTAGATATCACGTAGATCGAACTCAGTGGATTTCATCGGCATGTTCCTCTCGTTCATAGTTGGGTTGTATTAACCCTGTTAAAAAAATTTGTTTTCAAATGATTAAAAATTATTCCGAGTGCCGGCTTGAGAACTCAAATTTGCCGCCGACGCTCGGAATGTTTGTTTCATGAAACCATCTTAAAAATAACGATATGCCAATACTATCTTCTCACACGAAATCACTAAGGCATAAATATTTTTTTCTAATTGCTTTGTTCATTGCCTTTGCATCCAGACATGGACATTTTTAAAATGTCATTTGCTCTTGTCTTGGAAGGTGCTTGAGATTAACACTTTCCAGCCCATACGTTGGCTGCTGGCTTTTTCCCTGGCTTTATAGGAGCAACGGCTTCGTCAGGAATATTCGCTTCAGCCCTCAAATCGATTGGCATCTTCGTTGTGGGATATGCTTTAACGGTGCCCCACAGAAGATCCGCGGCAGCTCTGATGGAATCGGGTGAGCCGGAGAAGTTGCAAACTACTGCGTCGGCTTCCTTCGTGACACCTTTCCGATACGGGAAGTTTGTTACAACGATCACGGTGTGTCCCGCTGCCTTCAACGCTTTGACCAAGCGCTGGTTATTACCTTTCTTCTCAATGCGGGCAAAGTAGTTTGTCATGACGACGAGATCCGCCTCTTTGGCCAGTCTCAAAGCTTCCTCTATATCTTCGTCGGAGCCATAGAAGCCAGTGTCATCTAAAATGAGGTTCATCGAGTGCTTAGCCATCTGCTCGCAGAACATGTGCGGATGACTGTATAGATCTTTTCCAAGGAATGAGTAGGGCATGATCTGCTCGACGACGAGGATCCTCTTGTCTTTGGAGAGCGGCAAAAGCTTCTTGTCATCACGTACTACAAGGAGAGCCTTCTCAGCAACTTCCCTCGAGAAACCCTGGACTTCTTTACTGTGGACGTGGATGTCGGTTTTTTCCGGATCCATTTTTCCGGCTTTCTCGAACAGGCCTTGGTCGTACTTCATGCACAGGAGACGGCGAACCGCGTCGTTGAGCCGATCCTCAGAAAGCTCACCGCGCTCGACGGCGCCCTTGATTCCGAAGAAACACTGCGAACGGGACTCGTCATCTGCCTTTAGCAGGATAGTGTCAACACCCGCCTTGATCGCCATAGCACACGCCTGAGGCAGTGGCCACTGTTTCAGGATGGCAGCCATGCCGATTGCATCCGAAACGACGACGCCTTGGAATCCCATTTCCTTCCGCAAAAGATCAACGAGGATCTTCGAAGACAGGGTTGCCGGATACTCTTTGTCGTAAGCCGGGAAGATCGTGTGAGCCGTCATTAAAGCCTTAGCACCTGCGTTAACCCCCGCTTGGAACGTGACCAGTTCGACTTCTTTCATACGCTTCAGGTCACCCTTGCAAACATCCAGAGTATCGTGTGCATCGGTTGCCGAATCGCCGCGGCCGGCAAAGTGCTTGATAGTTGCCACGATGCCGGCATCTTGATACCCGCGAACCGTCGCATCCACGAACTTTGCGCATAGCTGTGGATCGTCGCCGAAGGAGCGAACGCCGATTTCGGGGTTCAGGGGATTGATGTTGACATCGCAGACCGGATGGTAAAACTGTGTGATGCCGATCAACGCCATTTGCTTGCCGAGTGTATTCGCCACCTTGTAGGCGAGATCGAGGTCGCCGATGGCGGTGATGCCCATGGGCGGCGGGAACTGGATGACGTGGCCGGATGTGTAGTCGTTCTTAAAATCACCTTCCATGTCAATGGTAATGTGTAAGGGGATTCCCGCGGGTCGGTTCATAGCGATTTGCTGCAGTTGATTGAGCGCAGCGGTAAGCTCAGCGGGAGTCACGCTCACGCCGAAGCTGCGGTCGTCGAAGTAAGTGTGTGCGATATCGAACCAGTCTTTCGGTTTCTTGAAATTGGGATCGACTTGTGAACGTCCCCAATACAAGTTCTTGCATGTCTCCAAAGCGTATGGTTCCAAGCACAGGCCACCGGCATGAAGCCGGGTGAGCTGTTCGAACCCTGAGGGCGTCAAGTAGGCGCCGCGCCAGGTAAACGTGAGAACCTGACCGCATTTTTCCTCCAGGGTCATTTTCGCCAGCTTCGATGCAACAAAATTGTCTCTTTCTTTTGACATTGCGTATCTCCTCAAGAATTATATATGTTTTATATTGTCTATATCGATTATTGTGACATATTGCGAGAACATGTTGAACAGGCTCAATCCGACTGTAGAGGCACGTTCAATTTATCCGTATTCAACTTATCAATAATGATTTGTACCAATTTAAATTGGTTTAAAGATAATTGAACCGCTTCAATAATAATACGCAACACTTATAAAAGCAAGTGAAAAATACTATTTATCTCGATTGCTTCCACCTCCCCACTGCTCTCTGAAATTTTAGGGATCAAAGTAAAGCATGTCTATTTCTTCCATTTTCGAAAGCAGGTAAAAAATAAATTTTCTTGTACTTTGATGCATTCCTGTTTCTTGTAAAGACAGAGAGGTGGACCTGTTACTCGTTTCCAGGCCTCTCGCCATCGCATTACAACACACCCGGCAATGTGATTCAATTTCTTTGCTTTCTCCACTCGCATAGAACATTTCTTACTTCCTCGTTTTCTCCATCGTTGTCTTTATGCGAAGCAGATTCCAACGAATTCTTTCACACTTGTCCATTGATTCCTGCATCAGCTGGCATAGTGAATATGTTTTAATCCATCCTGGAATGTATGATGGAAAATTGAAACTCAACGGATATAAAGCAAATCCCTTAGACCGTTCTGACAAATACTATTTTTTTTGAGAATGAACGAATATCTCATTATTATAAATGCTGATGATGACACAACGAGTATGACAGTGATGAACTCCTCTCTGAAATCTTATTCTTTAGTCTTGGTGAAAGTATTTCACGATTGATTCGTTCACATGGAATGAAATTCATCATTGCGAACTTTATCAACACGCCCTGTGTTTATGTATTGACTGAATAACCTAGTAGTTACTTTATTATTGAGGAATGGTATGAATTATTTAGAATCACTGTTTAATGTGGAGAACAAAGTTACTGTTCTCACCGGCGGCGGCGGAATTCTCGCTGGAACAATGGCGAAAGGTTTTTTACAGGCGAAAGCAAAAGTTGTCTTACTAGATATTAGCGAAGCACATCTTAAGACAAATATCGAATTGTTAAACAACAGCGGTTATGAAGTTAAAGGTTATCAATGCGATGTTTTGAATGAAGCAAGTTTGAAGGAAACTCATCAAAAAATAGTAGATACATTTAAACGTATTGATATTTTAATAAACGCGGCCGGCGGCAATATGCCCGGAGCTACCGTTGAACTCGATCAAACTGTGTTCGATCTTCACATTGATCAAATTAGGAAAGTTACCGATCTCAATCTTCTTGGAACAATCCTGCCCACAATAGTATTTGGCAGGACTATGGCCGAACAAAAAAGCGGGTCCATCATCAACATCTCATCAATGGCATCATACCGGGCAATCACACGAGTTATGGGTTATTCTGTTGCAAAGGCTGCGGTTGACAATTTCACAAAATGGATGGCGGTTGAATTAGCCCTAAAGTTCGGCAACGGCATTCGCGTCAACGCCATTGCTCCCGGTTTCCTCATCACGAATCAAAATAGAACGCTCCTCACAAACGAAGATGGTTCACTTACCGAACGCGGTAAAGCAGTTATCAATGTAACTCCCTTCAAACGATTTGGTGAACCGGAAGAACTCATTGGCACGGTGATTTGGCTTGCAAGTGACGCAGCAAAATTTGTTACTGGAACCACCGTACCTATTGATGGCGGGTTTAGTGTGTTTAGTGGTGTTTAGTTTTAGGTAAACGAAAGAAAGTATACAATGGCATTTGAAGAGACTTGGAGATGGTTCGGGCCGAAAGATCCCATCACACTCAAGGAAATAAAGCAAACGGGAGCAACCGGTATTGTCACCGCACTCCATCATATTCCATCCGGTGAAATCTGGACTGTTGATGAAATTATCAAACGAAAACAGATGATAGAATCGGAGGGATTGCAATGGTCTGTTGCGGAGAGTGTCCCTGTTCATGAAAATATTAAAAAGAGAAAAGAGAATTATCGGCAACTGATTGAAAATTATCAAGAGTCGATCAGGAATCTGGGGAAAAGTGGAATCGATACAGTCTGTTATAATTTTATGCCGATTCTCGATTGGTCACGCACTGATCTCCATGTTGAATTCAAGGACGGGTCAATCACAACAAAATTCGAGGCAAATGTCTTTGCTACGTTTGACCTCTTCATCCTCAGGCGTCCAGGCGCGGAAAAAAGTTATAGTGAAGATCAGATAAAAAAGGCGGAACTCTATTATAGAAGTATAGATGAAACACAAAAGGATCAGCTCATACAAACGATTCTCCTTGGATTGCCCGGTTCCCTGGAAGCGTATACGTTGGAACAATTTAGAACTGCACTTCACGAGTATGATGCAATTGGGAAAAAAGAACTTCGAGATAATTTACTTTTCTTTATCCGAGAAATTATTCCTGTTGCAGAAGCAAACGGTGTGTTGATGGCTATACATCCGGATGACCCGCCATTCTCATTACTTGGGTTACCAAGAGTTGTGAGCAGCAAATTAGACGTGGAGCAAATATTAAATACGATCGACTCCCCATCAAATGGATTGACATTATGCACTGGTTCGTTCGGTGCGGGATATAAAAACGACCTCGTCGACATCTCAGAAAAATTTGCTGGAAGAATTAATTTTATTCATCTGCGCAATGTAGTAAGAAATGAAAATGGAGACTTTTTGGAAGACAACCATTTAGATGGTGATATTGATATTTACAAAGTTATGCGAACACTTCTCCTAGAGCAGAAGCGACGTGTCACTGAAGGAAGAAAAGACCGGCGCATGCCAATGCGTCCTGACCACGGACATCTTATGATACCGGATCAACAGAGAGAAGGAATCTATCCCGGCTATTCATTATTTGGACGCATGCGCGGTCTCGCTGAACTACGCGGTTTGGAATTAGGAATTATCCGTTCTTTGGATCTGTAAGGCATCACGTGCAGTTCCGCCCTGGGAAGTAGTTCGTATTTTGTTTGCTCACTTTCATATTGAGAGGCCATATGCGTTCTTTCATTTTTCTCTTTCTTCTTTTTACCTTTTCCACGTTTTCACAAGAACTCCAAAAGCCTGAGGACTATCTCAATCCAAATCTTCCCATAACGAAACGAGTTGATGACCTCATGTCGAGAATGACGTTGGAAGAGAAGGCATCGCAAATGCTCAATAATGCAAAAGCAATCCCGCGATTAAATATTCCGGAATACAATTGGTGGAATGAATGCCTTCATGGTGTAGCACGGGCTGGTACAGCAACTGTTTTTCCTCAAGCCATCGGTCTGGCCGCGACGTGGAATACAGATTTATTGTTGCACGTCGCCGATGTTATCTCAACTGAAGCACGAGCCAAGTATAATGATTTTGTCCAAAAAGGTGATCGGACAATCTTTAAAGGTCTCACATTTTGGAGCCCTAACATAAATATTTTCCGCGATCCTCGTTGGGGACGCGGTCAGGAAACATACGGAGAAGATCCCTATCTCACATCACGAATGGGAGTTGCATTCGTAAAAGGATTACAAGGAGATGATCCGAACTATTTTAAAGTCATAGCCACGCCGAAACATTATGCTGTCCATAGCGGTCCGGAACCAGACAGACATACATTTGATGCAATTATTTCTAGTCACGATCTCTATGAAACATATTTGCCCGCGTTCGAAGCATGCGTAAAAGAAGCTGGTGCATACTCTATTATGTGCGCGTATAATCGATTCATGGGTGAAGCATGCTGCGGATCACCAGCATTGCTCCATGAAATTTTGCGCAACAATTGGGGATTTAACGGCTATGTGGTATCAGATTGTGGAGCAATTGATGACATTTTCATGAAGCATAAAATAGTAAAGACCGCAGCAGAAGCAGCTGCGCTTTCGGTAAAATCTGGTACGGATTTAGAATGCGGTACAGTTTATGAATCTGCATTGCTCGAAGCTGTAAAAAAAGGATTACTGACTGAAGAAGATATAAATGTGGCTGTTAAGCGATTGTTCACTGCGCGATTCAGACTTGGTATGTTTGATCCGCCTGACATGGTAAAGTACAATCAGTTGTCGATAGCAGAGAATGACTCAAAAGAACATCGTCTGTTATCTCTACGAGCAGCACATGAATCTATTGTCCTCCTTAAAAACGAGAACAGTGTATTGCCGCTCAAAAAGGATTTGAAGAGAATCGCAGTTATAGGACCTACCGCAGATTCCTATACAATGCTTTTAGGAAATTACAACGGCACTCCCTCTCACTATGTTACTCCTTTGCAGGGGATAAAGAACAAGATGACTGGCGCAGCAGAAGTGACCTTTGAGCAGGGATGTGACCTTGTTGAAGAAGGTGCTATTGTTAACAATATTCCTCCAGATGTATTTAGATACAAGACACAACCCGGATTGTATATAGAATATTTTAAAGACAAAGACCTCAAGAGTGAGCCGTATTTTTCTAGAGTCAATCTTGTCAATTATACAAATTGGTTCTATGGTGCCAGACTTCCCTCATTCGAAGGTGCATCTGATATCCAATCGATCCGATGGACCGGCACTCTTCAGCCAGCAGAAACCGGCGATTATAATTTGATTATTAAGAGTGATGGCGGATTTCGTTTATATATAGATGACAAGCTCATTCTAGAAAATTGGACAGCGCATGAACTTGCCGCAAAAAATATTCATGTACGTTTAGAAAATAGGAAATCATATTCATTCAAGCTGGAGTATTTTCAAAATTCTCGCCGACCGCAATTGATCGTCCAATGGGAATTATTAAACATTGATCATTTTAAGAAATCAATTGAACTCGCAAAAAGTTCTGATGTCATAATCTTTGTTGGGGGTATCACAGCTCAATTAGAAGGCGAGGAAATGCGCGTCGATTATGAAGGATTCAAGGGCGGCGACAGGACGAACCTCGATCTGCCCAAAACACAAGAGAATTTACTGAGAGTACTCTATTCGACAGGCACTCCTGTTATTTTAGTTCTGACAAGCGGCAGTGCACTAGCAATAAACTGGGAAAAAGAAAACATCCCAGCGATCGTTCAACTCTGGTATCCAGGACAAGAAGGCGGTACTGCATTGGCTGATGTGCTCTTCGGAGATTATAATCCTGCGGGCAGGCTGCCTATCACGTTTTATAAATCCGTAGATCAGCTTCCGCCGTTTGAGGACTATACTATGAACGGACGGACATATCGATATTTTAAGGGCGAGCCATTGTATTCATTTGGTTATGGGTTGACCTACACAAAATTTAAATACAGCAATCTCAATATGCCAGATGAAATACAATCAAATGAAAGTATTACTATTTCCGTTGAAATCCGTAATGCGGGAATGACCGCCGGTGACGAGGTAGTCCAACTCTATTTAAAAAACCTGACGTCCGCTGTTCCTGTTCCCCTCCATTCCTTGCAGGGATTTAAACGAATTCACCTTACCCCAGGTGAAAAACAAATAGTCCAATTTCAACTTCTCCCGAAGCAGTTTGCCGTCATGAATGAAAATTTGAAATTCATGGTGAAGCCCGGTAGTTTTGAAATTACTGCAGGCGGACTTCAGCCAGGTATTCAATCTACAACAACGGAATGTATAAGTAAAAAAATAACTGTTACTGGAAATCCATTCGTTGTTGAATAGAACATGCCACAACAATCAGAGTAATTATTGATTGGAACGAATACTTTCTAAAAATAGTGCGGTGAATTAACACGATACTACTCTCTCTTGGTTATTTTTTCAGTTGGAGTACTTCTGCACCCGCAAGTAAAACAACACCTATGCCATGCACATCATTAAGCGGTGCTGGACGATTGTAATAGAACACAAGATCATCGCCGATTCCTGTTCCCGTGCATACACCTTCTATCTTTCCATCAGTACGGATTTTTGACATCACGCCTTCCCATCCGCGTTTCGCAATCGATACGTATCGCGGCTCGAGATATCCCTTATTCACGGCACGAGCGATGGCGTACGTAAACATAGCAGAGCAGGATGTTTCAAGAAACGAATCGGTCTTATCCAATAACTGATGCCACAATCCATCGCTGCTCTGATAACGCGCAATCCCCAGGATGTGTCGTTGTAGAAGTCGCAACAATGTACTGCGCTGCGGATGATTTGCGGGCAGCCGATCCAATAAATCGACTTGTGCGAGCATTGCCCATCCATTCGCACGGCCCCAAAATGCAACGCCGACCTTCTTCACATCCGAGTACCAACAATGACGCATGAGTCCAGATGGTTCATCAAATAAATATTTGTGATAATTGATCACCTGCTGAGCCGCATCATCGAAGTAACGACGGTCTTTAGACAATGCACCCATACGGGCAAGAAATGAAACACTCATATAAAGATCATCTGCCCAGAGCGTCCATTGATGCGGAAACGTTCTGACAAGAGTACGATCTTTCAACCGAGTTTGCCCCGTGAGGATATGTTTTGCTGCCTGGTCAATATATGTTCGATATCGCTCCTGTGGAGTGAGGCGAGATACTTCAATAACACTCGCACCCATGGTACCGCAATCGTCCAATTCTTCCATAGTAAAACACTGACCAAAAGGATAATTCCACTTCCCCTCTCCTTGATATGCACTCTTAAAAAAATTATAACTGTCAAAACTAAACGCAATATTTTTAAGAGAGAATTCCATGTATGCGCTCTCTTTCAGTTCATCACCTAACTTGAGCATTGCGATATTGAGAATACCATTCCAGTACCGCCAATCGTTATACGAACTCTCCAGGCGAAGGGGTGCATCTGAAGGTACTTTATCAAGAGACTTGAAATGAATTCCGCTTTTCTGATCTACGAACTGAAAGGTAGCGTCTTTCAGTACGCCATCAGCGACAAGTCGAATTACAGCCTGAGTTTTTGATGTATCCTGTGCAACCGCACATACTCCAGTGAAGGAGTGTCTCATAAAAATAAAAAGCAGTATGAACACTATTCGTTGATGCATAGTATATTCTCCGATAAAGAATAAGAAGTAAATAGTTCTTTCTCAATTAAAGGTCTGTAATCAAGAACCTTCATTATTAATTATGTGATTTTTTTCAGACAGTCCTAATAACGAGCGATAAGTCTCTCACGAGAAAAAGATGAAGAACGATTGTTTCATTTTATTCCTGTATTCAATAATTCCGTTTCTCTTTTTTTTATTTAGTTAGTCCCGTTCCAGAAACCCCTTCTCTTTCAATGGTTTCCGGCATCAATAACCCTGATATTTCTGTTGAGCACGAACCCATCATTTTTAATGAACTAATATTAAAAAT
>Ga0182021_10005571_pt1 | contig 14927 bp, 18 predicted proteins | sample 612E3MmetaG_FD_120493 | JGI IMG/M metagenome (GOLD analysis project Ga0182021, IMG submission 120493) | Permafrost microbial communities from Stordalen Mire, Sweden - 612E3M metaG (Illumina Assembly) | ecosystem: Environmental > Terrestrial > Soil > Wetlands > Permafrost | place: Sweden... | reverse complement strand
GGCGGGCGTTGCTTCCCTTTGTGAACTGAATCCCGTTCGTTCCCTTTACACGGCCCGGCTTGAGACCCTTCTTCTTAGCGATCTCCTTGGCCTTGTCGAGGCTAATCTGTTCCATCACCATGTGATATCCCTCCTATGACATTTGGCCGGATACTGGCCAACTATCCAGTATGTAATGAACATGACCTATATATAAAATTTATCCCATATTGCTGTGCTCCCAGCAGTCATTTCCTTTAAATCCCCTCACGAAAAAACGCACCCGGAGCCAGCATTTAACAGCGTTTCGACGAGATATTAATGTATGAAGATAGGTCCGTTCCCACCTTATGCCTGGTTGACCACGATGGACCGGTCTGGCCGATAAAGTTAGGTAATGATATATCAAGGAAGAGTGATTCCCTGAACACTGAAACTCATGACACTTTTCGGTTCTTCGGGGATCCGTGGTCTGGTGGGCCAAGAGATCACATCTAGCCTGGTGCTCAAGATCGGAATGGCTGTGGGCAATGAGTACGGTCGGATAGTGATCGGAAAGGATACCAGGACCAGCGGGGACATGATGGAAAGGGCGCTCGCGGCCGGGGCGATGTCCGCTGGAGCCGACGTCTATATGGCCGGAATGATCTCCACACCGACCCTGGCCAGGGCGGCATTCGATTATGATTGCGGCCTGATGATAACCGCATCGCACAACCCGAAAGAATACAACGGAGTGAAGATGTGGAACCCGGACGGAAGCGCCTTTGACACCGATCAGATGGAGCGTATCGAACATCTGATCTCCAAGGACGGATCCCGAAGACCGTCCTGGAAGGATGTGGGCCAGGAGTATCTGCACCGGAGGGCGGTGAGGAACCACATAGACGACGTAATCAGTTCCGTGGGCAGTTCCGATGTCAGCGTGGTCGTGGATTGCGCCTGCGGTGCAACTTACAATATCAGTCCCCTTCTTTTGCGGGAGATGGGTTGCAGCGTCTTCTCATTGAACGCACAGCCAGATGGTTATTTCCCAGGCAGGATGCCGGAACCGACCGAGGATCAATTGACCGACCTGATGAAGAACGTCATCGGCAGGGAAGCGAACCTAGGCATAGCGCATGATGGCGACGGGGACAGAATGGTGGCGGTCGACGAGAACGGTCACTTTGTGGACGGAGATAAGCTATTGGCCTTGTTCGCCTCAGTGCTAGGAGCCAAGGGGTTGGTGGCACCCATCGACGCTTCGATGGTGCTCGATGACATGGTCAAAGGGAACGTGGTTAGAACTAAGGTCGGGGACGTCTACGTGGCCGAGGCACTGCGTAGGACGGGGTTGCCGTTCGGCGGGGAGCCGTCCGGGACCTTCATCTTCCCCAAGGAGACGTATTGCCCTGATGGGGTCTATGCGGCCGCCTTGTTGGCCAAATACACCCGGGAACAACGCCTATCGGAGATGATAGATTCACTGCCTTCGTACCCGCGAGCCAGGGAATCGTTCGTGTTCCCGGCCGCCAATCGCGAACTGATCAATGAGAAAATGAATCTGGAGATGAGCAGTGTCAGCTGCAATCGCCTGATAACCGTGGACGGGTTCCGTGCCGAGTTCGATGATGGCTGGTACCTCATGAGGTTGTCTGGCACAGAACCGAAACTCCGTCTGTCGGCGGAAGCCCGGAGCAAGGACGAACTGGACCGGCTGATGGGCCAAGCCCGGACCATTGTGAAGAGGTGCATGAGATGAAGGCGCTCATTCTGGCTGCCGGAGAGGGCACGAGGCTCCGACCGCTGACGTCGAACACGCCCAAACCGCTGCTGCTTGTGGCCGGGAAACCCTATCTGAGTCATCTGTTCTCCGCCCTGAAGGCCGCCGGCATCGAGGACATCGCCCTCCTGGTGGGCTGGAAGAGCAACCGCATCCGGGAATGCTATGGAGAGGGCTCCTCCGAAGGCATCAGGATCACCTACCTGGAACAGAAGGAGAGGCTGGGAACGGCGAATGCCATTGGGGTGGCCGAGGGGATGATGGACGAGGATTTCGTCTGCATCAACGGCGATGTCGTGCTGTCCGAGAAGGACATCGTGGACGTGGTTGAGGCCCATCGGCGGCACCACGGAACGATCATGTCCACAGTCGCCGTCGACGATCCCACACGATTCGGCGTCATCGAGGAGTCCCAGGGCAAGATGGTGAAGATCGTGGAAAAGCCGAAGGTGGCACCCAGCAACATGATCAATGCCGGGCTTTTCGTTTTCAAGCCACAGGTCTTTGAATATATCAGGAAGACCCCAAAATCACTCCGCGGCGAATTCGAGATCACCGACACCCTCAACATGATGGCAGCGAAGATCGACATCCACATCCACCATCTACTGGGGGCTTGGATGGACGTCGGGAGGCCGTGGGACCTGCTCAAGGCGAACGAGATACTAATGGCAGGTTTGGTACGCCGCATCGAGGGCGTCGTCGAGGACGGGGCGACCCTGAAGGGCAACGTGGTCGTCGAGAAAGGGGCGCTGGTGCGTGCTGGCAGCTACATCGAGGGCCCGGTCTACATCTCTTCTGGTTGTGACATCGGCCCCAACTGCTACATCCGACCTTCTACCTGTCTGGGGAAGAACGTCCGGATAGGGGCGGCGGTGGAGGTCAAGAACTCCATCGTGATGAATGGGACGCACATTCCGCACCACAACTACGTGGGGGATAGCATCGTCGGTGAACGATGCAATCTCGGAGCTGGCACCAAGGTGGCGAACCTAAGATTCGATAACAAATCGGTCAAGGTCTCGTCAAAAGGCGACTCGATAGACGCCGGGACCAGGAAATTGGGCGTGATCATGGGCGATGACGTGAAGACCGGCATCAACAGCATGATCGAACCGGGAACGATCATCTGGGAGCGGTCAATCATCGGGATGGGTGCGATCGCCAAAGGTGAGATCGGACCGGACAGCCAGGTATTCTAATCCAGGTCGACGACCTCGAGCTCGATCTTGTTCCCTTCCATGTCATATGCCTGCCAGCTGTGCATGTCGTACGGCAGTTTCGTGATGATATGTGTATTGCCGAAGCGGCGGAAGAGCTGCAGATCAGCCCCCGACCAATGGTTGCTGGGGCCAGGATGGGAGTGCACCGTGCCGACCACGGAGTAATCTATCGGGAGCATGTGCAGGAACAAAGTGGCATTGTCCTGTCCCTGGATCGTCCCAGGAAGGAAAAGCAGTTCGGATATCACTCCGTCCTCTGCCCGCATCGCTGCCACGAACTCGTTCGGTAAGGATTGCTTGGCCGATTCGTTGACCATCTCCAAGACCTGCCGGTCAATGCCCCAGACCTTCCGCTTCTTTCCTAGCATAGCGATCCCATCAATTTCTCATGGGTACGGGAATAGAAGCTCCGGCCGAAGGAAACAAAGCGGGCCTTGTTCTCAGAGACGCTGAACTCCACCGTCTCATTGCCAGCCATGGCCTCCTCCTCCTGTCCGTCCACCACGACCACGCACTCCTTGGGCCGGACCACCTTGAGGGTGATCCTGCTGGTCGAAGGTACCACGACCGGACGTGCGGCGAACTTGAACGGGGCCATCGGCGCTATCACCAGCGCCTCCACGCGTGGATCGACCAGAGGGGCCCCGACGCTCATCGCGTAGCAGGTCGACCCGGTCGGCGTAGAGATGATGATGCCGTCCGCCCTGACGTTCACCGCCAGCTCATCGTCCACGAACACCTGGAAATGACGGATCTTGGCGATATGCGCGGTATGCACCACTGCCTCGTTGACCGCGTCCGGCAACCGTTTCTTGTTGATCATGGTCTTGAGCTTCAGGCGGGAAACGACCTCGTAGTTGCCCTTGAGAATGTTCTCAAGACCTTCCTCCAGCTCCTCGTCCGCCACCTCGGTCAGGAAGCCCAGGTCACCGGCGTTGATGCCGAAGATGGGAGCCTTGTTGTGATGTGACGCCCGGAGGATGGTCCCATCGCCACCAACGGTGATCATGATGTCGACGTCCATGTCCTCGACCTTGTAGCCCTTCATCTTGAACCTGTCGGCGATCTCGCTCTCCAGGAGGACCTCGTGTCCCTCCAGAAGCTGCATCGCCCGCTTGGCCAAACGCGGAGCATCTGGTACGTCCATATTCACGCTCATACCGAACTTCACAGCAGGACCCCCTTGATCGCTTCATCGCCATAGGCAAGGAAATTGCTCCTCACCTTCAGGTCGAAAGGCATGTCCAAACGGTTACCTGACAGGTCCACTATCTCCCCTCCGGCCTCTCGCAGGATCAATGCACTGGCGGCGATGTCGATCACCCTGATCGATTTATCATAGTGGTCCGCGTTAAAATAATAGCCGTCGGCGCTTCCTTTGGCCACCATGCACATCTCCAGAGAAGCGCAGCCCATGGACCGGGAACGATTCGCCTTCTTGGTCACGTGATAACAGTCCACCTTGGAGTGCCTGCCCATGTAGACGAATAAGGTCGATTGTTTTTGGATGTATTTCCGTACGTTAAGTCGGCATCCATCCCGGAAAGCCCCCTTGCCATTCTCGGCATAGAACAGCTCGCCGGTGATGACGTTCTGGACGATGCCCGCCTCGACATCCACCATGCTCTTTGTCCCGATGGCCATAGATACACTGTAGAACGGAATGCCCATGACTGAGTTGTATGTGCCATCGATGGGATCGATCACAAGGGTCTTCTCCGCCTTGTTATCGATATAGCCAGCTTCCTCGCTCAGAATGTTGAGCGGGATGTCGTTGTCAGTGATGTACTCCACGATGACATCCTCAGCTACCTTGTCTATGCTGAGGGTCGGAGTCCCGTCCGCTCCCATGCACAGCTCCTTTGACCGGTCGAAGTCCTGGGGCAGGGAATTTACCTTCTTACGAACCTGGTCCGATATCGTCTCTAGTAGGTCCCGCATCGTTCATTGCAATGGTTTGGGCGGGATATAACCATTGATGGTCCACCATCAAAAAAGTCACCGCCGAAGGGGGTAAGCAATAATAATGCGCTTGTCCTTGGCGTTAATCATGCCTGAATCGACGGAAGCTCAGGATTGGATGGCCCACAAAGGAAAAGCGGCTAAATTGGGCGAGAAACTGCGCCAGACCATTCTGACCATTCTGCCGGACATAAATGAGATCCCCAACCTCAAGGGGGCGTTCATCACCTATGCGATCGGCGACGATTACGAGGACACTGTCATCGTCATAAGGTCCGACGGCCCGCTCTGGTCCATTGGGTTCTATCGTGGACGCGAGCTCCCCGACCCGGAAGGACTATTGAAAGGAAATGGTCGGTTGCATGCAGCCGCCATCATCGCAGGAAGGGCGGACGTCGAGTCCGGAGCATTGCGCGCTCTCATCGAATCGGCGTACGATGCGGCATTGAAGCGGAAGGAAGAGAGAGAAAGGACGGGCGGCGCCTAGAGGGCATGGAAATCATTTAGCATCAGCAGGCGATTCGAAGAAGGATCGGGACTCGGGGGCGAGACATTGGAAGGTAGATTGGTTTTTTTGGCGGACATCGGGGAGGAGGATGCCGCACAGGTCGGAGGCAAGGCGCTTAACCTTGCCCGTATGAACAGGAATGGATTCTCGGTCCCGGATGCGTTTGTCATTCCTGTGAGCGTCTACGAACAATTCCTGAAGGACAGTTCGTTGGACATCCGCATCAAGGAGATGGTCGGAAGTACCGAGTTCGGGGACAGCGAAGCGGTGAGCTCTGCTTCGGACAGCATTAGGGAGCTCGTCCTGATCCAGGGTATGAGCAAGGGTCTTGAGTTGTTGATCACCAAAGCCTGTTCGGCATTCCCGCCCGGGACCCTTTTTGCGGTCAGGTCTTCTGCAATCGCCGAGGACAAGGACGATGCCTCTTTCGCCGGCCAGCAGGACACTTTCCTGAACGTTTTACCACAGAATGTCGCGGAGCGCTCGAAAAGATGTTGGGCATCCTATTGGACTGCGCGGGCCATGACGTACAGGCATGACCGCAATGTGGACCAGACAGCCACAGGCATCGCAGTGGTTGTACAGCGCATGGTCGAGGCCACTTCGTCGGGGATCATGTTCACGATCGACCCCATCAGCAAGAAGGACCAGGTGGTCATTGAGGCAGGCTGGGGACTGGGCGAGTCCATTGCTTCCGGTATGGTCATGCCAGATAGGTTTGTTTGTGATCGGAAGAAGTTACAGTTGATAGACCGCCGGATCAACCGGAAGATGAAGGGGGTCTTCCTTCGGTCCGAGAACAGTATGCCTGTGGACATCGATCCGGAGAAACAAATGCTGCCATCGCTGGAAGACAGTGTCGCGGTGGAACTGGCTCAGATCGGAATGAAACTGGAGGAACATTTCGGTGCACCCCAGGACATCGAATGGGCCCTGGACGCCGCAGGGATATCGATCCTACAGTGCCGGCCGATAACCACCCTGGATAACAAGGAGACGATCTGGACCAGAGCCTACGGAGATGAATACTGGGCGGATGCCACCACCCCTCTGTTCTATTCATACATGGGCGACTATCTAACCAAATATGTGAACTGGGAAGGTGCCAGGATCATGGGCTATCATTCCCTGGATGGAGTGCCGCTGCTTCGATTGCACAAAGCCCACATCTACTTCAACACCTTCGTGCTGGGGGAGATCTTCACCTATAATCCTCGGTTCTCCCGGACCAAGGAATTGCTCAACTATTTCCCGGAGCGGGACCAGGTCAGGATCGCCAATGCCCCGACCAAGATAGCGGCCAGGATCATGGCGGAGGTCCGAATATCCATTCTCGATCGGGATGGCACCATAATAACGAACGACCGGGCCTACCGACGCTGGACCAAGGTCTACATGAAGAAGATGGTCCGGTACGACGCTCTGGACCTGACCAAGCTGACAGACACGGAAATGCATGGAGAGTTCGATTACCTGGAGGAAGCGTGCCTTAAACACTATCGGCTCATCCGGTACGGAATGGTCAGCCATTCCATCGGGACCAACCTCATTCTGAAGACCTGGCTGACCAATTGGGTAGGGGATGGCGATGGGGTGCTGTACTCCAGGATAGTCTCCGGCCTCAGGGGTAATAAGACCATCGAGACCAACATCGAGCTGTACAGATTGGCGCAGATCGTGAGAAAGGATGCCCACATCAACGAACGGATCACTGGACTCCCGGCGGAAAAGTTCCTGGAGGAACTTGAAGATGACCGGTCAATGACCGAGTTCAAGGCCTCTTTCGCCCAATTCATGAAGGACTATGGGCACCGTTCACATACCCGAGAGATATATTATCCCAGATGGTCGGAAGATCCCTCCTTGGTCCTGGACATCGTCCGTTCCCTGGCCTCCTCGCAGGAGGTCGACCTGGAGGCAATGGAGACCAGGAAGGTCACGGAAAGGCACAATGCACAAAAGGAGATCATGGACCGGCTCTCCGGGGTCAAGTACGGCCCGTTAAAGAAGCCGGCGTTCAAGATTGTCATCAAGTTCGCGCAAACTTACATGATGTTCCGGGAGAACCAAAGGTTCTACTTGGACGAGCAATTGTTCCGGGCCCGCAGGCTCTTCTTGGAATACGGCCGAAGGTTAGCAGAACGTGGTATACTGGACCATCAAAATGACGTCTTCTTCCTCAACAAGAAGGAGATGTTCGATCTCATCGATGGAAGGGGAGGCGATGTCCGGAAATCGGTCCGTTCCAGGATCGAGGAATTCGAGAAATACGGTGACGAACTACCACCGAAGTTCCTTCAGGGGAGGATCGAGTTCGACGATACGATGGAGATCACCGGGAACATCACGAGACTGACAGGGACCGCCGCAAGCCCCGGAATGGTCACAGGCATCGTCAGGGTGGTCCGGTCAATTGACGAGTTGAAAACGGTCGCGGCGGGTGAGATACTCGTAACGTCGAACACCGACCCGGGTTGGACGGCGGTGTTCTCGAAGATCGGCGGATTGATCACCGAGACCGGAGGAATCTTATCCCATGGGGCCGTGGTGTCTCGAGAATACGGCATTCCGGCGGTCACCGCCGTGAAGGGCGCAACGAAAATATTCAAATCAGGGCAGAGAATAACCCTAAACGGGAACGAAGGCCTAATATACATATCGGAAGGCTGATTTATTTGGACTCAGACGTCATACACGAATTCGGTGAGAACAAGGACTGGAACGAGAGCTTCTACTTCAATCTCTACGATAGAGGCAATGATATTCTCGGCTTCATGCGAATTGGATTGGTGCCGAACAAGAAAGAGAAGACCGCGTTCTGTTTCTTCCTCATGCCGGATGGCTCGACCATCGGGACCAAGAGCAAGTCCGAGATGGCCGACAACGACCTGGTTTCGGGCGGCCTGAGACTGGAGAAGACCGAGTCGGAGAAGAAGTGGACGATCAAGTTCGAGGGCGAACTGCCCCGACAATTGAAGGACGAGGCATCCAAGGTCAACGTCAAGTTCGACCTGGAGTTCGATGCCCTGAACGGTATGTTCGACTACCGCAACTGCGTCAGCGGGGAGAAGGAGATCATATCCCAGAATGTGGCATCGGAGCACTTCGAACAGTTCGGCAAGGTCAAAGGAACGATCAAGATCGGCGACCGTGAATATGCGGTCGACGCATTGGGCGAGAGGGACCACTCCTGGGGAGTGCGCGACTGGTCCGCACCTGGCAGATGGGTATGGATCACCTGCCAGTTCAACGAGGGCTACGCGTTCAACCTCACCAAGCTCTACACGGACAAGGGAGAGGTCGACGCGGGATTCATCCACCAGGACGGAGTCACGCTACCGATCGTCAAGGTGGACATGGCGCACGAGTTCGATGCCGAGGGCACCCCGAGCGAACTGTACCTAGCGATGTACGACAAGGACGGAGACGTCTACGGTGTGAAAGCCGTCGTGAAGCGCAAGGTCATGTTGACCATGAACGAGGACGAGAAGCGGACCCCGGTCATCTTCGAGACCCTGGCGAAGTTCAAGTTGGACGACGACGTGGGCTTCGGAGTGCTGGAGTACCTGCTTCGGAAATAAACCCCAATCCAATATCAATTTTTTTGGAATCAGCGGGACCTGGATGAGAAGTCCCGGATGAGCGAGGTGATGCTCATGCCGGAACCATACTCGTCCCGCAACGCCTTCGCCTCCCGTTTTGGGAGGCCGTTGGCGATCAAAGAACGATAGAACTCCTTTGATGCTTTCTTGGCGCTTACCTTGACCCGCAGGTAGGAACGGAACAGATGGTAGATCATGAACGGCAAACTTGCGACGACGATGACGACCGTGCCCCTTTCCTGCTCGTTCATTTGTCGTCCTCTTCCATCTCGTGGCGGATCTTGTCACGCATTCCTTCCCCGCCAGCCTGGGAACCCACGATCATCTTGAGCAGACCGCCCAAACTAAGGGTCGACATGTATTCCTTGGTCAGCTCGAAAGCTTCTTGGTTGGTCATTCCAGCAGCCTTCAGCGACTTATAAAACGCTGCCACCGATTGACCGAATTTTTCCCCTTCCTGTGCTCCATAGAGCACTTTGGTTATGCTCTCCAAAAGCCGAGGTACCTGTTCCGTAAGGATCTCGAACAGCTTTCGCATGTCCTCGACGTTGTGTATCATGTCATCGTTCGCCATTTTATTTCACCTTCCTTGTTCGCTACCGTCTGTTCCTTCCGTTCTATGATGTCGACATATGACATCAGAGTCGGCCACTCTACTTGGTCAATCCGAGCACTTCTGACCATTTCCTGACCACCGCCTCGGAGATCTCATAGGTCTTCTCCTTTTTTCCAGATCGTTCGACCAGCATTCCTTTCTCGAGCAGCTCTCCCAGCCGGTCCCTGACGATCCTCCTGGATGCGCTGCCCCGCCGCTGTCTCAGCTCTTCCGTGATCTCAGAGATGTTAAGCCCGGGCTTGTCCAGAAGTAGCCTCATGATGTCCTTGGAAATTGGGTCCTTGACGCCAGGCAGGATGGTCTCGATCGAGATCACACCGTGCCGCTGGTACAGGTCCATGAGCCTGAAGTATTTCTGGACCGTGTCCTGGAAACGGGAAAGCTGGTCCACCAGTTCGGAATATGGCCTGGCTACCTCCCGGACGGCGCTCTCCAGTTCCGCGATGCGGGCTGTGAGCTCCTCGATCTTCTTGGACTGGTCCTCGGCCACGGGCGTTTATTAAGCGATTAATATTATTAACTTATTCAGTGTGCCCTATAATCTGAAAACTTACTTCTTTTGTGTCTGATTACTCGATGTGTGTGTCCTAACATAAGTGGGAAGAGTTGATGACTCATCAGGCCAGAACTTGCTCTTGTGACCTACGATCCTATCAATTTTATCAGTAGTCCCCCTCCTCCTCTTTGTTAGGGTAGAGACGAAACTGGTAAACAAGCATCAAGCGTCCCCCTCGCTGTCAACTTATCTAGTCAGCTCTTGTCCAATACATATCTCATGGCTGTACACGTAGCATATGTGCACATCAAGATGTCACTCTCTAGCATGCTTTTGAAAAGAAGACTCCCTTTAACAAAAGTTAAAAGGTTGGCGACCATCCATCGGACGATGAGCGAATCCGCGTTACCGATCACCGAGACCAGGTTCAAAGGGGTGTTCTCCGACGGGAACCTTCTGTTGACCAGGAACGCCGTTCCAGGTAACCGGGTTTACGGAGAGAGGCTGTTCAACCACCAGGGAACCGAGTACCGGGAATGGGTGCCCAGCCGCAGCAAGCTGGCTGCCTACATCAAATGTGGAGGTTCGTTCGACCCGTTCAAGGAGGATTCCAAGGTCCTTTACCTAGGGGCAGCCTCTGGCACCACATCATCCCACGTGGCCGACATCGTTTCCCAGGGAGCGGTCTTCTGCGTCGAGATCTCCCAGCGTTCGTTCCGGGACCTGGTCAAGGTCTGCGAGACCCGGAAGAACATGATCCCGATCCTGGCCGATGCCACCAAGCCGGATGAGTACGTTTTCGCGGTGGAGTCGCCAACGGTCGTATACCAGGACATCGCCCAGAAGAACCAGGTCGGTATCTTCATCAAGAACATGAAGGCCTTCAATGTCAAACAGGGAATGCTAGTGATCAAGGCCAGGAGCGAGGATGTCACCAAGGAGCCGCAGGAGATATTCCGCGAGGTGAAGGCGCACCTGATCAAAGAAGGGTATAAAGTGGTCGACCTGGTCGATATCGACCGCTACGAGAAGGACCATGCAATGATAACGGTCGAATCGAAATGAGGTGGGTCTATGCGATCGGGTTCAAGGGCGACCGTTTCCTCATGGTCAATAACCAGAAGAGGGGCGGTTGGGAGATGCCCGGGGGCAAGGTCGAGGAAGGGGAGGACCCTAAGGACGCCTCGGTCCGGGAGTTCCGGGAAGAGGCCGGGGTCCTGTTCCTTCCAGTCGGTTGCATGGACTATGAGGGCGGACAGGTCTTTGCCGGCGAGGTCATAAACGATAACGGCAAAGGGGAAATGGAATGGCGCCTGTTCAAGGAATTGCCGGGGGAACTGGCGTTCCCATCGGTCGAATATGAGGTGCAGATACGATGGGCCAGGGACGTCATCGACAAGCATCGGTCGGAACCTCGTGCCGGTGCTAAGAGAAGGATTGCGCCTAAATCAAGAGTTAAATAGTAGTAGGCGAATTGGCTAACCCGCTTCGCCGCCTCGAGAGCAATCTCGAAACTAACTCTTTAAAGAATTACATGTAACAAGGATGATGATTATGGCAAGAATGCATGCCAGAAGAAGAGGCAAATCCGGATCGGCAAGACCCATGGTCACCGAGAACCCCGAGTGGGTACCGGTTCCGAAGGACGAGATCTACCAGATGGTCGTGAAGTACGGCAAGGAAGGAATGCCGACCGCGAAGATTGGCATGGTCCTGAGGGACCAGTATGCCATACCAGACGTCAAATTGGCGACCGGGAAGACGATCCTGCAGATCCTGAAAGAGAACAACCTTGCGCCGAAGCTGCCCGACGACATCGTTGCGTTGATGCGGAAGGCTATCAACCTGAACGAGCACATGATGAACAACAATAAGAAGGACCTCAGCAACGAGCGGGGCCTGCACCTCATCGAGGCCAAGATCAGGCGGCTTGTGAAGTACTACAAGCGCAATGATGTGTTGCCCCAGGACTGGCTTTACAGCCTTAAGAACGCTGAGCTCTTGATCGAGTGATTGCGTAATGGACGACACCGTCCAAATTCCTTCAAACCTTTTATCTCGTTTCAAATCCGCGGCCGCGGAGGTCGAAAAGGCCTCCGAGGTCCGGGTCATTTCTCACAACGATGCTGATGGCATATCGTCTGCGGCCATCGTTTGCGCCACACTTTTGAGGAAGAACAAACGGTTCCAGTGCACCATGCTCAAAGGGTTCGAGGAGGCGACGGTGCGCGAAACGGCACAGGGTTGCGACCTTCTAATCATCTCTGACATGGGAAGTTCCTCGCTTGATGTGCTCGAGACCCTGCCGATGAAGGTCATCGTTCTCGATCACCACAAACCGGAACGTGATTCCAATTCCACAAAGTTGGTCCATGTCAACCCGCATCTGTTCGGAATAGACGGGGCAACCAGTGCATGCGCGGCTTCGGTCGCCATGATGCTCTCCATTACTATATCGGAAAAGAATTGGGACCTATTGCCCATCGCCTTCGGGGGCATCGTTGGGGACAGGCAGACCATCCGTGGGCTGCTCGGGCTGAACAAGTACTTGGGGGAACAAGGCCAGGAAAAGCGCATATTGGAGGTAAGGAAAGGTTCCCTTATCCCCAGCGGACAGCTCAAGGATTCACTGCTAAACAGCACAGACCCTTTCATTAGCGGCGTCAGCGGCGATCCAGATGGCGTCAGCCGGCTCCTTACCGAAGCGGGCATACTGGACAGCATGACGCTGGAGTCATTGGATGAGGCACAGGAGATGAAGCTCTCCTCCCTGGTCACGCTCCGGCTCTTGACCCAGGGTGCGACCTTGGACAACCTAGAGGAGGCATCGTCAGAAAAGTATTACTTCTCCGAGCGTAAGACCTACGGTCACGAACTGTCGAACCTGATGAACGCCTGCGGAAGGTCGGATGTGACCGGGATGGGCGCGGCAGTCGTTATGGGCGATGCCAAATCCCTGGAAAAGGCGGAGAGGCTCCGGCAGGACTATCGCAAACAAGTTCTGGAGGCGGTCCTGGCGGTCCAGTTCAAGGGACTGAAGCAGTTGGACTATCTACAGTATTTCTTCTCGCCGGTCCCGGACGTATCCAGCGACCTTTGCGGCATCGTGATGCAGTGGATAGGCGATCGGGACAAACCGACCATCGCCCTCTCGCAGAAGAACTGCGAGGTGAAGATATCATCCCGGGCCAACAAGAAGATGATAGAGGCAGGCGTAGACCTGTCCTATGCCCTGAGGACCGCGGCGACAGTGGTGGGCGGCGTTGGGGGCGGGCATAATGTCGCCAGCGGTGGGAAGATCCCGGCAGGCAAAGAGGACGAGTTCATCGCCATGGTCAACAAGATCATCGGGGAACAGCGAGCTAAGGGTAAGAAGCCAGCGTAGACCTATTCTAATCTCGCCAGGTGACCTCGACCTCGTCGGTCCGGAAGCGCTGGTTGATCATCGTGTCATTGACGTTCATGCGCACTCCGCCCTGGTGCATGACAAGCCCGGTCCAGGCGATCATCGCCCCGTTGTCCATGCAAAGGGTCCTGTCCGGCACGAACATCTTCGCCCCGCGTTCAGTGGCCATCGTACTGACCATTTCCTGCAGGCGCTTGTTCTGGACCACTCCGCCGCCGAGCAGCACTTCGCTCTTCTCCACGTGTGCCATGGCCCTCTCCGTGACCTCGGTCAGCATGGCGAATGTTGTCTCCTGTACTGAGAAACAGATGTCCTCAAGGGACTCACCTTTCGCTTTCTGACAAAGTGCCGCCGTCAAAATGCCGGAGAATGACATGTCCATACCTTTTACTGAATAGGGCAGGTCCAACAACTTCTTTCCTTCTTTGGCGGTCTTCTCGATCTTCGGTCCCGCGTAATATCCCAGGCCTATCTCCCGTCCCATCTTGTCGAGCATGTTCCCGATGCCAATATCCAGCGTTTCTCCGAAAATACGGTATCGGCCGTTAGCGAAGGCGATCACCTGGGTGTTGCCACCGGATGCATAGAGCAGTACTGGGTCCTTGGCCGCCGTTTTGATCCGTCCGATCTCCAGATGGGCGATGCAATGATTTACACCAACGATCGGCACGCCCAGAGTGAGGGCGAGCGCCCGAGCGCCGGTGGCCACAGTTCTTAAACATGGACCTAATCCGGGCCCCTGGGAGAATGTGACTACGTCGATGTCCTTGAACCCGATACCGGCCTTTTCCACGGCCGCCTTGACCATGGGAACGACCTTCTCGGCATGGTGATTGGCCGCCTCCCTGGGATGGATCCCTCCGGTGGCCGGTTTGTACATATCGATCTCATTGGCCAAAATATTGCCCGAATCGTCGACGATGCCGACGCCGCAAGTGTGAGCGGTGCCCTCTATTCCCAGAGCGATCATCTAGGCACGAAAGAAACGGATTGGGATATCTACTTTAGCTTTGCTCGGCCAGGGCCTTCAACTTGTTCATGATGTTGATGGAACCTTCGACGACCTCGTCATCGACCACCAAGACAGGGGTCGGCTTATTCAGCAATTCATAATATGCAGCCTCTGCCAGTCCTTCTGCCTGCGACGTGTCTACGACCTCAACGTTCAAACCATCAGGGATCCTGGCCTTGACGTAATCGCACTTCTGACAGCCGGGTTTGGTGAAGAGAAGTATCTCAGGCATCGCTATCTCATTCGGCATAATCCTTCCCCTAATAAAAGCATCTGAGCCTACAGATTAGTGCCCCTCGGAAATTCGGTCAGGGCAGGGAGGGGGAGAACAAGTAGAAGGGTTTCTCCGGATCTCCAT
>Ga0182021_10005570_pt1 | contig 14930 bp, 12 predicted proteins | sample 612E3MmetaG_FD_120493 | JGI IMG/M metagenome (GOLD analysis project Ga0182021, IMG submission 120493) | Permafrost microbial communities from Stordalen Mire, Sweden - 612E3M metaG (Illumina Assembly) | ecosystem: Environmental > Terrestrial > Soil > Wetlands > Permafrost | place: Sweden... | reverse complement strand
TCAAAAAAATAAATACTGAAACTAACATTATTTTACTGTTTAATTAAATCAAGATTGATTTAAGTTTAAATCTGGTTCTTGTAAGTTATCAAATTTCTTGGTTTGGTTTATTTAGAAACTAAAAAATCATTAATTAAATTAGAATTCTTGTCTGTTGAATGAATTTAATGCGATTTATAAAAAAATAAATCCTTGAAAAACAATTATTTATTGGTGAACATTAGATGATAGTTGAAAAAATCGAAATAACCAGACATAAGATAACCTTACATGGAGAATTGAAATTATCTGATAAAGAACTTTCCAGAGGGGACTGTGAAAAAATGATAAGCCGTTTGGTTAGCTGGAAATTAGGGCCTTTAGAACCAACCAGACACTTTGAAATGGTTTACAACAATGAGAAAGTGCAGGTAGAAATAGATGTATATGTCACAGTTTCCATATCAGAATCAACTGCAAGCCATACCGATACTGTTAAATATATATTTAACAAGTTAATGGAATTTATAACTTTATATGAAAGGATATTTGAGGATATTACCAAAATTAAGAAAGAATAAACCATAAAATCCTAAATAAATATATGTGAAAAATAATATTTTTAAATATTATATTCCACGTTTATTTGAAAGCCTTGGACGTCCTGAAGCACCTTTACCAGACTTTTTACCACTTTCATGCTCTTGCTCTTGAAGTTGTTTTTCGGCCTCATTAGCAGTTAATGGCCTTATTAGACCATGTTGCATTGAATATCCTTTGTTCAATAAGTTTTCAAGAACCTCATGAAAGTCCTTCCTTGATAAACCTGGAAAATCTTTTTTTAATGCAGTGTACAATCTTCTATCGAGATAAACACCGTTGTGATGCTTCAGTATGTCACGAGCCTTTTCTTCTATCTTAGATAATTCTTCGTCATCAGTCATAATCATATACCTCGCAAACTAATCAATGAATTAATGTAAATCTGCTATTATTATCATATATCCTTACTTATCAATATAAATTTCTCATAATAGGATTAAAAAGAGAGATATTACAATATATTGAAGTACTTACTTAACAAATGATTTTATAATTTAATGAAAATTATACCCTTTAAATTATTTTTACCGCCAAATTTTATTCATAGTAGATTACAAATAGTAGATTAATGGTTTTTTGTTGAATAAATAATTTATATCAGGAATTTAAGATCAGATGGTTAATTACATGAAGTTTCAATGATATATTATATTCACAGGAGGGCAGGTTTGTGGAAGAATATCGCGAAGTTAACGAAGAAGAATTTAAAAATATTATTGAAACCTGTGAAAAGCTTTTGATGGAAGATCCAAAGGATCCTGAAGTTTGGACCCGTAAAGGAATGGCCCTAATGGGATTAGGGATGGCTGAAGAGGCTATTGAGAGTTTTGATAAAGCTTTAAAATTAGAACCTGATTTTGTTTGGGCACTGGACAATATGTGCATGGCCATGTTACTTTCAGAAAGATACGAAGAATCATTAGACTGTTTTAATAAAGCATTAGAAATAAATCCAATCGACGAAATTCTTCTCAACAACAAGGCATTTCTATTATCTTCGATGGGAAAGTTTGAAGATGCTATTTCCATATTTGATCAGATTCTCAATAATACTAAAAACAGATCTTTGATTCTTAAAGAAAAATCCAATTGTCTCTTAAATCTTGAAAGGTATGCAGAAGCGCTTGAATGCCTTTTAGAAATCCTGGAAAAAGAAAATGAATATCCCGAAATCTTCTTCAAACAAGGTAATGCACTTGGAGGTCTTGGTAAACCTGAAGATGCTTTAAAAGCATTTGATAAGGCTTTAGAATTAGACCCGTTGTACATAGAAGCTTGGAACTCCAAAGGAGTAGCATACAGTCTTATGAAATGCTATGATGAAGCTATAATATGTTTTGACCATGCAATTGATCTTGACCCTGATGATGACAGGGCATGGTTTTTAAAGGCAAAAACTCTTTTGGCCATGGTGGAATTGGGTGATGCCCTTGAATGTTTCAACATAGCACTCGATATCAACCCCATAAACACAGAAGCATGGTACAGGAAAGGAATCGTACTTTATGATCTGAAAATATTCCCCGCGTCCATTGAATCCTATGAGAAGGCAATTGAATTAGATAAAAATTCAGCAGAAGCATGGAATGGAAAGGCACTTTCACTTTATGAAATGGGTGAGCACGAAGAAGAGATAGAATGTTACAACAAAGCTCTTGAAATAAAACCAGAATTTTCTGAGGCATGGACCAACAAAGGAGCAACCTTTTTAACTATGGGATTGGACGATAAAGCCCTTGAATGTCTAAATAAAGCGTTAGAATTAAACTCTGAAGACCATAATGCATGGATGAATAAGGCGAGTGTTTTGATCAGACTCGAAAAACTTGAAGATGCAATAAATTGTTGTGACAAAGCGTTGAAAATAAAACCAATGCTATTACCTGCACTTTTTTTAAAAGTAAGAACACTTCAAACTATGGAGAAGTTTAAAGAGTCTGTTGAAAGCCTAGACAAGGTGATAGAAATGGACCCTGAAAATGATGAAGCATGGTTTTTAAGGGGAGTATCCATGGAATATCAGAACAAACCTGAAGAAGCACTAGAATCATTTAACAACTCCCTAAACTATGACCCAAAAAATATAGGTGCATGGTACTTCAAGGGCAGATCATTGATGTTTCTGGGTAAAACCAATGAAGCTATAAAGAGTTTTGAAATGGTTACACTCATGGATCCAGACAATTACGAAGCTTTCCTTTTAATGGGTATCATGTTATTGGAAATTGAAAGGTACAAGGAGGCACTTGAAAGCTTTGAAAGTGTTTTGAAATTAGATTCCAATAATGAAGAGGCCCTTATAAAGAAAGGTCAGTCACTGGGATTTCTGGAAGAACCAGATAAAGCTCTTGAATGTTTTGAGGAAGTACTGAAGATCAACGAAGATAGTATTGAAGCCTTGAATTATAAGGGAGTTGCTTTAAAACATATGAAAAATTATGAATCGTCTATTGATATTTTTAAAACGATAATTGAAAGGGAACCTGACAATCCATGGGCTTGGCACCAAATCGGTTTAAATTTCAAGGAACTCGAAAACTATGAAAGTGCTTTGGAGGCCTTTGACAACGCACTAGACTTGGATCCTAATTTCATTCTTGGACTAATGGAAAAGGGAGTGACTCTAGGTTTAATCAAACATTACCCAGAAGCATTAGAATCTTTTAATGAGGTACTTATAAAAGACCCTGAAAATCCTGATGCACTTCACTTTGAGAAGATGACCAAGGAGTTAATGGAACAGGAAGAAAATGTAAGTTAAATAAATTTATTCAATTGAATTATATTTAAAAAATGGTGAAAATATGGATTACAAAGAATTAAAGAGCTACATGGAACTGAGCCCCTTCGAAGTACAGTTTGCTCTGACTAATATAGCAGGAAATTTCAGAGATCACTCTCTCTTAAATGCAGGTCGTGGCAATCCTAATTGGATAGCAACCACCCCACGTCAGGCATTTTTTACACTGGGTAATTTTGCAATTGAAGAAACGAAATGCAACTGTAAATATATACACACAGGATTTCATGCAGAAAAGGCTAGGATAGCTGAAAGATTCTTTGAGTACGTATCAAAAAATCCAGATGCCCCTGGTATCAAATTTTTAAAAGATTCTGTTGTCTATGGAATAAATAAATTAGGTTTTGACCCTGATTCATGGGTATATGAACTAGTTATAGGGAGCATAGGTGATTTCTATCCTGAACCCGATCGAATGTTGCCCCATGCAGAGCAAGTGGTGCACTCATTTTTACTGGAATTTCTTTGTAACAACGAAATAAAATCATGTAAATACGACCTTTTCGCAACTGAAGGAGGAACAGGCGGTATAATATACGTGTTCAATTCTCTCATGGAGAACAAGCTCATAAAAAAGGGGGATAAAATTGCGTTAGGTTCTCCCATATTCAGCCCTTACCTAGAAATCCCACGTTTAAACGATTTTAATCTTGTAGAAGTGGAAATTGAAGCTGATGAGGAGGATGATTGGCAGTATCCTGATTCTGAAATAGACAAACTCAAAGATACTTCTATTAAAGCCTTTTTTATTGTTAATCCCGGCAACCCTATGGCTAGGTCTATAAAGGAAGAGACCGTTAAACGCATTGCAGATATAGTAAAAAATGATAACCCCAATCTCATTATCATATCCGATGATGTTTACGCGACATTTGTCAAGGATTTTCGTTCTCTCATGGCTGAAATACCATCAAACACCATATGTGTTTATTCATTCAGCAAACATATGGGATGTACTGGCTGGAGATTAGGGGTCGTCTGTCTGTATGAAGAGAATGAAGTCGACAATATGTTAAGCAGACTTCCAGAGAATGAAAAAAACCAGCTTAATGAAAGATATGAAAGTATAAGCTTGGATCCAAGTAACATGAAATTTATTGATCGCATGGTTGCAGACAGCAGATCTGTTGCCCTTAAACATACTGCAGGCTTGTCTCTACCTCAACAAGCACTGATGACCCTGTTTTCACTGTTCTTTATCATCGAAGATAATGTAAATTATATAGAAGGAACTAAAAATGCTCTTAATAAACGTATGCATGTACTCTATAAATCTCTTGGTTTGCCATTAGATTATGATAAAACAGGAACCAATTATTATGCTATAATCGACCTGCTTGAACTTGCAAGAGATAATTACGGAAATTTATTTGCAGAGTGGATGGTAAAGTCTTACAATGCACTCTCATTTGTATTTGCACTGGCAGATAAAGAATCGGTTGTAATATTGCCAGGATCCGGATTTGATGCTCCGAGCTGGTCTGTTAGGGTGTCACTGGCCAATCTAAAATTTGAGGACTATGAGGAGATAGGCAAGAAAATGTTGGAGACATTGGAAACAGCCTATGAAGACTACCAGATAACAACAAATTCAAGAATATGATTATTGATTAAAAATTTTCTTAAAATTTCTTTTTTAAAATTCTTTTTCCGACCCTATCAGGGATACTATTAGTTCATTGGGGCAGAAATTTATCTAGATAGTATAAGGCTTAGAATGCAAAATTATATTGAACTTGGTTTATAACCTTTGCAATTAGTTATTTAATGGCATTTAATCTATATTATATTGATAATATGTGTTTTTTAAATTTCAATAGAAGTAAGTTCTTAAAATAAGATTAAATTATGAGTATTTTTTAGAATAATGTATATTTTAATCTGATTAGCCTAAATTAAAAGGGATACTGTCTTCATTATTAGAGTCTTATATGCTTTTTAAATGATATTCAATAAATTAATTAATATTATAAGTATCTGCTTGTTTAGTGTTCAGTTAATATCTAATTTTAAAATTAAAAAATAGAATATTATTTATAAATTATTTTTTCTAAAGATATTGTTTTTTTTATATCCACTTTTCCTTTGTAAAAATTTCTTCGGTGGTTTTTCTTGGTCTGGCATCGGGTTTTTCATCAGGATATCCTAAAGTTATCATTCCAACTATTCTGATATCTTCTGGAATGTCTAAAACATTTTTTACCATATTTTCATCATAGGCACCTAACCAGCATGTCCCTAATTCAAGTTCTGTTGCCTGTAGTATCATAAATGATAGGGCTATAGACAGATCTACTGTATAAGCGTATTGTCCACAGGGCATTATTTTTTCAGATTCAGTTGAACAGGCCGCGATTAATATTGGAGCTTCAGCAACGTACTTTTGACCATGACATGCTACCACAAGTTCTTTTCTTGTGTCTGGATTTTTAACAACTAAAAATTTCCATTCTTGGCGGTTTGCAGCTGATGGGGCAATTCTTGCAGATTCAATGATCTTTTTCAACTTATCATCCTCAACTTCTGTACTTTTATACTTCCTAATACTTCTTCTAACTTCTATTGCTTCAGAAACATCCATAATACTTTCCTCCATTTATATGTTCAAATATTTTTTTGTAAAACTTAATTATAATGTATTATAATAATTCTGTAATTAGTTTTCGATGAACATTGTTTGTGAGCAGCTTTACGTGTCCCGGTAGTATTACTTTACTATCAAGTTTTGAAATTTTTTAAACCGAGCTTTTCAATGCTTGTTGATCCATTACTAACATGGAAGACAGACCTTCAACCTTTTTCCTTTAAATCTCAGTGTATTTAACAACAAATATATAATTCCAATTATCTGGATTAAAAAGGGTAATACCTCCTGGTGTATCTCCCGAGTGTATGACCCATGTAACTATCAACAATTTCTTCTTCAATGATATGATATCGGGTTCGACATTACTGTATCTGAGAATAAAAGCATCAATTTGTTGCAATTTGCAAATAAATGGACAGAATGCTTTTTTACCTGGAATATAGTCTACATCGTCTTTATGGATATAATCTTAGCATTTGTGGTTTTGTTAAGCTCATTTAAGCTTTAGTATAGTCCAGGTGATAATGTGTTATGACTATGGTCTTAATATCTTCAGGTTTGCGGTTAAGTACCTTTTCAACGTAATTCAATAATTTTACCCTTGTTATCGAGCGTTCCTATATCTATGAGACTAATATGATCCCGTTTTTGAGGTAACTGTGTGCGTTAATACCTTCTATAAAATATACGTTCTATGAATATTTCCATTTGAATCCTTCTTTTCACTTTTACAAGTATATAAATAATGAAATTATGACTTATCAATTTATAAACTAAGTTTATTGAAATAGGATAATCTTATTATAAATGAGTTTAATAACAATTAGAAGTTAACTATAACATTTTCAATTGATTATAAATAATTCCATTAACGGAGTTTAAATGCGTATTTTTTATCTTGGTGGGGCAATTGTCCTGTTGTTGCTTGTTCCGTTACTTCTTTATAGCACAAATAAATTAACAAAAGGAAATAGAACATCAACTTACTTAACAGCATTATTATGTTTTGTTGTTGGAATTGCTACTCTGTATCTTAGCCTAATCTAGAATATTTTGCAGATATGATTATACTCATTGAGAAGTAAGTTAAAAATTTACTTTATTTTGATTTGATTTTTTTTAAAAAAGAATAATAAAAAAGAATAGAACTATTGGGCTTTTTTTGACTCAACTTTCATATTAAAACCAGATATCCCGCCATCAGAAACTGTTTTAATAGGAGCTGAATATGTCGGTTGATTTGTACTTGTATTTTTAGGTGTTGTTGTATTATTGGAACTAGTACATCCTGAAAGTCCAACAACTCCAACTACTAATATTAATACTAAAACCAGATACATCCACTTCATTAAATCCCCCCATATGGTGAATATATAATATTATGTCAAAATTAAATATATTTTTTTCTTAAATAATGAGTTGGATTCCTCCAAATCTCATCTAACAAAAGATCCAAGATATTTATTTTACTCAATACTAAATGTTGTAATTTATTAAATATAATTTTATAAATTAGCATATCTACTAAACACTTTGATTTTCTTTAAAATTAATTTTAGTTCCTTTATCAAGGTTTAAAACATTATTAAATTTTTCTGAATTTTTTTAGTTACTTTTCTACTTTGGTTATGAAGTTAAATAAATTTAATATCCCAGGAGTACAAAATTTTATTAATTGAGGTTATTGCATGAAACTTAGAAAAGATTTTATTGTGCTTCCTACTTTAAGATCTGGTGATGATCAAAGTATTGAAAAACATGCAGACTGGTTGGAGCTACTCTTCGATCTCATATTTGTTGCAGCCATATCACAGCTTGCATTGAATTTGAGTGGTAACTACTCAGCAGTTACATTTTTAGAATCTTTACCTCTATTCTTTGCTATCTGGTGGGGCTGGTCGGGACACACCTTTTATTTAGACCGTTTCGGTACTGATGATATTTTCAACCGGGTCGTAACAATGGCTCAGATGGTTGTTGTTGCTTCATTAACCATTAATGTTAGAAATGCATTGACAATTACAGGATCCGGTTTTGCTATTTCTTATGCTATTTTGAGATTCATACTTGTTGCAGAGTATATCAGGGTAGGGAGATATCTGCCTGAAGCCCGGCCTCTCACTAATCGCTACAGCATTGGTTTTGGTATTGCGGCCTTAATTTGGTTGATATCTGCATTTGTACCTGCACCGGGACGTTATGTTTTGTGGGTAACTGCTTTACTTGTCGATTTCTTAACCCCGCTCACAGCTGGTGAGATCCATATTAACTTTCCTGTACATCCAACCCATCTACCCGAAAGATTTGGTCTTTTCACCATAATAGTAATTGGAGAGGCCATAGTGAGCGTTGTAATTGCAATCAGTAACGTAGGTTTGAATCTTTTTATAGGTTTCATAGGTTTAATGGGGCTTATAATATCTTTTACCCTGTGGTGGGGATACTTTGAGGAGGCTGGTGGTGCTGAAGCTAGAGCTCAGTTACGTGGTGATCAAATTGGAAAATACCAGCTTTGGCTTTACTCACACTTCCCCCTGATGTTAGGTATTGTTGGAACTGCTGCAGGAATAAAACACGTGGTACTACTACCTTTTGGAAACGACCTTTCGAGTTCGGATACATGGATACTTTGCATATCCCTTTCTGTTGCTCTTTTATCCCTCAGTATGATCTTCCTTTCATCATTTAACTTGGAAGATTGTAAAAGCAGGCTGCTTTTGGTATTTAGAATTCCATACTATTTGATAATAGCATTAGTTTTTGCAACGGGATTTTTAGGATCCATAATTTCAGGATTCATGATTCTGGTAATTTTAACGTTGCTTTGCATTATTAAAGTGATTATTTCCCTTAGAGAAATGCCAGAGGATATTTGTTTATTATAGAAAAAAGGTATAATAAAGATATAAATTAATTTTTATCAAATAATTTTCTTTATAAAATCCATTTCAACATTATATTCCGTATTTAAGAAAATATCTCCTTTATCAGTTAATTTAAGGTTTGATCCATCAAACTCCGATACATATTCTGATTTTATAAACCCTTTATAAGTTAATGAATCGATAATAATCCTTAACTGTTTTTCTGTAAAGTTTGAAAGCATTCCATAGGATTTTAGACTATCAAGTTTGTATTTCAAAATGAAGGGCGATTTTTTTCCCTTTAAAACCAGCATGAAACGTTTTATACCCAGATCTATTGTAATCTCCTTAAGGCACATAAGTATTATTTTTGAAATTACAGATTCATAATCCATTATTAATCTATCAATTATAGGTAAGGAATTTTCATGGATAATTCGGTCTCTAAACTTGAGGTAATCATCGAGTTTTTCGTAATACTCCATTCCATAACCGCATCTGCATGTTTTTAAATCCTTTCCAGCACTTTCATCTGCTAATTCATAGTAAACATCACATTTTTTACATATCATATAAGGCATTTATCCACCATCAAAGTTTTAAATGATAAACTTTATTAGAATTCGTCAAGATCTGATCTGAGAGTTAGATTCCAATCTTTATTATTATTCACTTCCTAAAAAATTAATTATATGTTTTTTGTGATATTTTTCACAAAAAATTTAACTTAAATTTGAAACAATAATCCTATAAATCCTCACGATAACTATTATACATCGTATCAACAATAATTGATTCAAATAAATAAATTGTATCAGTTAGAAAGTATTGGTGATGAATAATATGTTTATGGATGAAGAATACTGTGAAATATCTTTCAATAAGATATGCCCAAAGTGTGGTGTGGGAAATCCGGAAGATGCAGAAAACTGCATTGTATGTAATAAAGATCTCTCTGAAACTCTTCTTTTCTTTGAAGATGAATTTTATGATTTAGAGATTACAAAAGAGTTTTTTATTGAATACAGAAAAAATTTTTACAGAACAAGGAGAACTGGTAAGGTTAGGAAGTTTAGAATCGATAAAATGGAGAAAATAAAATTCGGACATCCAGTTACAAGGTTTAGTTTTGAATATGATGGGAAAAACGAAGTATATGCACTTAAAGATGAAAATTATGATTCTTTAAAGGATTTAATGATTAAGATGCGAATATACAGCAAGAAATAGCTACCATATACCCTTAATACAATTATTTTACAAATACGATTAACAACTTCTGGTTTTAAAGGTCCTTAATCTATTTAATGCTGCTGCAATTTCAAATTTTCTGGGCATAGCAATGTTGTTAGGAAATTTACGCCCCTTAGGTGCTATGATGTCGAGTCCCTTATTTAAAATGTCCATTTCTATCATTTTAACTACATCTGCCATGGATGTTTTCCCATCCATATGATACTGGGATGTATAATTTATGGCATATGCTATAGCACGTGTCTGGCTGGTATCAACAAGCTGTTCAACCTGTGAAAGGTCTATGTTTTCAGATCCAAGGATTATAATTGATAATCCGCGGTTATCAAGCTTTAATTTACGGCCTTTAAATGTTTTAATACTTTCTGATACCGGACATCTAATTTTCAATCTGAAATTAAAGTCTACTTTCATCATCCTGTTAATGGGAAGCTCATCTCTAATCATCATTGCATCTTTAGTAACATTTTCTGGTATATAGTTATCCAACATAACAACTGTGTCTGCAACTTCGAAGTAATCACCCGACCCACCCATCACTATAACGGACGATATGTCTTTTTCTGAGTAAAGCTCTCTGACCCTGTCTATAAATGGAGTTATGGGTTCTTTTTCCTGGGATACAAGACGCTGCATTCTCTCATCCCTTATCATGAAATTAGTGGCCGATGTATCCTCGTCGAACATCAAAAGACCTGTGCCCACTTCAATGGCTTCAATTATATTTGCTGCCTGGGATGTGGATCCAGATGCGTTCTCTGTAGAGAACTCTGTTGTGTCCTTATCCATGGGAGGGTCATGTATGAATGAACTGATGTCAACATTTTCTATTTTCCTACCATCTTCAGCACGTATCTTAACAGCACTTTGATCCGTTACAACCCATTCCCTTCCATCCCCATATATATGATTATAAACACCCCTCTCAATTGCCTTAAGCAGTGTTGACTTACCATGGTATCCACCACCAACTATTAAAGTAACACCCTTTGGAATACCCATACCCGTAACAGGCCCATGGTTAGGAGTTTCAATAGTAATTGATAGAGATTCAGGTGTTTTGAAAGGAACTGCATTTTTCAGTGGTTTTTCAGATACACCACTCTCTCTAGGAAGTATTGAACCATCCTTTACAAATGCAACAAGTCCATGCTTTTTAATTTCCTCCCTTAAAAAATTTGCATCCTCATAAAGTTTCACTGCCGCCCTAAGATGTTCGGTGTTCAGTTTTTGATAGAAACATGATTCTTCAACCAGAAGTGGCAGTACTTCAAGGAGTATTTTTGATGCTTCTATGCCCATGATCCTTCTTCCCCGAGCTGGCAGTCCAACTGAAAATCTTATCTCCAGCTTTCCAGGGCGGATGTTAACGCAGCTTCTCTCTAATACTTCCTGGCCACCCTTGTCAATTTGTACGACACCGCTTTTACCGCTTCCATTTCTTCTATTTGTATGTTTCCTTATTGAACCATCAAATATCCTGGCAATATAATCAGAAACAGCAATCCTCTGCTGGTGATTTAACAGGATTTCATTGGGAAATAGTGATCTTTCATCCACTTCAACCCTTAAATGAGATGGTCCTGCAAATGGATCTCTCTGAACATGGTCAATAAACAAAGTGAAAAACTCAAAGTTATAAATTCCCTTAATGTCATTGTATGCCTTGTAACTTTTACCATCTATTCTTTCAAGTATATTTTGAAGTTCTTTTTTTTTCTCATTGTTTTTCACTTATTTTATAGATAATAATAAAATAAGGTAAAATTTGATTATTTACTTGATAATTTTTTAAGATCATGATTGAACTGCTATTTCTTTCTACCAATTTTATGTAGCCTTTAGTTCTGTTACCGTGAAATGTAGTGTATATAGTTTCATGAAAATTTTCAATATTAAAATCATGTTTTATCAAGTTAAAAATTCTTCAGAGTGTGTAGTGATGGGAAATGAATAGTTCCTTTACACCAGATTTGGAGTCATCAATAATTATAAAAGTTCCCTTCTCACCTGTTACCGGATAGTCTCGCTTTTATCTATCACTGCAAATAGGGTTCTTCCAGTTCTGCCCGAAATCAGCCAATTAAAGGATGTTATCGTCCTTTAAAACACAATAAGCCTCAGATATAACCTTAATTCTTTCTTCCGGTAAAACAATTGTTGTTAGGAACACTTGTAAAATACAAGCATCAAATGATTCATCTGGAAATGTTAGTTCCCTTGCATCGGCAGTATCGAATTTCAACTTTTCTTTGTACTTTTCATTGGTTTTTAGAGCTGTATTTAATGCATCATCTATTGCACTACTATTTATGTCAAACCCGTTTCACTGTAACCTTCCCTTTGAAGTTGGAATGCTATCCTACTCTTAGCACATCTCAAATCCAGTACCTCAAAACCTTCATGAACTTTTTTAAAAAACAATTCATGGATCTCGAATGTGGATGGAGTTTCCTTCCCCTTGAATTGCTTCAAACCCGTTTCCCTTCCATAGATTATTATTTGATTTTAACATGTAAAATTGTTTTGAATAATTGAACTCTTGTGAGATAAACCTATTTACTATCAGAAACAAATCAATTAAAAAATATTTGAGGAACCCAATGCAAATACAGTACACAATATACTCTTTAATTTTAATTGCCTGTGCCATAATAAGCCTTTTTTTAGCATGGATTGCTTGGAAAAGGCGCGGAGTATATGGTGCATTATACCTTTTTTTATTGTTTATAATGGTGGCCGAATTGTCATTAACAGGTGCAATGGAGCTTGCTTCTGCAGATCTGACTATGAAGTTGTTCTGGGCCAAGCTAGAGTACATCGGCATCGTAACTGTAGCACCCCTATGGTTCCTGTTTGCACTTGACTACACTCAGAATCAAGAAGTGATCAAAAGACCTAGGATCATATTCCTTTTTTTAATTCCAGCTGCAACCATATATTTTGCAATGACTAATGAAATGCACGGACTCGTATGGCCATTTATAACACCCATAATAACTTCTCAAGGACTTATGATCATATATGGACACGGTCCTGTTGCCATAACATCTACTATTTACTCTTACATACTTATGCTGGCAGGACTGGTACTCATTGGGCAGAATCTTTTTAGAACTTCTCCCATATATCAACGTCAGGCCATGATGGTTTTTACAGCTGCACTGATACCATTTATAGTTAATTCATTTTATTCCGCAGGCATTAGCCCTTTTTACTTCGATCCAACACCTCTAGCACTAACTGCGTCCGGAATTCTTATATTGTGGAGTATATTCGGATATAAACTCCTGGATATAATGCCACCTGCCTATAAAAGCTTGTTTTATAGTATGCAAAATGCTGTGATGGTCCTCGATCCACAGGAAAGGATAATGGACATTAATCCTACTGCAGGAAAACTTTTAGGTCTCGATAATTCATCAATTGGAAAGGATATCAGCCAAGAACTGTACTTTTGGAATGGAATATCCCCAAATGGGAAGAAAGATGGTAAAATAGAAACAAAAATCAAAGGATCTAAATGGGCAGAAGTACAGTTTACCCCTGTTTTTCAGGGAGGACTTTTCTCAGGATGGATATACATCTTTGAAGATATAACTAACCGTAAACGATCCGAGGAACTCATAATAAAGTCTGAAAAAAAATACAGGGAACTTGCAGATCTTCTTCCCCAAACTGTTTTTGAAACTGATATGCATGCCAACTTAACCTTTATGAATGTTTACGCCTTTGAAATGTTCGGATATTCCCCAAACGATATTAAAAATGGTTTAAACATATTAGAACTTATAGTTGAAGAGGAGAGGTCATTATCTCGTGGAAAAATTAATGATGTACTTCTTGGACAGGTTTCAGGTGATGAGTACACTGGTCAGCGACGTAACAAGTCTAAATTTCCTATTATACTCTACTCAAACCCAATAGTTAATAATGGTGTTCATGAAGATTTTAGAGGAATAATAATAGATATATCTGATCTTAAAGACGCCGAAGTGGAGATTATTGCATCATTAAAAGAGAAGGAAGTGCTTTTGCAGGAAATACACCATAGGGTTAAAAATAATATGCAGATAATTTCAAGTCTTTTATCCCTTCAAGCAAATCACACCGATAGTGAAGAAGCTACTGAAGTTCTTAAAGAAAGCCGTGGCCGTGTTAAATCCATGGCAATGATCCATGAAAAACTTTACCATACACACAATCTAAGCCAGCTTAATATGGAAGAGTACTTGAATAATTTAGTTAGAGATATATTAAGGTCTTATTCTAATGTTTCAAGTAATATAACGGCCAATATTGATGTGGATGAAATATACCTTAACATTGATACTGCACTCCCCATGGGACTTATTGTTAACGAACTGGTTTCAAACTCCATTAAACACGCATTTCCCAATGGTAATGGGATAATAACTATTAAACTCAAATTTACTGAGGAGGAGTACATTCTAACTGTTTCAGACAATGGAGTGGGTCTTCCTGATGATATAGATCCCTTTGAATCGTCTTCTTTAGGTCTTAAGCTGGTTATAAGCCTTTCCATACAGCTTGATGGTGATCTCTCTGTTCTAAAAGATGGTGAAACATCCTTTAAACTGACATTCAAGGAGCTAAATTACTCTGAACGTAATGCCAGGGAGTGAATTAGATAATTTATTATTTTAAATTGACAAACAAGTTAAATCAAATATTATCCTTTAATAACACTTTTTTGAATTAATTTATATTATTTTTTATTTATCTCTGACATTTGACAAAACTATATATATGATAACATCTTAATATCGTTTAGTCGATATCGGGAACTTGATATTAAAAATATTTTAAGACATTTAATTTC
>Ga0182021_10005569_pt1 | contig 14932 bp, 9 predicted proteins | sample 612E3MmetaG_FD_120493 | JGI IMG/M metagenome (GOLD analysis project Ga0182021, IMG submission 120493) | Permafrost microbial communities from Stordalen Mire, Sweden - 612E3M metaG (Illumina Assembly) | ecosystem: Environmental > Terrestrial > Soil > Wetlands > Permafrost | place: Sweden... | reverse complement strand
GCTCGCGGCCACGCTCGGCGACGCGTTCGCGCGCGGCTTCTTCCCGGCGGCGCCGGCGCCCGATGCGTGCCGCTACTGCGACTTCGTCCGGATCTGCGGGCCGTACGAGGAGAAGCGCACGCGCGGCAAGAACAAGGACTCGGTCGAGCGCCTCGTGCAGCTGAGGAAGACGCGATGAGCGATGCCGAGGACCGCCGCGCGATCCGCGAGGATCTCGACGCCACGCTCGTCGTCGAGGCCGCGGCCGGCACCGGCAAGACGACGGCGCTCGTCGAGCGCATCCTCTCCTTGCTGCGAACCGGCAAGGCCACGCTGCGCACGCTCGTCGCCGTCACCTTCACCGAGAAGGCGGCCGGCGAGATGAAGCTGCGCCTCCGCACCGAGATCGAGAAGGCGCGCACCAGGGCGGGCAGCCCCGCCGAGCAGGAGCACCTCAACGTCGCGCTCCGCCAGCTCGAGGCCGCGCACATCGGTACGATCCACGCGTTCTGCGCGGACATGCTCCGCGAGCGCCCGGTCGAGGCGAAGGTCGACCCGCTCTTCGAGGTCGCCTCCGAGGACGAGTCGGAGCGCCTCTACGACGAGGCCTTCACGCGCTGGTTCCAGGAGACGCTGCAGTCTCCTGGCGAAGGCGTCTCGCGCGTGCTCCGCCGCGCGACGCGCGAGCGCGATCAGGACGGACCACGCGCCGCGCTGCGCAAGGCCGGTCGCAACCTGATCGAGCAGCGCGACTTCCCTACCCCGTACGCGCGCCCCGACTTCGATCGCAAGGCCGCGCTCGACGAGGTGATCGCCCGCCTTCGCGCGCTGGCGCAATACGGGAACAAGGCCACGTACCAGGACAACTGGCTCGTGAAGAGCATCCAGGAGATCGACCGCGTCGTCTCCGAGATCGGTCGTCGCGAGGAGATGGCGGGCGGGGTCCGCGATCACGACGCCGTCGAGGCGCAGCTCCGGCAGCTCGTTCGCTACAAGGGCTGGGGCTACACCGGCGGCCGCACGCAGTGGTTCAATCGCAACGAAGGCATCACGATGCAGCAGGTGCGCGACGAGCGCCTGAAGGCGAAGGACGAGCTCGATCGCGTGCTCGACGCCGCCGACGCCGATCTCGCCGCGCTCCTCTTCCGCGAGCTGTGGGGTGTCGACGCCGAGGGCCGTCCCGACCCCGTGAAAAAGGGCGTGATCCGCTTCTACGACGAGCTCAAGGCGCGCGCCGGAAAGCTCGACTTCCTCGACCTCCTCTTGCTCACGCGCGACCTCTTGCAGAGCGACGAGCGCGTGCGCGTGGGGCTGCAGCGCCGCTTCACGCATCTCCTCGTCGACGAGTTCCAGGACACCGACCCGCTGCAAGCGGACATGATCATGCTGCTCGCTTCGGACGATCCGAAGGAGAGCGATCCCGATCGCGTGAAGGTGGTGCCCGGCAAGCTGTTCCTCGTCGGCGATCCCAAGCAGTCGATCTACCGATTCCGTCGCGCCGAGGTGTCGCTCTACGAGGGCATCAAGGCGCGGCTGCTCGCGCAGTCCCCCGGCCCCGCGAGCCTGGTTCTTCTCCAGACCAGCTTCCGCAGCGCGCCCTCCATCCAGCAGCTCGTCAACTCGGCGTTCGAGCCGCGCATGAAGACGAACCCGCTCAAGTCGCAGGCCGACTACGTCGCGCTCGCGCCGAGCCGCCCCGATCCGGTCGGCCGGCCCACCGTGATCGCGCTGCCGGTCCCGCGGCCCTACTCGGACTACGGACGCGTCACGAGCTGGAAGATCGAGGAGTCGCTCCCCGACGCCGTCGGCGCCTTCGTCGACTGGCTCGTCAACGAGAGCGGCTGGACCATCACCGAGCGTGGCTCCAGCGAACCGGTGCGGGTCGGCACGCGTCACGTGTGCTTGCTCTTCAAGCGCCTCCAGAGCTTCGGCAACGACGTCACGCGGCCCTACGTCCGCGCCCTCGAGGTGCGAAGGCTCCCGCACGTGCTGGTCGGCGGAAAGAGCTTCCACGAGCGCGAGGAGGTCATCGCGCTGCGAAGCGCGCTCGCCGCCGTCGAGTGGCCCGACGACGCAATGAGCGCCTATGCCGCCCTCCGCGGTCCATTCTTCGCGCTCTCCGACGACGCGCTCATCGCGTTCAAGCACACGCAGCGCCACCTCCATCCGCTGCGCAAGCGCAACGACGCGCTCCTCACCGAGCTCACGCGCCCCGTCGGCGACGCGCTCGACATCCTGGCGCGGCTCCACGTCGGCCGGAACCGGCGCTCCATCGCCGACACCATCGCGCAGTTCCTCGAAGCGACGCGCGCCCACGCCGGCGTCGCGATCTGGCCGGCGGGAGAGCAGGCGCTCGGCAACATCCTGCGCGTGCTCGACATGGCGCGGCGGTTCGAGCAAGGCTCGGTCACCTCGTTCCGCGCCTTCGTGGGCCGCCTCGAGGAAGACGCGCAGCGCGGCGGCGTCAACGAGGCGCCCGTCGTCGAGGAGGGCACCGACGGCGTCCGCATCATGACGGTGCACAAGGCGAAGGGCCTCGAGTTCCCGGTGGTCATCCTCGTCGATCCCACGGCAAATGCGACGTTTCGTGAGCCCTCGCGCTACGTCGACCCGAAGCGAAAGCTCTGGGCGGTGCCCCTCTGCGGCGCGAGCCCGCAGGAGCTGCTCGACCGTCGCGACGAGATCCTCGAGCAGGATCGCGAGGAGTCGCTGCGCCTGCTCTACGTGGCGACGACACGCGCGCGCGAGCTGCTCGTGATCCCGGTGGTCGGCGACGAGCGCGACGACAAGCCCGCAGCGCCGGCTTCGAGCGGCGCGGCCGCGGCAAAGCCGGCCACGGAAGGCTGGCTCGACGCGCTCGATCCCGTGCTCTACCCGTCGGATCGTCGCGGCGCGAAGGCTGCGCCGGGCTGTCCGCTCTTCGGCGAGGACACGGTGCTCGAGCGACCCGACACGGCGACGCGCAGCACCGGCTCGTCGGTGCGTCCGGGTCTGCACAAGCCCGCCGTCGGCACGCACACCGTCGTGTTCTGGGATCCCAGCGCGCTCGGGCTCGACAAGGAAGACGACGCCGGTCAGCGGCAGCAGAAGATCCTCGCCATCGACGACAAGGGCATCGTCGCCAAGGAGGGCATCGAGCAGCACGCGGCGTGGCGGCGCGATCACGACGCCGCGCTCGCGAGCGGCGGCGTTCCCACGCTCGTCGTGCGGACCGTCACCGAGGAGAAGGAGGCGAAGCAGGCGAAGGAGACGAAGGACGCAGCGGACGCAGTCGAAACGACCGACGCGAAGACCGCCGCCTCCCGCGCCGTGCCGTCCGAGGTCAGCTTCGAGAGCACCGAGGCGTCGCGCCATGCGCGTCCGCACGGCAAGCGGTTCGGCATCCTCGTGCATGCCATGCTGGCGTCGGTGCCCCTCGACGGCGACGCCGCGGTGATCGCCGACGCGTCGCGCATCCAGGCCCGGATCCTCGGCGCGCCTCCCGACGAGGCAGCGGCAGCGCGCGACGTGGTGGCGGCTGCGCTCGCGCATCCTCTCCTCGCCCGTGCGCGCAAGGCGGCGCGCGTCGAACGCGAGACGGCCGTCATGCTCCGCGCCGCGGACGGCGCGATCGTCGAAGGCGTCGTCGACCTGGCGTTCCTCGAGACCGGCGCGGGCTGGACAGTGATCGACTTCAAGACCGACGTCGAGATCGCGGGGCGCAAGGACGACTACGCGCGCCAGGTCGACGCTTATGCCAAGGCGATCGCCGCGGCGACGGGCGAGCCGGCCAAGGGCGCGCTGCTGTCCGTGTGACGTGAGCTTTCCCGCGGCGGCGCTTGCGCACCACCTCGGTGGTGCCGCATTCTTCCGCCCCTCATGATTGCTCGCGCCTTCCCGCTGGTTGTCCTCGTCACCCTCGCCGCGGCATGCGGCGGCGGGGCTCCGCCGGCGACTCCGCCCGCGCCGGTCTCGAAGGCGGTCGCGCCCACGAGCACGACGGTAGCGGCCATTCCGGCGAGCGCGCCCGTCGCTCTCGCGCCCTTCGACGTCGATCCCATCGCGGTCGGCCTGGGTCGCACCAAGACCGGGCCGGGCACCGCTGACGATGTGGCTCGCGCGCGGGACGGCATCGTGCGGCTCTGCGACGAGAGTCTCGCTCGTGCCAGCGCGACGCTCGACGAGGTGCGCGCGATGGACACGAGGCCCGACGCCGAGCTCACGTGGGACACCACGGTCGGCGGCCTCGACCGCGCCAAGATCGCGCTCCGCAACGCCGGCGACTTTCCCTCGCTCATGGCCGTCGCGCATCCCGACGACGGCGTGCGCGATCGCGCGAAGGGCTGCGAGCCGAAGGTCGATCGCCTCGAGACCGGCATGTGGCTCGACGCAGCGCTCGCGCGCGTCGTGAAGCGTTACTCCGCGAAGAAGGAGCCGCTCGCGGGGCCGCGCGCGCGTCTCCTCGCGCACACGCTCCGCGATTTCCGCCGCAACGGCCTCGAGCTCGACGCCAAGGGCCAGGCGCGCGTCCGCGAGATCAACGAGGAGCTGACGAAGCTCGGTCAGGACTTCGACGCCAACCTCGCCGCCTCGCATCTCTCCCTCGATGCCACGCCCGCCCAGCTCGACGGCCTCCCCAAGGAGTGGCTCGCGTCGCACAAGCCCGACCCCGCGGGGAAGATCCAGATCTCCACCGACTACCCCGACTACTTTCCGGTCCTCACCTACGCGAAGGATCGCAAGGTCGCCCTCGACCTCTACAAGCTGTTCGAGAACCGCGCCGCCGACAAGAACGTCGGCGTGCTCGATCGCATCCTCCTCATCCGGAACGAGAAGGCGAAGCTCCTCGGGTACCCGACGTGGGCCGACTACGTCCTCGAGCCGCGCATGGCCAAGGACGCGAAGACGGTGGCGACGTTCCTCGAAGGCCTCAAGCAGCACCTCGCCAAGAAGGGCGACGCCGAGATGGCGGAGTTCCGCGCCGCGCACGCGAGGCTCGGCGGAAAGGTCAGCGATCCCATTCCGCCGTCCGATCGGCTCTACCTCGAGGATCAGCTCCGGAACACGAAGTACGGCCTCGATTCGAAGGAGGTCAGCCAGTACTTCGAGGTGCGGAAGGTGAAGGAGGGGCTCCTCACCATCACGTCGAAGATGTTCGGCATCACCTATCGCCCTGTCGATCTCCCGACCTGGCACTCCGACGTCGAGCCGATGGAGGTCGTCGACACGGCGAGCGGCAAGGTGCTGGGACGCTTCTTCTTCGACCTCTACCCGCGGGCCGGCAAGTACAAGCACGCCGCCGTCTTCGGCATCCGAGACACCGTGAAGCTGCAAGACGGCTCGCGTCTCGTTCCCATGGCCGCCATCGAGTGCAACTTCCCTCGTCCCGGTGGCGGCGGCGCGGCGCTCATGAGCCATCAAGACGCCGTCACGTTCTTCCACGAGTTCGGCCACGTCCTCCACCACGTCCTCAGCGAGGCGGAGCTCTCGTCGTTCGCGGGGACCGACGTCGCGCGTGACTTCGTCGAGTCACCCTCGCAGATGCTCGAGGAGTGGGCGTGGGCCAAGGACACGCTCGACCTCTTCGCGGTCCATCACGAGACCGGAAAGCCGATGCCGAAGGCGCTCCACGCGGCGCTCCTCCGCTCGCGCGGCTTCGGGCGCGCGCTCTCGACCCAGCGTCAGCTCTTCCTCGCGGCGCTCGATCAGACCTACCACACGCGTCCGCCGCCCTTCGACACCACGAAGGTCCTCCAGGAGGTGAACGACGCATACACGCCGTTCAAGTTCGTCGACGGCACGCACTTCCAGGCGAGCTTCGGTCACCTCATCGGGTACGACGCCGGCTACTACGGCTACCAGTGGGCGCTGTCGATCGCGCAGGACCTCTTCACGCGCTTCAAGAAGGAGGGCCTCTTGAACACCAAGACCGCCGCCGATTATCGCGCGGCGATCCTCTCGCAGGGCTCGAGCGACGAGGAGCAGAACATGGTCGCGAAGTTCCTCGGCCGCGCGCCGAACGACGCCGCATACAGGGCGTTCTTGCTCGAGTGAGCACCTTGACCACGATGCCGACGCGCATCACCAGCGTCAGCGCACGGCGGCTCGACGTCCCGATGAGGCGCGCCTTCGGGATCGCCGGCGGCGCCCAGGAGGTCGCGCGCAACGTGCTCGTCGAGATCACGCTGGCGTCCGGCGTGCGCGGCTGGGGTGAGGCCGCGCCCCTGCCTCCGTTCAACGGCGAGACCCAGGAGCATGCCCTCGCGGCGATCGCGAAGGCGGGCCCCGAGCTCGTCGGCGAGGACGTCCGGGCGTGGCGACGGCTTGCCGAGCGCATCTTCTCGCTGACCACGCAGAGCGCGTCCGGCCAGCATCCGTCGGCGTCCGCAGGTTGTGCGCTCGAGACCGCGGTGTTCGACGCACTGGCGCGCGCGAACGGCACGTCGCTACGACTGTTCTTCGGCGGCGCCGAGGAGGAGCTCGTCACCGACATCACCATCACGACCGGCTCCGCCGAGGACGCGTCGCGCGACGCGCTCTCCCATGCCGGGTTCGCGACGCTCAAGATCAAGGTGGGCGGACGCGACGGTCATGACGTCGACCTCGACGTGGAGCGCGTGCTCGCGGTCTCGACGGCGCGTCCCGATGCGCGCCTCTTGCTCGACGCCAACGGCGGGTTGTCGATCGACGAAGCCCTCCACCTCGCACGCGAGCTACGGGCGCGCGGGGTGGTGCCCGCGCTCTTCGAGCAGCCGATCGCGCCGGGCAGCTGGGAGGCACTCGCCGAGATCCGCGCCAAGAGCGGGTTGCCGATCGCCATCGACGAATCGGTCACGCGCCCCGAGGACGTGATCGCCGCGCATCGAGCCGGCGCGGCAGACGCGGCCAACGTGAAGCTCATGAAGTCGGGAATCGCCCGCGCCCTCGACATCGTCGCCGCCACGCGCGCCTGCGGCCTCTTGCCGATGATCGGCGGCATGGTCGAGGCGCGGCTCGCGATGGGCACGTCGGCCTGCCTGGCCGCGGGGCTCGGCGGCTTCGCCTTCATCGATCTCGATACGCCGCTCTTCCTCGCCGAGGACCCGTTCGACGGCGGCTACGTGTACCGCGGCGAGCGCCTGGATCTGTCGCCCATTCAACTGGGCCACGGCTGCATTCCGCGCGAAGGCGCGTAGTCGCCGTCACCGCACGACGCGGACGCGAGCTACTTGTCGCTCGCGTCCTTGGCGAAGAACAGCGCGAGCACCTTCTTGCCGAAGGAGTCGAACGCGTCGGTGGCCATCGTCTCGTAGACCTTCTCTTCGGCGGGCCCGGGCAGGATGTTGTCCTCGTCCTTGAGCACACCGAGCGCTGCCTGCTTGAAGACGTCCGCCTTCAGCTTGATCGGCTTCGCGTCGCCCGGGATGACGAAGGTCGCCTCGAACGGGAACGTGATGCCGACGTAGCTGCCGCGCGGCTTCTGGCTCACGTACGAGTGACCGGACCACTCCGCGGCATGCGAGATGAAGAGCGTGGGCACCTTCACCTCAGGGAGCGTCTCGACCTCTTGCGGGATCTGCGCGCCCACCGTCACGTCGAAGAGCTCGGGGCTGAGGCCCGCGTCGAACTTCGTCGCGAGGAGCTTCCCGAGGACGTTCTCGCGCTTCGTGCTGTGCTTCTCGTCGAACTGGCGCGACGGATACGAGACCTCGCCCATGAACGAAGGCGTCTTCGCGACGTACTGATCGGCGCGACCGATCGACTCGCTCTTCTTGCGCCGGAAGCGCACCTCGACGGCCGGCCCGTGCTTCTCGGCCCAGGCGAAGAGGCGCTCGACGAACGGGACGACGTTCTTGTCCTTGGTGGACGCGTGCTTCTTGTAGTTGTCGAGCTCGCGCATGTACACGGCGTGGATCGCCTCGCGCAGCTCCGGCTCGACGCCGTGCTCGGGGTAGTGCTTCGCGAACTCGTCGAGCGCCGCGAGCGTGCCGACCGCCTTCGCCTTCTCGAGCTCGGCGAGCATCGCCGTGCGGATCGACACGTTGACCTCGGGGCCGATCTTCGTCCCCGGGTGCTCCGTCTTGAACTTGAGGAGCGCGTCGACGGTGCCGGCACGCTCGGCGTCGCGCAGCTCGGCGCGCGGGAGGAGCGTGCCGCCGACCTCGTCCTTGAACTTCTGTCCACGCTCGAGATAGGCGCGATACGACTCGGTGTCGTTCGCCATGGTGGCGCGCGCGTACAACGTCTTGTCACTGCCGTTGTTGCGCAGCGCCCAGAGCGTGGGGGCAAGGATGGCCGCCACGGCCAGCGCCACCACCGGGCCGAGCTTCTTCCACGGCGGCATCCGCATGTCGTAGGGATCGCGCGGACCGACCGGGCTCGAGAACCGCGGGTTGTGGAGCGGGTCGACGGCGACCAGCTCCTTGGGGTCCTCGGTCGCCTTCGCATGCATCGCGCGATCGCGTGCACTCTGCACTTCGCTGACGATGGTGGACGCTTGCGCCGCGTCCGTGCACGCGAACATGAACGCCGCGCCGCCCGAGAACGCGACGCGGACCGACGTGCCCTGCGCGTCGACACCGGCGAGGTCCTGCGTCCAGTGGACCTTGAACTGATCGCTGCGCGCGTCGATGAGACACGCCGGGAACAGATAGACGCCGGCCGCGTAAGGCAGCGCCTTCTCGCGCACGAGGCGCGCGAAGGCCTGCACCAGCCCGAACGCCATCCCGAAGATGAGCGCCGCATACAGGACGAGGGCCTTGGCCGAGTGCAGGGCGAGGCTGCTGTCGAGCGACCCGTACCCGACGCGCGTCACGATGACGAGCGCCACCAGGCAGCCGCCGGTCAGCGCCAGCCAGACGAGCTTCGTCGGCTTCGCACCTTTCGTGGCGAGCAACGGAGCCGGCGGAAAGCCGCTCATCACCGAACCGACGAAGCGGTCCTGAATCGCACGTGGGAGCTTATAGAAGTCGACGGCCTTCATGCGGGACAAGGCGGGAGACCCCACCCGCGGCGAGCGTATCAGGCACTCTCGATACGTACGAGGTTCCGTGCAAGCGTCCCCAGACCCACCAGATCTTCGACGGCTCCGCCCAGATGGGGCGTCGCGATCGCCGATCCGGACTCGGTCTCCATGCGGAGCCGCGCCAGGAGGTCTCGATCGCGCTGCGCCCGCCAGCGCTCGGCGTCCGCGAGCTGCCCCAGCTTCTTCAGCGCAACCCGCTCGGTCTCGCTTGCGTCGGCGGGCAGCTGGATGCTCTCCGGCCCCGCAAAACCGCGTGTATAGGCCCAGCTTCGGTTGAGGACGTACCCCGCGAAGGGCAGCCCGAGGTCCTTGATCTTGGCCTGGAAGAACGAGGCTTCTGCGAGCGCGGCCGGCTCCGGGCTCGTCACCAGCAAGAACGCGGCGTCGTCCGAGGAGAGGAGCTTCCGGACCGCCTCGGCATGGGCGCGCATTCCGCCGAACATGCCGGAGAACGCCCCCAGGAACCCCTGCAAATCCTTGTAAAAGCCCTCGCCGAAGGCCCGCGAGAAGACGCGCTCGATGAGATCCGACGCGGCCCGCATGAACGCGCCCTTCTTGGGGAGGAACACGCCGATCACGCGCTCGTCGAGGAACATGGAGAGCTTTCGCGGCGCTTCGAGGAACTCGAGGGCGTTGCGCGAGGGCGGCGTGTCGAGCACCACGAGGTCGTATTTTCCCTCGGTGGCGAGCGTGTAGAGGGCCTCGGCCGCCGTGTATTCCTGCATGCCGGCGACGATCTTCGAGAGGTGCTGATAGAGACGATTACCCAGGATTTCCTGCACGCGGGCCTCGTCGGTGGCGAGCCGCCGTACCATCGATTCGAACACCACCTCGGGGCTCAACATCCACGCGTAGAGCTCGCCGTGGATCGGGATCCCGAGCTCGTCGAGCTTCGCGCGCGGCACCGGCGACGGCGTGCGCGCCGCCTCGGGAATGCCCATCGCCTCGGCGAGGCGCCGCGCGGGATCGATGGTGAGGACGAGGACCTTGCGGCCGTGAACGGCGCTCGCCACGCCGATCGCCGCCGCCGTCGTGGTCTTGCCGACGCCGCCGGCGCCGCAGCACACGATGACCTTCTTCGTGCGGACGAGCGGATCGACGAAGGTCGTCGTGTCGCGCAGACCGGGCACCACGTCGGGCGGCCGATTGCTGGGCGGTCGGTTGCTCATGGCATGCTCTCGACGGCCATGAGCGAGGCCATTTCTTCGGCGAGACGCGGCCCGTCGAGCCATACGTCCTGGAGGGCGACGATCGGGACCTTCACCTCGCGCTGCAGCCTCGCGAGAGAGAGGCGCGAGCGATCGATGCGCTCGATCGTGCGCTCGCCGAGCGTGGGACCGCGACCCGCGAGCATCGCCCGGACGGCCTCACGCTCTTCGTCGCTGAACGGATCGAACGGCACGCGGTTCACTATCACCTGGGCGAGTGGGATGTCGTGCTGCGTGATGCCCCTCGCGAGCTCGAGCGCCTCGCTCACCGGAAGGGTCTCGGGGAGCGTCACCACGATGGCTCCGGTGCGCGCCTTGTCGGTGAGGAGCTCGAGCCCTTCCCGCACGGCCGCGGCGATGGGTCCGCTGGGAATCACGCGCAGGAGCGACGCCGGGATCTGCGCCAGCGCCAGCGCATGGCCGGTCGCCGGGAGGTCGACGATGATCATCTGGTGCTCGTCGGTGCCGTCCCGCCGCTTCATGCGAACGAGGTCGAGAAGCCTGTAGAGCACACCCATCTCCGGAAACGTCGGGGCGGCGGCGAGGAAGCGGCGGATGGCGGCGGAGCGCATGGCGGCGTCGGCCAGGAGCTTCATGGGCAGCACGTCGCGCAGGAACTTGGTGTGGCCGAGATGCGGCGCGAGCAGCACCGCCTTCATGTTCTCGCTGACGGTGACCGGCTCGACGTCGAGATGATCGACGCCCAGCGCGTCGGCGAGCGCGGAGCTGGCCGTGGGATCGCCGGCCATCTCCGCGCAGAGCACGCGCGTGCCGCGGCTTGCCGCGAATCGCGCGAGCGAAGCGGTGACGGTCGTCTTCCCGACGCCGCCTTTGCCCGTGACCAGCACGGCGCGCAGCGGAAGCAGCCTCTTCAAGCGGATCCATGCCTATCACAGCCTGAGGGGCTCCCGCGCGGTGCTACGCTGGTGGGCATGCCGAGCAAGGACGAAGAGGACATGGTCGAGGTCCGCTGCCCCGAATGCGGCGCCACGGTGCGCGTGACGGTCGCCGAGGCCGAGCGCACGAACAAAGCCAAATGCCCCAAGGGCCACGAGGTGCCGCTCGCCAAGGCCCTGGGCTGAGACGTGACGGGGCGCGCTCCTCGCCCGGCGGCGCGAGCCTCGCGTCTCGCCGTCGCCGCGGTCGTCGTGGCCGTCCTCGGGACCGTGCACGCGGGCTGCGGCCAGGATGCCGCCAAGGAGCTCTTCACGAGGCCCGTCGACGCAGGCACCGGAGCCGACGTGACCGACGAGCGACCCCCGATGGTCGACGAGACCCTCGGCGGGCCGTGCACCGAGGACGCGCAGTGCGACGACGCGATCGCGTGCACATTCGATCTCTGTGACCACACGGTCCAGTGCTGCCGGAACACGCCCGACGACACGCAGTGCGCCGACGCGTTCTACTGCAACGGGCGTGAGAAGTGTGTGCTGCGCCTCGGCTGCGCGGCCGGCCCGGTCGTCACGTGCCAGGACGACAACCCGTGCACCATCGATCGCTGCGTCGAGAGCACCAAGAGCTGCGAGCACAACCCGCGCGACGTCGACGGCGACGGCGACCCGGACGACCACTGCGTGGTCATGCGCGACTGCGACGATCTCGATCCCGCCGTGAGCAGCACGCACAGCGAGGTGTGCGGCAACTTCAAGGACGACAACTGCAACGGCCAGGTCGACGAGGTCGGCTGCGTCCAGGCCGCCAACGACGTATGCGCGACGGCGCTCGCCGTGAGCGCGTCGGGCACGTACCTCGTGTCGACCGTGGCGACGAAGCGCGACTACCCGACCATCTGCCCCACCGTCGCGACGCCTCCCGCCGCGCAGGACGTCGTCCTCAGCATCACCGTACCGGGCGCGGCCGGCGGCCCCCCGCAAGACGTCGAGGTGTGGGCCACCGCGCAGTCCTCGAAGGACGAGGTGGCGGTCGCGCTGCGAACCACCTGCGTCGACGCTGCCAGCGAGGTGGGCTGCGGTCACGTGGCGGGCGCGTCGTCGGGACGCGCCATCGCGCGAGGCGTCGCGCCGGGCACCGTGATCCACGCCATCGTCACGACGCAGCAGGAAGGCGCCGTCGACGTGAAGGTCGACATCCGCGCGGCGACGCCGAAGCCGACCAACGAGTCGTGTGCAGCGCCGCAGCCCGTTGCCGTCGACACGCCCTTCACCGTCACGCTCATCGACCCGAACAAGGACGTACCGAGCGCGTGCGACAAGGTGCAGACCGGCGAGCTGACGTATGCATTCACGCTCGCGCAGCCGAGTGACGTCCGCATCTTCGCGTCGACGCTGGTGGGCGAAGGCGATCCCGTGGTCTCGCTTCGCGACACGTCGTGCACCGACGAGCTGCGCTGCCGGGCGTCGGGGGCGTTGCCGCTCTTCGCCCGGAACCTCGCGGCCGGCCCGCATGTCATCACGGTGGCGGGCACGACGCAGCTCGACGCCAGCATCCTCGTGAAGACCTATCCGCCGACCACGCCGCCGCCCAACCAGAGCTGCGCGACCGCGCCGCCGATCGCGTTCAACACGACGATCGCGGTCGATCTCTCGTCGCAAGAGGACGCCATCAAGAACGGCTGTCTGCCGGGCGGCCCCGCTGCAGCGTACGAGCTCACGCTCACCGAGCCGAGCGACGTGCTCGTGATCGGTCGCTTTCCGATGAACGAATCGGGCGCGGTCGCGATCAACGGACCGGCCTGCACGGCGGCGGATCTGGTCGTGCCATGCACCCCGGGTCAGACCCCGCAGCGCGTGTCGAAGCGCAATCTCGCGGCGGGGACGTATCGCATCGTCATCGCCGACGAGCTCGGCCATACCGCACAGCTCTCGGTGCTGGTGCGACCGGCCGTTCCGCCGACCGCCATCGGCGCGACGTCCGACACGTGCCTCGACGCGTTCACGATGCCGCCGACGGGCGGCTTCTTCGCCGGCGACACGACCACCGTGACCGCCGACTTCGGCGCCGGATGCGATGCGCCCGGCCAGCCGATCGGCGGCGCGAAGGACCAGATCATGAGGCTCGACCTCGCGCAGAAGCAGCGCGTGGTCTTCGACATGACCGGGTCGTTCTACACGACGATCCTCGACATCCGTGAGGGCGTGATGTGCCCGGGCACCGAGGTGACGAACGCGTGCTACGTCGGCTTCAACCCGGGCAAGAGCTTCCTCGACCTCACGCTGCCGTCGGGCACGTACTGGGTCCAGGTCGACGGGTACAACGGCGACCGCGGTCCGTGGGACCTCGACGTTCGCGTGCTACCTCCGCTGCCTTGAATCATGGTCGTCCGTGCGAAGCACGGTGTCGCCGCAGGCGAGTATGGGGAGGCTCGCGAGCGCCGCGAGCGAGGGGAACGAAGTTCCCACCAGGGTAGAACCTAAATGGGTCTGCGCGGTTCTCGGGACGAGAATCGCGCTCCCCATTTAGGCGGCGGCGGGGAGCGCGGGGGGCCGGCGGCTGTCGAGGTTCTTCTTCGTGAGCCCGGCCGCGCGCTGCATGACGAAATCGATGAGCCGCGTGGGGAGGATCGCGAGGAAGGCCAGCATCACCGCGGCGAGGCGCGGCACGACGTAACGGACGCGCGGCCGGCGCGCGAGCGCCGCGTGGACGATGGCGCGCGTCGTGACCTCGGGGCCCGACGACCCGGCCTCGAATTGCTTCCGGAAGCGTTCGGCCTGCGCGATGACCGGCTCGTAGGCCGAGCCCGCGAACGTGGAGACGTCGATGGTGTCCATCGCGCGATCGTTGAACTCGGTCGCGATCGGCCCCGGCTCGATGATGCTGACGTCGATGCCGAAGGGCGCGAGCTCGTTGCGGAGCGCATCGGAGAGCGACTCGACCGCGTACTTCGTCGAGTTGTACGCGCCCATGAGCGGGAACGTGTAGCGACCGCCGATGCTGCCGACGTTCACGATGCGTCCGTCGCCGCGCGCTCGCATCTTGGGCAGGAACGCGCGCGTGACCGACATCAGGCCGAACACGTTGGTGTCGAACTGGCGGCGGAGGTCGGCGTCGCTGACCTCCTCGACGGGACCCATCTGGCCGTAACCGGCGTTGTTCACGAGGACGTCGAGGCCGCGTCCGTCCGTGAGCGTGTCGACCTCGGTCACCGCGGCTGCGACCGACGCCGTGTCGGTGACGTCGAGCTTCAGCGTCTCGAGACGGCCGCCGCTCTTCTTGGAGAGCGCTGCCGCCTCGTCCTTCAACGTGGCCAGGGCCGGCTCGCGACGACCGGTCGCGATGACGTGATGTCCCTGACGAACGAGCTCGAGCGCCGCGTGTCGTCCGATACCTGCCGTGGCGCCCGTGATGAGGATGGTCTTCATGGCTTCTCTGGGTCTCCTGCGGAATGAACGTTCATTCCGCTCCTACGCGGAGGCTCGGCCGAAGCTTCCCCCGCGAATCGTTAGCATGCTGAGGATCAGCGACGGATGGCTTCCCAGACGCACTCTTCGGCCTGGGAAATGATCTTTTCAGTCAACACGATACGGCCTTCGCAGCCGCCCTGGACGAGACCGCGGAAGGCCCCCCAGACCAGCGCGAGGAGCACCTCCGCCGGGACGTCCTTGAACACCTGGCGGGCCGAGGCCGCCGTGATGAACGTGTGGGCCATCACGAGGAGCTCGCCCTCGAGATCATGGCTCTTTTTGTCGAGATACGGCGCGTGGTGATGGAGCTCGAGGAACTGGAAGGCCCGGGGGCTCTTCTGCGTGAACGCGATCGCCGAATGCCAGAAGTGATGGAACGCCGCGCGAGGCGGCGCGCTCGG
>Ga0182021_10005567_pt1 | contig 14938 bp, 9 predicted proteins | sample 612E3MmetaG_FD_120493 | JGI IMG/M metagenome (GOLD analysis project Ga0182021, IMG submission 120493) | Permafrost microbial communities from Stordalen Mire, Sweden - 612E3M metaG (Illumina Assembly) | ecosystem: Environmental > Terrestrial > Soil > Wetlands > Permafrost | place: Sweden... | reverse complement strand
GGCGCGTTGCGCACGAGGGCCACGCCGCCCAGACGCGCGCGCTGCAGGTCGGCATGCGGGACGCCCACGCGGTCGATCCAGAGGCTGCCCTCGGTGTTGATGTATTCCAATAAGGCGGTCTCCTCGATCTGGGCCGTATAGAGTTGTTCGAGGTGGTGCTTGTCGCCGGTGAGTTGCCAGGCGAATTGCCCGCTGGTCGAGGCGCGGAAATTGTTGGCCTGTGCGCCGGGGCGGCTGTCGGGCGTGCGGCCGCGTTCGCCGCCGAGAATGCGCGGACCCCACTCACCGCGGAGGCCGAGGAGGTCGAGCGCGTCGGCGTTGACCGACGTCAACGTTGTGGTGCCGCCGTCCAGGATCGGATCGAGGTACTTGTGCTGGCCGGTCCATTGCCAGGCCGTCCAGAAAACCGGCCAAGGGAAATAGGCGCGTGTGGCGGAGGCTTCCCGGTCGGTCGCAAACTCGATCGCGCTGGGAATCCCCATGCGGCCGGTCGCGTCGGCATGCCGGTGGGCGAGCAGCCCGTCGGCGAGTTCGAGGAGGATCTGCTTCGCCGTCGGGTTGCCGTTGTAGTCAACCAGCAGTTGGGCGGGTTGGAGGACGAGGTAGGAGTAGGCTTTGGCCCAACCCCAGACGCCGTCCTCGGCGACGCGCGTGCCGCTGTAATAGGAGGAGCGGATATGGCGGTGGCCGGCCGGGTTGATGGCGGTGAGGCCGATCACACCGCGCGTCGTCTCCATCGCGCGCTCGAGTTGCCGCGGGCTGCCGGGGTTGAGGATGAGGTTTTGTCCGAGGCAGTTGATGCCCTCCTCGTAACTGTGCAACTCGTCCGTCTGGATGGTCGGCAGGCCGCGCGTGAACATGCCGTTCGCGTAGCAGGCGTCGAGGACTCGGCGGAGTGAACCGGCGATCTTGTCGGGTTCGCAGCCCATGAGGGCGACGCCGGGCCAGGTGTTGGTAAGATCGGTGTCATCCGACAACCCGCCGCCCAGGTCGCCATAGGCGATCTGGCGGTGGTCGATGTAGTAGTCGACGAAGCGTTGTACGCGGGCGAGCAGCTCGACCTGGCGGAAGGCCCATAGCGGCACGCCGACTGGCGGCTCCGGTTGCGTGAACGGCGGCCGCGGCCAGCCAGGGAACGCCGCCGCCGCATATTGGCGGCCGAGGACGTGGTCGGGATTGACACGGAGCAGGTCCTTGAGGTCGCCTTCGAAGCGATTCCAAAGGTTGTACTGGGGGCTGTGCGGGTGCTCTTCGACCAGCATCGCGTAGGCATCGCGCGCCTGCGTGAAACGGTCGAGCTCGTGCTCGGCGCGGGCCGCTGCACGGGGCTTGAACACGAGCCGGATTTCCGCACCGGCGAGCGAGGCTGCGTTGAAATCGCCGCCCGCGCCGGCGATCGTGAGGTAGAGGCTGCGCCCCGGCGGAAGGAGGCGGTCGCGCAGGTCGAGCCAAAGCGTATGCGCCTCGCCCGGCTTTACCGAAAAGGTGAAGTCGAGCATGTCGCGCATGGGCCAGAGCGGATCCTTCACCCGGAGGTTGAGCGGGAAGAGCGATCCGTGCGTCGGCTGGACGCGCAGGGCGGGTAGATCGATGGCGATGCCGTCGAGACCGCCGTCGACCTTATCCAGCGCGTGCGCGACATCGCCGCTGTCGCACGGGATCAGGACATGCACGAGCGGCAGGCCGGGTCGGGCCGCGACCACCCCGGAGGAGGCAGGGAGTCGATCAGCCGGGCGCGCGACGAGCATCGCCTGTTCGTCGGCAGGATGGCGGCCGCGGATGAAGGCGACCAGCGATCCGAGGCAGGGGTCGTCGGGCGGTGTCGCCTGCAGGGTGTATCGCAGCTTGACGCTGCCGGCGGGCTCGCTCCCGGCGGTCACCCAGTAGGCGGCGAGTTCCTCGATAGGTTCCTCCTGCTCGGCATTGTCGAACCGGATCTTCCCGCCAACGCGTGGTGCGGCGAAGCGATGCACGGTCTTTTCCTGGCCTGGCGGTCGCTCGAACAGGATCGATCCGGCCGCGGTGTCCTCCGGGCCGACCCCCGGCGCCACCATCCGGCCCCAGGCGGCCCCCGCGATCTCCAGGTGGTTCCACGGTTCATCGGGCAGGTGAAACGTGATCGACTGGCCGGAGAGCACGTAGCAATCCCAGTCCGGGAGGTGGAAATAATCGCTGCGGCCGGGGAGCCGCGAGCGGTTGTAGACGCCGGGCCAGGTGGTTTCGCGGATGCCGTCGCAGGCCTTCCACCACCAGCGTTTCAGATCGTAGGCATCGTGGATCTCGACCTTGCGCACGGTCGTCGCGGCGGCGGGCAGGGTCGGCGGGGGATCGTCGGGGCGGTTCCATCCGTAGCGCCACCACCATTCGGCGCGCGCGCGATCATCGGCGAGGTCGCGCGGCGGCAGCGGCGGCAGTCCCGTCACGGCGTCGCCGCGGGCCAGCGCCGCGATCGCATCGTCCGACAGCGGGCGGTCGTAGATGCGGATCTCGTCCACGTCGCCGCCGCGGACGAAGTTGTAGTCGCTCTGCACTTGCCACGGGCTGATGATGCGCGAGTGCGGGCCGAACTGGTCGAGGCCGGCGTCGAGCAACGCGCGCTGCTCGCGGGCGGCGGCGAGTTTTCCGTTCACGTAGAAACGGATCCCTTGGGTCTCATCCCAGGCCAGCGTGAGGTGCGTCCAGGCTTCGGGCTGGGGAAACGGCTGGACCGTGGCGGACACGCGGACGCGAGCGAGCCCGGTGTCGGTGACAAACGCGTCGAAGCCGTGGCCGTTGTAGTCGATGCGCAGCCAGACCATGTCCCAGCTCGAATGATCGGCGAAAGCCACGCGGAAGACGGGGAACTCGGTGGGGCCGACCGGATCCCGGGCGCGCCAGAAGAATGCCAGCGTGCCGCGCTGGGCATAGATGTTGCCCGGCGCCCACCACGACAGGCGCTGGAGGTTGCCGCACCGCAGCCCCGGTCCCCGGGCGCCATCCGGGATCACGGTCACCTCGGCGTCGAAATTCGGTGCGGTCGTGCCGGCCGCGGAAAAATCCGCGGTCGTGCCCTGCGCGGCGGACAGGTGGAACAGCAGGCCGGTCTCAGGGGACGGTGCCACCGCGGCGGCCGCGGACAGCGTCAGGGCCGCGAGGGCGCCAACCGCCCATGGTCGCCAGGACGGCGGCGGGGGACCAGGCGGGCGGAACATGGCGTCACAGCGGCGTGGTCCGCTGGCAGATCTGCAGCGCCACCCCCCACGGGTCGCGCATCATGATCAGGATCGAGCCGTCAGGTTGCGGCTCATCCAGGAAGAATCGCGCGCCAGCCTTTTCGAGTCGGCGGCGCTCGGCGCGGGCATCGGCGGCGACCACGGCAAAATGGAACACGAGCGGATGCTGCGTCCCGAAGTTCAGCAGGGCCGCCTTGGGGTTGCTGTAGAGTTCGACAATCGTCCGCCCGGTCTCGTCGGCGAGAAAATGGGTGTACGGTGGTTCTTCACGCCGGCGGACGATGGTGAAACCCAGATGCTCCACGTACCAGCGGCTCATGCCGCGCGCATCGGGGACGTTGATGGCGAAATGCTCGAATTTCATGACGGGAAGGATGGCCCGTGCGGTTGCACGCGCACGGAAACTGAACGAGGCGATTCTGGGCGACTGGCGGGCGCGGTGCGAGCCGCAATCACCGCTCGCGGCGTTTTTGGGTCTCCTCTGTCAGCGGACGCGCCGGGGCGCCGGACCCCTGGCCGGCACGGGCTTTAAACAATCCGTCGAGCACGGTTTGCACCATGACCGCCGGCTTGGACAGGAACGCGGCCGGCCGGAACTCGGACGCGGTGGCCAGCAGTTCGTCATTGCGCACATCGCGAAGCGAGAGGGTGAGGGCGATCAGGTAGGTTTTGAAATCCCAATCCCAGCGATCCTCGTAGGTCAGGTACGCCTTCGCGTCCCTGGGCATGAGCGTGAGCGGGCCGCTCTCGGCCTGGATCCCGCGGTCCTGCAGTTGGCGCACGATCAGGGTATCCAGACCGTGGTTGTCGTTCCCGCTTTGCTGAACGAAGATATGCTTTAGCTGGTTCAGATCTTTCTTGGTCTGGACGTTGGCGTTGAAAGTGGCGCAGGCGGCCAGCAGCAGCCCGGCGGGCAGCAACGCAGCAGACAATCTCATGGTGAAAGGAGACACGACGGTTGCGCCTAGGTTTACCCATTCCTGGCAACTCGGCGAGCGCGAACCCGCCAGCGAGCGCGACCGTGGGCCCGCCAGAAGGGCGGGGGATGAGCGCTGCCACCGGGGTGAGGCGAATATGGTGGCTGGCCGCATGAAACTTTCCCCTCGGGGGCGCGTCTAATGCATAGGATAGGCAAAACCTCCACCCGGATTCATCCATGAAGACCAACGCCAATCTTTTCCGCATCCTCCTCGCGACAGCGGCCGGTGCCGCTGCGCTCACCCTGACCGACCTGCGCGCCGAGCCGCGGGTCGACGTCGGTCTCTCGGTCGGGATCCCGCTGCCCCATGGCTATCTCGACGTCAACGTCGGCCGGGACCATTTCTACATGCATCGGGGCATCTACTACCGCCGTGGGCCGCACGGCTACATGGTCGTGCCGGCGCCGCGCGGCGCGATCATCCGCGTTCTGCCCCCGCATTGCCCGCGTTACTATGTGAACGGAGTGTTCTACTATCGCTATGGCGACGTCTTTTACCAGGAGGTGCCCAACGGCTATGTGGTTTGCGAACCGCCGGTGACGGTTGTCCAACAGGCAGCGACGGCGGTGCCGACGCCGCCTGCCCAGCAGTACCAATCAGTGTGGGTCGGCCAGACGGAGTATCTCTTCAAGGACGGGCAGTTCTTTACCAAGACGCCGGACGGCCTCGTGTGGTCGGAGGCGCCGTTGGGTGCAGTGACCAAGGTGTTGCCCTCCGATGCGACCAGCATCTGGTATGAGGAGAACGAGTATTTCGAGTGCGATGGCGTGTACTTCCACAAGACGCCGGACGGCTACAAGGTCGTGACGGCGCCGTGGAAGAAGTAGCATTCGCCTGGCCGACCCGGCGAGGGCGCAGGCATCTCTCGTGGCGCGGGCATCGCGGCCTGCGTCACCTCTCCCGGCGGGCCAGCAGAACGCCCTGCCGCTGCGGATTCGTTTCGTATCAGCCGAGCGCCTTGAGGGCCTTGGCCGCCTTGGCGGCGTCCTGCCGGGTGTCGAAGGCGAGATAGGTGATAAATTTCCGGTCCACCACCGCGGCCGAGAGGCCGCGCATGTTGACGCCAGCCGCGCCGACCGCCTGCGCAATCTTCGCGCCGATGCCCCGGCGATCCGCGCCTTCGACCTTGAGCGTCGCGACGCGGTGCGCTCCGCGGAATCCACAGGCCCGGGCGGCCGCGAGCACCTTGCGGCCCTTGAGCGGCGTGAGGAACACGACGCCGGTTCCGGGCTTTTCGGGTTGGCGGCGCGCGATGGCGCATTCCAGGTTGGCGCCGGCCTTCGCCAGCGTCTTCATGATCGTGCCCAGCGCTCCCGGCTTATCCTTGATCTTGGCTGCCCATACGTCGGTTTTGGTGACTTTCAATGCCATGGCGAATTCTCCTTATCTTGGGGTGTTTGTTGCCCGAATCTAAATATTATAACCACGGCGCGGTCCGAAGGCAAACCGACAGTCACCCGCGTGGGTTGAATTCTGCTGCACGGCAGCTATTGGTGTCCTGCCGCCCGCCATGCCCGCGCCGAATGCCTCCTCCCGGCCTGCCGCCGTCCTCGTGCCCGTCTACCGCGCGGACGACGGAGAATTGCGGCTGGTGATCGTGCGCCGGGGTGACCAGGGACCGCATGGCGGACAACTGGCCTTTCCGGGTGGGAAATGCGAACCGGGCGACGGCGATGCGCTCGCCACAGCCTTGCGGGAGACGCGCGAGGAGATCGGCCTGGCGGCCGCCCAGGTGGAGATACTCGCCCGGCTGCCGGAGGTGGAGACATTCGTTTCGGCATATCGCATCACGCCTTTCCTCGCGCGCATCACACCGCCCGCAGCCTGGCGGTGTCAGGAGGGAGAAATTGCGGAATTGATCGAGGTGAAGGTCAGCGATCTTGTGCGCCCTGAGGCGCGCGGTTGCGGGGTTTTCCAGCCGCCCGGAACGCCGCAACCGGAAGAGATTTCGTTCTTCCGCGTCGGAGCCCGTCAGCTCTGGGGAGCCTCGTACCGGATTCTCGATCCGTTGGTGCCGCGGTTGCTGGCGGGCGATTGGCCGGTTTGAAGAGAGTCGGACCGGTCCGACGAGTCCGACCGCGTCGTAGGCCGCCGATCCGGGCCGGATTCAGCTCAGCGCGCGGGCTTCAGGTACCGGTCGGCGAAGTCGAGGAAGGTCTTCCAGTCGGCCGGCGTGATGGCATGGCCGCCGGTGTGGTAATAGAAGCCGAGGTCGCCGGCGACCAGGGGCGTGTCGAGCGGCGGCGGTTCGCTCGTGCCGAGATCCTTTTTCCCGAGCAGGCGATAGACGGGTCCGGCCGCCACCTCGGCCAGAAACTCCCCGCGCGGGTCGGCCCACTGGTCCTGCGTGCCGCCGGTGATGAACACCGGGTGCGGGGCGTTGAGCGCGATCAGCAGATGCGCGTCCACCGGCATCTCGTTCCAGTGGCCTGGGTATTTCTGAAAGTTGCCGGCGAACTGCCACGGAAAACCCGCGGCCATGTCGTCCACCGTCTCGCCGTAGTCGCGGCGGGCGAGCGCGGCGCCCATCTCGCCGCTGCAACTGGAGAACACCAGGGCGAAGCGCGGATCGCGCGCGCCCGCCCACAGCGCCGTCTTGCCCAATCGCGAATGACCGATCAGGGCGACGCGCCGGGCGTCCACCGCCGGATCCGTCGCGAGGTAGTCGAGGACGCGGCTTGCGCCCCAGGCCCACACCGTGATGGTGCCCCATTCGTCCGCCGCGGGTTTCGCCTGGCCCGGCGTGAGCGCCAAAGCCTGCACGCCCGCCTGGCTGGCCGTGGCGTTGTCTGGCTGGAACTCCGTGTAGCGGAAATCGGCGTACGCGTATCCGCGCGCGAGGATGTCGTGGATTGGCCCGATCTCGTCGAAGCGGGGCTGAGTGCCGTCAGGAGTCAGGGGCGGGTCGCCGAGGAATAGCATCTGCAGCAGAACCGGCACCGGACGGGCCGCCTGGGCCGGCAAATAGAGGGTAACCGTCAATTTCACGGCGTCGGGTTGCTCGCCAAACCGCCCGATCACGATCTTGCGCACCGCCGCGCCGTCGAGGGCGTGCGGATCCGTCGCGGCAACGGTAAACACGGCTTTGGGGGCCCGGTCGGGCACGCGGCCGTAGATCTCGGTCTCATACAGCTGCAGGAGTTCGGGCCGCCGCACGGCGAACCACGCCTGCGCATCGCGCACCGGCCGGCCTTTCCGCAGCACGAGCGGGTCGGGCAGCGTGTAGGTGCCCACCTTGGCTTCGTCGTAGTTGGAGACGTGGCCAGTCGGCGCGCGGCGAAGCGGGTTGCCGTTGGCATCCTGACGCGGCAGCGGGGAGGCGGCGGCGGGCGCCGGCGGCTGGTCGAGACCGCGCCGCTTCAGGAGCGGCCCGATGTCCGGATCGGCGCCGGTGAAGTTGCGGAACATGACCAGCGCGTCCTGGCTGCCGCCGCGGGAGAGGACGGTCTGGCGGAGACGGTCGCCGTTGGCGCGGACCAGGCCGCCGTGCTGCTTGAACCACTCGACGCTGTCGGCATCGAGCACCTCGGCCCAGATGTACGAGTAATAGCCCGCGGAGTAGCCGCCTTCGAAGATGTGAGCGAAATAGGTGCTACGGTAGCGTGGCGGCACGGGGGCGAAGTCGACGCCGGCCCGGTGCAAGGCGGCGGTTTCAAAGGCCACCACATCGTCCGGCACTTCGCTGGGTTTGAGTTGGTGCCAGGTTTGGTCGAGGAGCGCCGCCGCGAGGTATTCCGTCGTCGCAAAGCCCTGGTCGAATTTCCGGGTGGCCAGCACCTTCTCAAGGAGGGCGGACGGCATGGGGGCGCCGGTCTGGTAGTGCTTCGCGTAGTTCTGCAGCACGTCGGGCCAGGTGGCCCACATCTCGTTCACCTGGGACGGGAACTCCACAAAATCGCGCGGGACACCACCGTTGAAGCGCGGATAGGTCACGTTGGAGAACATCCCGTGCAGCGCGTGGCCGAACTCGTGAAACATCGTTGTCACCTCGTCGAAGGTCAGCAGCGCCGGCTCGCCCGCCGGCGGTTTGGGGACGTTGAGGTTGATGGACACAACCGGCTTCCGCCCCAGGAGCTTGGATTGCCCGACGAAGCCGCTCGTCCAGGCCCCGCCGCGCTTTGACGGACGCGCATAGCAATCCGTCAAGAACAGCGCGAGCCCCGAGCCGTCGGCATCGAAGACCTCGAACACGCGCACGTCCGGATGATAGACCGGCAGATCGTGGCGCTCCTTGAAGGAAATGCCATAGAGCCGGGCGGCCTCGAAGAAAAGGCCGTCCTGCAGCACATGGTTTAATTCGAAATAGGGACGCAGCTCAGATTCGTCGAAGGAGTATTGGGCACGGCGGACTTTTTCGGCGTAAAACGTCCAGTCCCACGGCGCCAACTGGAAGCCGCCGCCGGTACGGTCGATCAGGGCCTGCATGTCCGCCGCTTCGCGCCGCGCGTTGGCCACCGCGGCCGGGGCAAGCCGGGCCAGCATGGCGTTGACGGCCTCGGTCGTGCCGGCGGTTTCGTCCTCCAGCACATAAGCGGCGTGGTTGGCATAGCCGAGCAGGGCGGCACGTTCGGCGCGGACCCGCGCGAGGCGGGCGACAACGCCGCGGTTGTCGAAGTCCCCGCCGTGACTGCCGCGGGCGAGCGACGCCTCCATCACGCGTTCCCGCAACGCCCGGTTCTCCAGCGAAGCGAGGGGCGGCTGGCCGGTCGTATTCACCAGCCGCACCAGGTATTTGCCGTCCTGGTGCTCCGCTTGCGCGGCGGCGGCGGCCGCGGCGATTTCACGGTCGGACAAGCCCGCCAGTTCGGCGCGGTCTCCGACCACGACGGCCGAGGCGTTGGTTTCCTTGAGGAGATTCTGGGTGAAGGTGGTCTGGAGGGTGGCGATTTCGGCGTTCAGCCCCTTCAGCCGCGTCTGGCCGGCTTCGGGAAGTTGGGCGCCGGCGCGGACGAAATCCTTGTAGTAGCGCTCGACGAGCCGCTTCGATTCGGCATCCAGATTCAGCGGGTCGCGCTGGTCGTAAAGCGCCTGCAGGCGGGCAAACAGCGCGCTGTTCATCCGGATGGCATCGCGCTGGGCGGCCAGCTTCGGGGCCACCTCGCGCTCCACCTTGAGCAGGACGGGGTTGGTGTTGGAGCCGGCGAGATTGAAGAAGACGCTACCGGTCCGCGTCAACAGCTGGCCGGATCGCTCCAGCGCGACGAGCGTGTTGTCGAACGTGACTGGGGCCGTGCTGGCGGCGATGGCGTCCGCTTCCTGGAGTTGTTCGGCCATGCCTTGCGCAAAAGCCGGGGCAAAATCCTCGTCCTTGATCTGGTCGAAGGGCGGCAGGTAGTACGGCAGCGAGCTCTCTCTCAGGAGGGGATTGACGCGCGGTGGGGCGTCGGCGGCCGCGAGGGACGGGAGTGTGCCGAGCGCAACGGCCGCCAGTGTCAGAAGCGGAATCCAGCGCGTGACCGGACGGGAGGGGGTGGAGCCGAGGTGGGGGGACAGCATGCCGCAGACTGTGCGATCCTGCGGTTCCGAGGCAAGGCTGGGACTGGCGGGAGGGTGCAAACGCGTAGGCATCTGGCTCACGCGAAGGCGCGAGGCCGCGAAGGACCGGTGGGCTTGTCGAGCGGGCAATTCTGCGCCTCTCCACGGCGGTAGCCTGGGGCGTCGACCCCGGCCCAGCCTCGGCGAGGCCGGCTGCAACGCACGCGCTGTTTCCCGGTGGTACCGGGACAACCAGCGTTGAATGGCCAGCGAACTGGAGGCAAAAGAGCGCGCGTTACGGGGAACGGGCCCTGCCTCGAACACATGATCGCACGCTCACGGTTCGAGCGTGAAACCAACCATTTGGCCGCTCGCTGCGTCCGGGGCGATCGCTGCTTCAAAGCCGCCGGGCTCGGTCACCCATTTTCCATCTGCGCTCCAGCAACCCAGATCGCGCGGGGTCAGAGCGAATGACACCTCGCGGCTTTCGCCAGGCTGGAGAGTCACGCGCTGGAAGCCCTTGAGTTCGCGCACCGGCCGCGCGCCGTGCTGATTGGACCGGGCATGAAGATAGAGCTGGACGACCTCGGTGCCGGCGCGCCCGCCGGCATTGCTCAGCGTGGCGGTGACGGCGATGGCGCCGGTCGAGAAGCGGTCGCTGGAGAGACGGGTCGGGCCATAGGCAAACCGGGTGAAGGTCAGGCCGTATCCGAAAGGGAGGAGGGGCGTGCGGGGGCCGTCGCGGTAGTCGACCCGCGGCCGGCCGGTCGCGAGGTGGTTGTAGTAGACCGGCACCTGGCCGATCGAGCGCGGCCATGACGCGGTCAAGCGACCCGAGGGCGCGACCGCGCCGGTCAGCATGTCGGCGATGCCCGGGCCGCCTTGCACGCCGGGATGCCACGCCATGAGCACGGCGGCGGATTTTTCGAGCACGACCGGAACGGCCAGCGGCCGGCCGGCGAACAGCACGGTGATGATCGGTCGACCCGTGGCCGCCACCTGGTCAAAGAGCGCTTGCTGGACGCCCGGCAACCCCAGGTCCGAGCGCGAATGGTTTTCACCCGAAAACGAGGCGGGCTCTCCCAGGGCCAGGATGACCACGTCGGACGCGGCCGCCGCGGTTACGGCCTCGGCGAAGCCGCGGGTATCGGTGGAGACCAGTTCGCATCCCTTGACGGTGACCAGCTTCGCACCGGCCAGAGCGGTGGCCAGTGCCCCGCCCAGGGTCGTCACGTCCTCATCACGTCCGAGGCCCGCCCAGCATCCAAGCAGATCGTGCCGGTTCGCTCCCAGGGGACCGATCAGCGCGACGGTACGGGCGCCGAGTTGCAGCGGCAGGATGTCATGTTCATTTTTCAGCAAGACGCAGCTACGCGCCACCGCCTCACGCGCCAGCGCCACGGCGGCCGCCCGATCAAGGCGGGCCGGCGCGGTGTAGGGATGATCGAACAGGCCTTTTTGAAATTTGACCCGCAGCCCGCGCCGTACGGCCTCGTCGACGACCGGCGCCGGCACGCGGTGGGCGTCGAGCAACACTGGCAGTTCGGTGCGGTAGGTGTCGCTCACCATCTCCATGTCCACCCCGGCGCTGAGGGCGGTGGCGGCGGCCTGGCTGCGGTCGGCGGCGTAGCCATGGTCAATGAGTTCCGCCACAGCATCCCAGTCGCTGACGACAAAACCGTGGAAGCCCCACTCGTCGCGCAGCACCTCGGTGAGCGTGAAACGGTTGCCGGAGGCGGGTACGCCGTTGAGACAATTGAACGCGCTCATCAACGTGGCTACGCCGGCGTCGACTCCGGCCTTGAACGGCGGCAGGTAGATATTGCGTAGAGTGGGCAGGCCGATCTCGGTCGTGTTGTAGTCCCGGCCGCCTTCGGCCGCGCCGTAGCCGACGTAATGTTTGAGACATGCCGCCACGCGGTTCGCCTGCGCGATGTCCGGACCCTGAAAGCCCCGGACCGCAGCCGCGGCCAGCTGACTGCCCAGCCACGGATCTTCACCCACACCCTCGGCGATCCGGCCCCAACGCGGGTCGCGGGCGATGTCGACCATCGGCGCGAACACCCAATCGACGCCGGCGGCGGCCGACTCGGCGGCAGCGACCGTCTCCACCCGCTCGATGAGGGCGGGGTCCCAGGCGCAGGCCAGGGCGAGCGGAATCGGGAAGATCGTACTGAAGCCGTGGATCGTATCGAAACCGAAGATGAGCGGAACGCCGAGGCGCGACTCCTCGACGGCCAGGCGTTGCAGGCGATTGCGCAGGCCGGGTCCGGGCGAGGCGCCGAGATAAGAGCCGACGGAGCCTCCGGCGATCAGGGCTGCCTCGGTGCGGTCGCTTCCCTCCTGCATCTGCCGCTGCCAAAGCTGGCCAAGGCGTTCGTCCCGCGTCAGGCGCCCGAGCAGGTCCTCGACGCGCGTCTCGATTGGCCGGGCTGGGTCTTCGTACGGTTCCTTGACCCCGTTTTTGTTCAGGTCGATCCAGCCTTGGTGGTAGAGCTCAGGACGACGGAGCGCGAAGTCGCCGCCGCCGCCGGCGACGACTGGCGACTGCAGGTCGCCTTCGGCCGCAGCCGTGAGCGACAGGCCGGCGCTGAGGAGGGCAACGATCAAACGGGCGGATATCATGCGGCAAGGGGTTTGGAGGTTGGGTTCCAATCCTGCCGTGGCTACGGCTGGTGGTCCTGGAAGAGCAGGGGGACCAGCGTGGCGAGATTGCGGCGCCAGACCAACCAGCTGTGGGCGCCCGGCGTCACGACCCAAGTGTGGCGCACGCCTTGGGCGTCGAGCCAATCAGCTAGGTTCTGGTTGAACTGGAGGAGTCCGTCATCGCGACCACAACTGATCCAAAGCAGGCGGAGCCGCGCGTTGGTGTTGACGCCGACGGCCGGGTAGATCGACGCGAAAGCGGAATCGACCTCGCCGGAACTGAAGGCGCTGATCCAGGCAAAACGGTCGAGGGCGTTGAGCCCGATGACCAGCGACTGCCGGCCGCCCATCGACAGGCCCGCGATCGCGTGCGCCGCCCGGTCGGGCGAAACCCGGTAGGCCTTTTCGGCCTGCGGCATCACCTCGTTTAGCAGTGCATCGCCGAACTTCCTGTCGCTGTCGTGTTTGACCTGCGGCGTCCTGGCCTTGGACCAGCCGGCCGCGAGGACTTCGTCATTGCCGTAGCCCAGCGGCATGACCACCACCATCGGTTTCGCCTGCCCGCGGGCGATGAGATTGTCGAGGATGACGTTGGCGCGCCCCACGGTTGTCCACGCGTCCTCGGCGTCGCTGTAGCCGTGCAGCAGGTAGAGCACGGGATAGGGCTTCGCCGCGGCGGGATCATAGCCGGGCGGGGTGTAGACCAGGAACGGGCGTTCGCGTCCGATCACCGCCGATCGGTACAGGTGGCGATGGATCACACCGTGGGGCACGGCGTTGATTTCCCAAGGCAGATCGGCGGGGCCGGGCACGTGCACCAGGCTGCCGAGGTCGAGGAGGTTATATTGGATAAACGGGTTCGCGGGATCGATGGCGCGGAGACCGTCGACGCGGAACGAATAGTCGTAGATATCCGGAGCCAGCGGCGCGGTCGTGGCGGACCATACACCCTGCGCGTCGCGCTGCATGGGCGCGTCCGGGACGCCCTCGCATTGCAGGAGAACTTCGCGCGCCTGGGGGGCGCGGAGGCGGAAGGTGACGCGACCGTCGGCATGGACGTCGGGGGAGACGAGCGGTTGGGCGCGCAGGGGCATGGTCAGGAGGAAAAGCAGAGGCAGGGCAGAGAATTTCACGCAGGCAAGCAGGGTATACACCATGCCAAAGCCGTGGCGCGGCCCGGCACAATGCCAAAGTGAATCCGCGGCCGGCGCGTCGGCATGCGCCCGGCGCGCACGTTCCTGACCACGCTTCAGCGCTCCGACGGCCGTTGCGCGGGTTCTGGAACCAGACCGGGTGTCAATTGACGAGGTTGATGGGCTGGCCGGCGAGGAAGGCGGCCACGTTTTCGGCGGTGATCTGCATCAACCGGCGGCGCGCGGCGCGCGCCGCCCAGGCGATGTGCGGCGTGATCGTGATGTTGGGCGCGTGGAGCAGCGGACTATTCGCCGCCATGGGCTCGGTCGTGATGACATCCAGCGCCGCACCGCCGAGTTTGCCCTGCCGCAGCGCCTCGGCGAGGTCGGCATCGTTCACCAGGGGGCCGCGGGCGGTGTTGATGAGGTAGGCCGTCGGCTTCATGCGATCCAGCAGGGCCTTTTTCACCATTCCGGTGTTCTCCGGCGTCAGGTTGCAGTGCAGGGTCACCACATCGGATTCGGCAAACAGCCCGGGCACATCGCGCCACTCGAAGGGGTACGATGGCGGATTGGCTTGGTGGACATCGTGGGCCAGAACCTTCATTTTGAAAGCCGCCGCGATCTCACCGACGCGACGCCCTATACGTCCGAAACCGACGATGCCGATGGTCTGGCCGGCCAGCTCAGTCAACGGCGTGCGCCAGAAGCACCATTCGCTTCTCGCCCATTCGCCTTGCTTCACCAGATCGCTGTGCAACTGCGGCTGGCGATGGAAATTCAACAACAGGGAGAAAACGTACTCGGCCACGGCGTCGGTGCCGTAAACCGGCACGTTGGCCACCGCGATGCCCCGCGTCCGGGCCGCCTTTACGTCCACGATATTGTAGCCGGTGGCCAGCACGCTGACGAATTTCAGCTGGGGCAGCTGGGCCAGGGTGTCGGCGGACAGAGGGGTCTTGTTGGTCAGGATGATGTCGGCGTCCTGGGCGCGATTGAGGATGCTGCCGCCCGGAGTGCGGTCGTGGCAGACAAACTCGCCGAGGGCGGCGACATCCTCCCACGGATTGTCACCGGGGTTGAGGGTGTAACCGTCCAGGACAACGATTTTCATGGGTCAGGAGGGCAGCACCCTGCATCAGCACGACAACGAATTCAATCGCATCCGTCCACCAGTCGGGGAATCCATGGTCATATCACGAGTTTCGCCACGGAGACGTGAATCCGTTCATTCCCGTCGTCGCTCTTTCCCGGATATTCCGCCAACGTGACGGTCAGGGCTGTCCTGCTGCTTTGTGTCTTCGTGCCTTTGTGGTTCGTCGAACCTTCCTTGGGGTGGCACTGCGATGTTAGGACACGTTCGGCCTACGGCTCGTAATCGAGGTACGGCGCGAGCCACTTTTCGGTCTGCCGGGGATCGGCGCCCTTGCGCGCGGCATAATCGGCCACCTGGTCGCGGCCGAGCTTTCCCACCGCGAAATACTTCGCGTCG
>Ga0182021_10005565_pt1 | contig 14940 bp, 11 predicted proteins | sample 612E3MmetaG_FD_120493 | JGI IMG/M metagenome (GOLD analysis project Ga0182021, IMG submission 120493) | Permafrost microbial communities from Stordalen Mire, Sweden - 612E3M metaG (Illumina Assembly) | ecosystem: Environmental > Terrestrial > Soil > Wetlands > Permafrost | place: Sweden... | reverse complement strand
TTCATGCGCGGCTACGACGCCTTCGCCGGCGTGGTCAAGTCGGGCGGCAAGACTCGCCGCGCCGCCAAGATGGTCATCCTCGACATCACCCACCCGGACGTCGAGGACTTCATCAACAGCAAGCTCAAGGAGGAGAAGAAGGCCTGGGCCCTCATCGAGGCCGGCTACGACCCGAGCTTCACCGGCGAGGCTTACGGCTCGATCGCCTTCCAGAACGCCAATCACTCCGTCCGCGTCACCGACGACTACATGCGCGCGGTGGTTGCCGATGGCGAGTGGACCACCCATGCCGTGGTCGGCGGCGCCCCCATGGAGACCTTCCGCGCTCGAAAGCTATTCCGCGAGATGGCGGACGCGGCCTGGGTCTGCGGCGACCCCGGCATCCAGTACGACACCACCATCAACGACTGGAACCCCGTCTCCAACTCGGCGCGGCAGCGCGCCACAAATCCGTGCTCAGAATTTAGCTTTTTGGACGACACGAGCTGCAACCTGGCGTCGCTCAACCTGATGAAGTTCGTGGGTGAGGATGGCGAATTCGACGTCGAGGCGTTCCGATACGCCAGCCGCCTCACGATCACCGCGCAGGAGATCCTGGTCGACAACGCCAGCTACCCGACGCCGATGATCACCGATAACTCGCACCTTTATCGACCGCTCGGTCTCGGCTACGCCAACTTGGGTGCGCTGCTGATGAGCCGCGGCCTGGCCTACGACTCCCCCGAGGGCCAGGCCTACGCCGGCGCCATCACCTCGATCATGACCGCCGAGGCTTACGGCCAGAGCGCCGTCATCAGCCGCGACCACGGCGGCCCGTTCGCCGAGTACCGCAAGAACGAGGAGCCGTTCCTCCGCGTCATCCAGAAGCATCGCGACGCCGCCCACTCCATCCCCGACAAGGCCGGCGTTCCCGCGGACCTGCACCGCGCCGCTCGCGACATATGGGACAACACCCTGGAGCTCGGCCGCGCAAACGGCTTCCGCAACGCCCAGACCACGCTGCTCGCCCCCACCGGTTGCCTCGTCGGCAACAGCCTGGTACTGACGGACCGCGGCCTTGTACGCCTTCGCGGCCTGGCCAATCCGAACGGCCAGCAGTGGCAGGACCTGACCGACCTTCAGGTCGCCACCGACGATGGTCCGCGCCAGGCGACCCGCTTCTTCCTCAACGGCGCGGAGCCGGTCGTGACGATCGAGACCGCCCGTGGGTACAAGGTCCAGGGCACGACCACTCACCGCATCAAAGTCCTCGACTCGGAGGGAAACTGGGTCTGGCGCCGCTTTGCCGACGTCAAGGCCGGCGATCGCGTCCCGATGATGCTCGGCGGAATGATCGGCGAGCCGCGCGAAGTCCCGCTTCCGCCGCTCCCCGAGGCTTACTGGACTTCCGACTACCGGACGTCGGTGCCGCGCCGAATGACCGCCGATCTGGCCGAACTCGTCGGCTACTTCATGGGCGACGGCTCCCTCCATTCCAAGGGCCTGCGTTTCTGCGTAACGAATGACGACCAGGACGTGGTCGATCGCATCGTCAATCTTGGGCGCGACCTGTTCGGCCTCGAGGCAGCGGTCACGGCGCAGCAGGGCTACCAGGAAGTCGCCCTCAATTCCGTCCGCCTCGTCATGTGGTGGGAGGCCTGCGGCTTCGCCAAGCACGCACCCACTCACGAGCATCGAGGCAAAGGCTACGAACCGGAGATCCCCGACGCCATCCTCTATTCGAACGATCCGGCCGTCTACCGCGCCTTCGTCCGCGGCCTTTTCGAGGCCGACGGCAGCGTGAACAACGGCTACGCCTCGTTCTCCACCGTCGACGAACGATTCAGCCGCGACATTCAGACGCTGCTACTTGCGCTCGGGTTCGTGACCACACACAAAGTCGATGAACCCGGACGCGGTCATCTCGGCATGAACCCGATCCACGTCATCCGCATCCTCAACGCCAGTTCGGCCGGCCGATTCCTGGCCGAGATCGGCTTCATCTCCGAGCGCAAGCGGACCGCCCTCGCGCCGACCGAGGCGCGGCAGGCCGCCCGGTATGACCTCATTCCCGTCAGCCGCGCGACGGTGGACCGGCTTGCCCCGGACAACGACCACCTGCGCAAGACGATGCTTCTCTCCCTCTCGCGCACCGGCCTCGTGTCGCGCCGTTCCGCCACCGCGCTTCTCGAGCGCACCGCGGATCCCCAGCTTGCCGCGAGCCTCAGCTACTTCTACGACGAGATCGCTACCGTCGCCCTCGGCGAGGACCAGCTCACCTACGACATTTCCGTCCCGTCCAACGTGACCTACGTGGCCAACGGCTTCGTCAGCCACAACACCATCGCCTTCATGATGGACTGCGATACCACCGGCATCGAGCCGGACATCGCTCTCGTCAAGTACAAGAAGCTCGTCGGCGAGGGCTTCCTCAAGATCGTCAACCAGACCGTCCCGGGCGCCCTGCGCAAGCTCGGCTATACGCCCGAGCAGGTCGATGCGATCGTGGCCTACGTCAACGAGCGCGAGACGATCGAAGGCGCGCCGGATCTCAAGCCCGAGCATCTGTCGGTCTTCGACTGCGCCTTCAAGCCGGTCAACGGCACCCGCTCCATCCATTACCTCGGCCATCTTCGGATGATGTCCGCGGTCCAGCCGTTCCTCAGTGGCGCGATCAGCAAGACGGTCAACATGCCCGAAAACGCCACCGCGGAGGAGATCGAGACGGTCTATCTCGAGGGCTGGCGCCTCGGCCTCAAGGCCATCGCGATCTACCGCGACAACTCGAAACGCAGCCAGCCGCTCAACACCGGCAAGAAGAAGGACACCAGCGAAGCCGACGCCGCCACCGCCCTCTACGCCCTTCCGCCGGCCGAACCGAAGGCCTATCGCCACCGGCTCCCGAACGAGCGCCAGGCGGTCACGCACAAGTTCGACATCTCGGGCCACGAGGGCTACATCACCGTCGGCCTCTACGACGACGGCCAGCCCGGCGAAATCTTCCTCAAGATGGCAAAGGAAGGCTCCACCATCAGCGGCCTGATGGACACCTTCGCGACCACCGTCAGCGTCGCCCTCCAGTACGGCGTGCCGCTGCGCGACCTGGTCCACAAGTTCGCCCACGTCAGGTTTGAGCCGTCCGGCTTCACCTCAAACCCGGAGATCCCGATTGCCAAGTCCATCGTGGATTACATCTTCAGATGGATGGGCTCGCGCTTCCTCCCGGCGGACGAACGAGCGAACCTGGGTCTAGTCGACCGGTCGGTGGCACCTGAATCTTCGGTGCAGCCGCTCAACCTTGGTCTAGGCGGGCCCGGCGGAATCGGTGGCGCCGGGACGTCAGGGAGCGGCTCGTCGCCGGCCGCGGAGCCGGCTTCACCGCTGAGTGGCGGGACGGCTGTGGCGGCTCCGGGTGACGTGGCGCCGGCGGAGACGCCCGCCAGAGAGTGGCCGTCTGACGCCCGGGCCGACGCCACTCCCCCCAACGGCAACGGCCACGCAAGTGGCAACGGCAAATCCGCCGGCGCCGCCCCTCGCGTCACGCTCGGCAGCCTTGGCATCGGCAAGGGGCAGGTCACCTTCACCAGCCAGGCCGACGCCCCCAGCTGCGCCGAATGCGGCTCGATCATGGTCCGGAATGGGAGCTGCTATAAGTGCCTCAATTGCGGGTCTACGAGCGGGTGCTCGTAGACGAGTAAGAGAACGGCCGTGCTAAACTAGGCCCACGCATCTGTGCTGGCGAGACGAACCTATGGTCCTTGCAGAACCTCTCCCGTTAGTCGAACTACCTGAGCCGTCGGGTCCGCAAACGTCCCACGTCCTCAAACTGGGTGATGCTCGAACGATGGATTGGCTCGCGACCGAATCCATCCACTTGTCGGTGACGTCTCCTCCCTACTGGACGCTCAAGAAGTACAACGACCATCCGGACCAGCTTGGTGATTGGGCCGACTATGAGGGCTTCCTAGACGAGCTAGACCGAGTCTGGACGCACATCTTCCGTGCCCTGGTACCAGGCGGCCGGCTCGTCGTTGTCGTCGGCGACGTGTGCCTCTCCCGCCGAAAGAACAAGGGGAGGCATCAGGTCGTTCCGCTCCACGCCGACATAGCAGTGCATGCTCGTCGAATCGGCTTCGACTACCTGACGCCGATCTATTGGCAGAAGATCGCTAACGCCAGCTACGAAGTCGAGCGAGGGAGCGGCGGCGGCTTCCTAGGGAAGCCCTTCGAACCGAACGCCGTGATCAAGAACGACACGGAGTACATCTTGTTCTTCCGCAAGCCAGGTGGATACCGCAAGCCCACGGAGGACCAGCGGCTCCGTTCAAAGATGACCAAGGCAGAACACGCGCTGTGGTTTCGGTCCATTTGGACCGATGTGCCTGGAGCGTCTACAAGAGAGCATCCGGCGCCGTTTCCGCTGTCATTGGCAAACCGCCTCGTTCGGATGTTCAGCTTCGTGGGCGACACAGTGCTTGATCCATTCGCGGGAACAGGCACTACGATGGTCGCAGCCATGAAGGCTGACCGAAACAGCATCGGGGTCGAGATCGATCCGGCGTATCTGATGAAAGCCGAGAGCCGCGTGCATGCCGAGGCAGATCAGATGAAGCTCTTCGGTGCGGCTCCGCAGTTGGTCACCCTGCGCTAACTGAACCGAGTGACATAGGCCGCAGCCAGCCGCTCCAGAAACGTCTGATAATGGTCTCGGTCGCCTGGCTGCGGCGCCGGGGCGCCAGACCACACGCTCGCTGGGCCCTGGTTGTCGCACGAGATAACCACCGTCGCATATGCATCAAAACCGACTTCGCCTTCGTGATCCCGAATTGGCAAACCACGAAGGTGACGAACCATCGACTCGGCGACCACCGGCTGCTTGTGAATCGTCCAGTGGAGTTCAGGGCCGGTTTGCCGGAGTGGGGACACGAACCGATCGGCGATATTGATGACGGTGATGCCTGCCGCGATCGTGTCCTGGCCCCCTTGGTGGACGATTTCGTGCGATGAGCTCAGCTCGTCGAAGACCCGGGGTTGGGACTTCTTGTGCTCAGTCATCACCGACTTCGCCTCCATCGCCAGACGAAGGGTGGTTAGCTCAGCCACTCGGCCAACAGGCTCGCCGGAATCAAGCGGGATCTGAGTCTGCGTGCCAATGGCAAGATCCAGATTCTTGACCTTGCCGGACGGGAACTGAAACGACAGATTGATGCCATACGCAACCACTCCACGCCGGGCATGCTCCGCCAAGACTGGGCAAACATCTAGAAGATCGTCCATTACGAACCCGCACAGGGCGACGGAGTGCGAATCGCTCCTGCTGTGGTAGCGGTAGACATGTCCATGCGTTCGGTCAACGTGCTCATGGCTAGTCATCCACGCAACGAACCGTTCAGGGGCAGCCATTCGGTACGACTCCGTCACCTCACGAACCTCTTTGCTTCGTTCACCAACTCCTCGCCTCGTTCGCGGTCATGCCGTGCACAGCGCCCGCACCAGGTCGAGCACCTCGCACACAGCCTTGTGGTACTCCTGCAAGCGGCTGAAGGACAGCCCAACCGATTCGCCGTGCGCGATTAGGTTGCGGTTGGCAACCACGCTGTCAACCGAGTCTTTGAGTTCTCCCTTGGTTTGCTGCTGGAGCCGCTCGGCCCAGCACGAGTCGAACATGGCGGCAACGGAGACTATCTTCTCCATCTTCGGATTCTGGAGCCGCTGTAGCTGAACCTCAACGTACGAATACACTCGGCGCTCAGAACGAACCCGCGCGTAGTCAGAGAAATACTCTTGTACGCAGACTTCGATCATGCCCGAAAGCAGGACGCAAAGGTAGCGCGTCCAATGCGCAATCAGCTCAGGGTCAGTTCCTGGGCGAAGCCGATCGATCTTCTTGATCAGATCCTCAAGTCGCATCCTTGAGCTCAGAGACTGTCTCATCTGATCACCGCAGCGCAGCGAAGGCCGTCACAGCTTTGTCGAGTCGCACCTGGACGCTCGGCAACGCATTTGTCCCTGTTTCCGTCGCGTCCACGAAATCCTCATCATCCACGAGGTTCCTGTAAGCCGAGGCCACTCGAGCAACATCGGCAACGCCGCCCTTCTCAAGGCGGCGGGCCAATCCGACCATCACCGCATCAAACACCGCCGCGTTCAGGGTCCGCTTACGACGGAACGCCTCACCAGCGACGGCCGCCCAGACCAGGTTGATCGTTGGGAGAAACGCGCGTCTGAGTTCCTCTTCGCTTTGAAGTCGGAGCCGGCGATTCCGCGCCATGTAGTCGTTCAGGAACCCGCGGAGCGACGTGCCGTTAGGCTCCCTCCCATAATCCTGTGCAGAGTAGTAGAACGCGAAGAATCGGAGGATCAGCTCCTGATCTCGAAGGCGTTTGTTCTCCGCCCCAAATACGGACCTCCACGCGGGATCGCCATTCAGTTCGCGTAGTAGCTCATTGAACGGCCCATGGTACAGACACGCCCGGATCTCCTGGGCGGTGAGCTGAAGGCCTCCCGTGTTGAGTCGCGCGAAGATGTGGTAGACGCTGCTATTGTCGTCCGTCGGAACGTCTTGCCTGACGACTGTGGCATGCAGAATCGAATCGTCGAGCCGTCGGCGATCGGGCGGGGCGAGATTCGCGTAGGTCATGCCTTCGAGCTCTGCCTGGACCCCGGCCAGTGCGAATGGCTGTCCTTCTGACTGGAAGTAGCCCCTATAGAAGAACTGCAGAGTGCGGAGTCGCTGCTGCCCGTCGATCACTAGGAGCTTGCCGGTTTCTGCTTCGCGGGATAGAAAGATCCCGGGCACTGGCAATCCCAAGAGAAGTGACTCAACGAACTTCGATGCGCGTCGAGGATCCCAGACGTACGCTCGCTGAAAGTGTGGAATGAACACGTCGCCATCGTTGATTCGCTTCACGAGAGCGTCGATCGGGTAGTCGGCTCCGTAGCTCGTAATTGAATACCGAAACGGCACCACATCGTTGGGATCGTCCGAGTTCAGTAGGACGGGCTCGCCAGGCTCAGTCACGTCTTCAGAGAATGGGTCCTGTTGCTCGGTCAAGGCTTCCTGGCTGGCGCTGTCGTCAGTGTTCATTGACTCTCCTCCGGATGTTGTGTCCATACTCCAGCCTTTGCGGGGCCCCGGTGAGCAGTTGTTGCTTTGTCGACCGGAACTCCTGCGCAGTCAAGTCACCAGCGCGACGTAGCGTCGCCAAGCGTTCGAGGTCAGAGACCAGGGAACCGCCAGCAGAGGACGGGCTTTCGGCGGGAGCCGTCGTCGTCTCCGTCTTTCGGTGAGTGGCCTGGTCGAGGGCCAAATTGGCTCGGTCGACCGCGGCGTCGGCCTCCACTTTGGACGGAGCGCGACGTAGACGATCGCCATCGCGGCCATTGCCAGTTCCCACGCCACTTCGTGCGTGACGAACCAGGCGTTGAAGGCTTCGCGGCGAGTGGCGCGCACGGGCGCGGGCGCGGCGGACGCTTCGGCGATCGCTGCGATTTCGGCCACAGATCCCCCCTGACGGAGCGGCATGACGCGTCCCCCACTCTACTCCGGGCCGGAAGCGCCGCGACGGCCCAGATGGCGGACCGAGCATCGCGATGAACCACGTTCAGCCAGTCGCCCCGGATGAAGCCCCGACATCAGCCGCCGAACTGGCTCGCCTTGTACGGCGGCGTGGCGTAATGCAGCCGTAGGGGTCCGGGCACGTCCATCGCGTCGGCGCTGACATAGATCTCTACGTAGTCCAACGTATACGGCCCGTCCTGACCGGAATTTGCGATGTCGGAGCCCTTGTAGACGAGCGTAATCGGGTTCGCGCCGACCACGAGTTGGAACTTCATGTACTCGGCGGCGACTTGACCGAATGGGTTGTTTCCGTACAGCCCGGAGTTGATGGCATAGAGGCCAGGCGTCTCGACCGTCACGGTGCCCGTTATGTCCAGCTCGTCATAGAGGCCGTCTCCGTTGGTATCCACTCCCTTGCTCGACCACGACTTCGGATCGGCGGCGGTACGGTCGTGCTGGAACTGCATGTAGTCGTAGGCCTGCGTTTGGTCGAGGCGCGCATCCCCGAGCAGAATCCTCGAGACCACGCCGAAATAGACGATCGTCACTACTGGCGTGTACGGCCCCCAACGCCCCGACCCGTATATGAAGGTGCCGTGGAACTCGAGCGTCAGCGGCTGCGAGCCGGCAGCCAGGTGGATCTCGCCGGTCCCGGCGCTCTCGATCTGGAAACCCGACGCGTCGAGGAGCTGGACGTTTGCCATGTAGTCACCGGCCGTCGGGACTGTGATCGTCGGCGTGAGGATGAGTTTGTCGATCAGACCGTCGCGGTCAGTATCCGCCACCTGCTCATCGAACTTGGAGCTGACGGTTACGGTCCCGTGCGCGGCGGAGGCGTGGCTCGTGGCCACCGGTTGGCGGCTCGCCCGCGTAGTCGGTCTGGCAGTGACGAGCGCGTACGGCTTCGCCGTCCCCAGTGCGCAGCAGTCACCGATCTGTGTCGGGATCGCAGACGCGCTCGAAGCCGACGAACCTGGCAGCGCGGGCGGCGAATCGGTGGACAATCTGGATCCCGGAGCCCCAACGCAGCCTGAGGCCACGAGTGCCGCTGCGGCGACGGCAATCCAAGCAGCGGCGGCGGGCCGCCGGCGTACTCCGGTCGCGAACGACATTGTCACGCCCCTCTGCGTTGCGTCGAAACATGAACCCTGATCGAGTATGGCGCCCCTCCGCCGGGCATGGCAGTCAACTGCCCGACAGCCCCTCACCGCTTGACATTGACCATAGCGCGATATATCGTGATGCCACGCGCACATAGCGCGATAGCATTCAAGGAGAACACGCAGGTGTTTCACAACGAAATGGGTCGAGGACGACCCGAAGGCCGGCACGGACGGCCGCGCGACGCCGTTCCGGCGGAAGCGCATGGAGGCCGCCACTATCGAGACGGCGAGGACGGCCCCGAGCAATTCGGTCGCGGGCCGCGAGGCGGACACGGCGGTCATGGCTTCGGCCCGGGACGCATGTTCGGTGGCGCCGGCTGGGGCGGGCCCTTTGGGCCGGGACGCGGACCGCAGGTCCGCCGGGGCGACGTGAGGACCGCCATTCTGGCCCTCCTCGCCGAGGAGCCGATGCACGGCTACCAGATCATCGGGCAGCTCGGCGAGCGCAGCGGTGGCATGTGGCGGCCCAGCGCGGGCTCGGTCTACCCCACCCTGCAGCAGCTCGAGGACGAAGGTCTCGTCAAAGGCGAGGAACAAGACGGTCGGACGGTGTATTCACTGACCGACAGCGGCAAGACCGCCGCCGAACAGGCCGGCAAGGGTCCACGGCCGTGGGACATGCCCGGCTCCACCGAGGCGACCAATCTCTTCGGCCTGTTCCAGCCGCTCGGCATCGCCGTGGCCCAGGTTTCGCAGGTAGGCAGCCCGGAAGCGATCGAACAGGCTCGGGCGATCCTCATCGAGGCTCGACGCGCGCTTTACCGCCTGCTCGCCGAAGACGGCACCCCGAGCGCACCGACGGCCGAATAGCCGGCGGACGCGGCAGGCGCCGCTCAGCAGGTAACGTGGAAGACCGCGTAGACGTCGTCCGCGTCTAGATCCTTCACCAGCTTGCAGGCCTCCTCGGTCGGTAGCGCCACGATCTCGATCCCCCGGCGCACCGCCTCTTCGCGGACGTCGGGCCAGATCGGCAGGTCGCCGTGCGCGCCCGTCCCGATGATCAGCCGCTGGCCGCCCCAGGGGATCTCCTCGGCCGCGGTCAGCGGCGTGTGGCCCCACTTGTTGTTGAGCGCCTTGGACGGCGCCTTGTCGCGCTTGCGAATCGTGCCGCCGTCCACCACCACGTCCTTGCGGTACATCTCGCCCTCGATTTCGAGATGCCCGAACGAAACCAGCCTCGCATTCATTCCTGGATTCTCTCACGAGCGGGTGAGCAGACCTATGGAACCGCCGAGCCATCCGCGGCATCATTGCGGTGACGCCTCACTCGAGGCGAGAGCCGGAATGGGGGTCTGCGATGAGAGGGTCGGGTTCGAGAGGCACGACGAGGGCAGCGGCGGCCCTGGCGATTGCAGCGATTGTGGCGGCGGCGTGCGGCAGTGGCGGCGCCTCGCCGTCGTCGACTCCTCACTCGACACCGCTTGCGACGCAGCTTGCGACGCAGCTTGGAACGGTGTCGCCTCAGCCGTATCAGTCGTTCGCGCTGGGCGACTTCACCGTCATCAAGGGCCTGGCAAACGCTCTGTCCCCCGCCCAGGACCAGGGGGCCGCGGCAGCCGCGGAGTTGAACGACTTCGGGTTCGACCTGTTGCGCCATCTGGACTCGAGCGGCAACCTGTGCGCATCGCCCACGAGCATTGCCCTGGCCCTGGCCATGGTCGAGCCCGGCGCCAAGGGCCAGACGGCCACCGAGATGGCGAAGGTCATGCATTCATTCGGGTCCGCCGGCCAGGCGAGCGAAATCCTCGCCCTTCTGGGCTCGCTCCGAACGAAGACCTCCTATGTCGACGCCGACGGCCTTCCTCTGCAGCCAGGGGCAACCCCCGATCCCGCCCATCCAGATCCGGTGGCCGAACTCAACGTGTCAAACCAGGCCTTCCTGCAGAAGGACCTGACCTTCGAGCAGCAGTACCTCGACGCCCTGAGCTCGAGCTTCGACTCGGGCCTGGGCACGCTGGACTTCGCGAAGGACCCCGAAGCGGCGAGGCTGGCGATCAACAAGTGGGCCAGCGACCAGACCAAGGGACGAATCCCGTCGGTGCTTCAGCCGGGCGACGTCACCGAGGCCACTCGCTTCGCCCTGGCCAACGCTGTCTACCTCAAGGCTGCATGGGCCTACCAGTTCGACAAGGCCAACACCAAGTCACGGAACTTCACCACTGCCGGCGGATCGGCGGTCTCTGTCCCCACGATGGCTATGGAGCGGGAGATGTCCTATTCCTCCGGTTCCGGCTACCGCGCGGTGGAACTGCCGCTCGGTGACAACGGCTTGTCGATGACGCTCGTCGTGCCGGACAAGATGGGGGACTTCGTCGCCGGTCTGAGCCAGGCCAAGCTGTCCGCCATCCTCGCGGCCGAGTCCACGTACGACGTCGACTTCACACTGCCGCGCTTCTCGATCGACACCCGCTTCGACCTTACGAAAGCCCTCACCGACATGGGCATGCCCACCGTCTTCAGCGACAGCGCCGACCTGTCGGGCGTGGCCCCTCTGGGTCCGCTCAATCCGCAGGGCCTCAGGCTCGACAAGGTCATCCACCAGGCGAACATAGACGTCGTCGAGGAAGGAACCACAGCTGCGGCGGTGACGGTAGCCATCGGAGCCACCGGCGGACCCGGCGATCAGACACCTCCGCCGCACGCCCAGTTCCACGTGGACAAGCCGTTCCTCTATCTGATCCGCGACATCGAGTCCGGCGCCGTGCTCTTCCTCGGACGCGTGGACGACCCGTCCAAATAGGCCGGCTTCTCGGTCGCGGGGCGCCCGGCCGCGGGGCGCCGCTGCGGGGCGCCGCTGCGCGAGCCGTCCCTTGCGCCGCCGCCGAACCGCGGCGCCGCTACACCGCGATGTCGTCCGCCGAGAGGAGTTCGCGGGCGGTACCGGCGGCTTCGGTGACCGCCAGCAGATCGGTCGCCTTCAACGTGCCGAAGTCCAGGCCGGTCAGGCTCTCGATCCGGGCGATCGGCACCTGGTAGGTCTTGAACTCGCCGAACGCGAATTCAAGACCGGTCAGCAGGTCCGACTGGCTGACGATGTATCCCGTCGCGGTGAGCTTCTGGTCCTCCGTCCGCAACATGACGGCGACCTTCCAATAGGCCAGTGGAATTGAGACGCCACGGAACTTGGGGTCGGTCGCGCCCGGGACCGGTCCGGTGAAGACGTTTGCCCTGAAGCCGGATGTCTGGGCGTTGTCGAGCAGGTAGTCCTCGAGGCCAGCCCAGATGCTCTCGTTGAACGTCTTCTGCTGGGGCGTGCTGTTCGAGTAGAAGAAGGTGTCGGCCTCGGCGAGCTTTGCGGTATCGCCCCAGCAGGGATCCAGGCGCCGGACCAGATGGCCTCGATCGAACTCGGAGCCCGCATAGAGCTCCTTGCCGATCTGCTCGGCGGCCGGGACGCGCGGGTCCTTCGCCCACGGGTCCGTGGTTCGCTTCAACCGGACCTCGCGGGAGCCGTCGATGTTGACGGCGGTGACAATCGCCATTCTCCGAGCCTTGTTGAGGATGATCGAGAAGTGCTCGTATGGGAGCGCGAAACGGGCCGACCCGGCCGCCGCACCATTTACAACCAGCGCGTCGGTGGCGAGCGCGTCTCCCAGAATCGGGAGATCGACACGATTGGCGGCCCCGAGGAAGGCCGGGTCGTAGCCGGCGCGGCCGTCCATGTCGGACTTGTGGACAACGCGCTCCTGCATCGCCGGCGTGCTCGGCGCCGGCTGGCCGGTGACGACAGTGGCCGGACCCCCGACCCTTGCCAGGGTGTCGCGCAGCGTCAAGGCGGAGACCGCGTAGTTGCTCTCGCCGTAGAACCCGCCGTAGTGCAGACCCACGACCGTGCCCGTGTCGATGTCCACGATGGCGGATCCTGAGCTGCCGCCGAGGGTGCTGCAGTCGTGTCCGAAAGTGGCCTCGTCGATGATGTGGTTGATCTGGCCGGGCGCCAGCCGCTTCACGTTGAACGTCGTTCCGAAGATGTTTTGCTCGACGCCCTGATCGTCTCGGACGTCCCTCGCCGGGTAGCCGATGGCAACGACGTACTGGTCGACATATGGCGCGACGTTGCTCAACGGGATCGGGGGCGGAACCGGCCGGGCGTGTTTGCCTTTCACCTTGATGAACGCGATGTCGGGAACGCCCTGCGCGTCGTCGGCTATGTAGAGGATGCCCGCCAGATCCACCTCGAACGGCACCGCCTTTCCCGCTTCTTCGTGGAAGTCGAGGTCCGCTGAGAAGGTCGTGCCGTCGGGCGTGACACGCATCGTGAAACCCGTGCCGGATTTGACCGCGAACTCCGACGCCACATGGCGGTTGGTGACCATCACGCCGGGGGCGATCATCCAGCCTGTGCCGACGAACGGGATCGAAAGGGCCGGCACTTCCACTCGGCCGACGGATCGGATGGCCGCTCGCAACTTTTCCCTGTTCGGGTACAAGCGGTCCCGCCAGATGTCCGACTTCGGCACCTCGAAGCTGTCGTTTCGGATCAGAAGCGAAGGCCGACCGTAGGGGAGGATGATCGCCTCTGCCTGCGCAGCGTGGGCCGGATTGAAGGTGGATCTCGGCGGCACACCCGGAGGCACGGTCGCCGGAGGCACAACCCCCGCCGGCAAGGGCGGCCGAATGATCGCTCGCGACGTGGGGGCCGCCAAACCGGCCTTCCGGTCGATCTCATCCGCAAGATCTCGGTCCCTGGCAATCGCGTCAAGCTGCGCTCGTGACATGGCGTCCTCCCCCGTCGGCCCAAATCCAGGCCGATCTCTGATACGAGCATAGGGTGAGCCGGGGCCCTCCGGTCAATAGGGATGACTTTCTAGTCGCGCTCCGCCCTCAAGACGCGGCGCGGCCCACCCAGGCCGTCAGATCAGCCCGCGCCGCCGCAGTTCGTCACGAAGGGACGGCAGGCCGGAGATGACCACGGTCGCCCCAGCTGCCAGCAGCCCCGCCGAGTCGGTGGCTCCGGTCGTGACGCCGATGGCCGGCATCTTCGCTGCGACGCTCGCCATCATGTCCCACTCGGAGTCGCCCACGTACCAGCAGCGTTCCGGCGTGACGCCCACCTGCGCGGCCGCCGCAAGGAGCAAGTCCGGGGCCGGCTTGGCGTGCTCGACGTGGCCGCCGTTGACGATCGGTGGAGGCGCGGGAAGCCGCAACGCGGCGACAGAAACCGCCACCTGGCCGGCCTGGCTCGCGGTCGCGATTGCGAAGGTCAGGCTGCTCGCCTCGAGCAGCGTGAGTAGTTCGGTCGCGCCCGGCAGGGGCGCCGGCGAGACGTTGAGCCGGTCGAAGAAGGCGCCGGCGTCGCGATCTAGCTCGTCGCGGGCCGCCCAGTCGAGCTCGCGGCCGGCTGCCCGGCCGACCTCGCCTGCCAGCCATCGACCGTCCGAGCCCATGTACCGAGGCAGGGTCGCCGGGTCGATCGCGAGGCCGAACTTCTCGAAGGCCAGTCGCCACGCCTCCGCCCTGGCGCGGACGGTGTCGACGAGCGTCCCGTCAAGGTCGAAGAGCAGCGCCTCTGGGGCCGGCAGATTCGCCGGCGTTCGCGTGTCGTTCGTCATGAACGAATGGTGACAGACGGCGGCCGAACGTTCAGCGGCCGCGGCGACTGCCTGACGTCCATGCCACACGCCGCCATTTCGGCCAGCCTAAACTCGCCACGAATTGCGATTCGTCGTTGGAGGGGTTCGTGGCATGTCAATGATGAATGGCCCGCGGTACGCGTTCAGCGTCGCTGCCATCTTGTCGCTGTCAGTCGGCGCGCTGATTGCGGGCTGCGCGCGAAACGATGGCGTTGGGACTGGCTCAAAGGCATCGGCGACCTACACCCATCCCGCACCGAAGATGACCTACCCGGAGGAAAGCACGTCCGCCCGAACATTCCCGCCAGGGGTGGATCCGGCCCTCGAAGCCTTGCTGCCCGTAGCGGTGGACGGCGTTCGGCTCACGAGATGGAGCGTTCCGGGAGCGAGTTCGGGAGGGGGCGGCGACGTGTGCCTGCTCTTCTGCCCGGGCGAGCCTCAGTACTTCGGATTGGCGCTGCACCTTACGACGCTCGAAGGAACGACCGTCGCAGTTGCGGCCGCGGCCAACCAGCCAACCTTCCCGGTCTTCTTCTTCGCCTTCAAGGTGCCGAACGCCAATACTGAAGATCTCGCCCAGGCCTGGGCTACGGGAACTTACCGCGCCGTAGTGGACCCGATGGGGGGCAACGCGCCCACGAGAGACCCATCCGCAGCTCCGACG
>Ga0182021_10005564_pt1 | contig 14941 bp, 12 predicted proteins | sample 612E3MmetaG_FD_120493 | JGI IMG/M metagenome (GOLD analysis project Ga0182021, IMG submission 120493) | Permafrost microbial communities from Stordalen Mire, Sweden - 612E3M metaG (Illumina Assembly) | ecosystem: Environmental > Terrestrial > Soil > Wetlands > Permafrost | place: Sweden... | reverse complement strand
GTTTTATCGGCGCCATTTTGATTACCCGTTCCTTGGGCGTGGTCAGCGCCCGCATGATGGGCGGCTGGATGATGGGGACGAGCGCCATATAGGAATAAGCGGCCACCGAGATCGGCGCGAGCAACTGCGGCGCATACTGAGAGGCGACGTAAATCGCGGTAGGCCCGTCACAGGCGCCGATGACGGCAATGCTGACGGCCTCAAGCTGCGGAAAACCCAGGGCCAAGGCCAGCAGCAGCGTGAAGAAAATGCCGAATTGCCCGGCCGCGCCGAATAGCAGCATCTTCGGGTTTTCCAGCAGGGAGCCGAAGTCGATCATGGCGCCGATGCCGACGAAGATGAGCAGCGGGAAGACTTCGTTGGCGATCCCCATGTCGTAGAGAATCTTGAGCAAGCCGCCCGGTTCCATCAGATCGGAGAGGGGAATGTTGACCAGCAGGCAGCCAAAACCGATGGGCACCAGCAGCAGCGGCTCCACTTCCTTCTTCACACCCAGATAAAGCAAGACCGCGGCGATCAGCAGCATGATCACGTTGGGCCCGCCCTGAGTGAACAGATAACTGACGCCGGAGGTCAGTCCATACAGGCCCGTCTGGAGGCTCTCGAACATGTTATTTCTTCTCCGGGCTGCCGGGTTTAGCGACTAGGGGAAAAACCTTCTTCAGCAGGTCCATGACCAGGCCGAGGATCCAGAGGGTGAGAAAGGTGCCTCCCATGCCGACTATCATCATGGTGAGTCCGAAGGTCCATTTGGCATTGTCCATGTGGTGCTTTCAGAGTGGGGAGAGGCTGGCCGCGCGCCGTCCGATTATATTCATAGCCGGCACCAGCGTCCAACTGAATCGGCTGCCGCGGCGGCGGCGGGCATGAACTCCTTGCCAGCCGCCGCAGCCAGGGCGATACTTTAGGTGGACAGATGAATGATCCAGCATAGGGTCATCGTTGACCAAGGGTATCCTGTGGAGAGGTGATTTTTTGTAGGAGGGCAGGCAGCCATGTACAAGAAGATTCTGATGGCCTTCAACGGATCGCGCGAGGGACGCGCGGCACTGCTGGAAAGCGCCGAAATCGCCGCATTCATCCATGCGGAGACGCATCTTCTGGCCGTGGCCGGGATGCCGCCCAGCCTGTTCCTGACCGAGGGATTTCTGCCAGAAGAACTGCTGGAGGAGGAAAAGAAGCGCACCCAGGAAATCCTCGACGAGGGCATCAAGCTCCTCAAGGAGCAGGGCTTCAATACCACCGGCCACCTCACCGTGGGCGAGCCGGTGGAGGAGATCTGCCGCGTCGCCGCCGAACTCGGGGTAGACCTGATCGTGCTCGGGCACCGGCAGCGGCTTTCCTTTGCGGCGCGATGGTGGAAGGGATCGGTAGGGGCGTCCCTGCTCGATTACGCTCCGTGCAGCATACTCATCGCCCGCGCACGCTAGCCTCGATTCATGATCCGCCTTCCGCAGGCATTTCGCAGGGCGGCAGGCCGGAGTCTCACTTCTGCGCATCGTCGATATTCCGATTTCCATTTGCGCGCCCCGGCATGACAATTCTTGCGCGTCCCCTATAATCGCGCGGTGCAAGGATCGTCCCTAGAACCTGTAGCAGATTGCGTCTTGCGACGGGACGACCCACGGCGACGTGAGGGAGCATTCCCTCGTCATCTAAACAAGTTCATAAGGCGTCCATGAAACCCGCTGTTCGCGCTGCTCGGTTGCTGCTGCAGGCTCTGGCGGTCGTGCTTGCGCTGGGAGCGGATCAATACGCTAGCGGCCAGACGCAGCAGAAAAGGCAACAGGCGGCGCCGCGTCCGGCGCAGCCCCCCAGGCGCGCAGACGACCGCCGCTGGCAGGAACTGATGGATCAGGCCGAGGCGCAGATCGCCAAGGGTGAGTACGCCCGCGGCGAAGAGACCGGACGGCAGCTGCTGGAGGAGGCGCTGCGGATATTCGGTGACGGCGACCCGGATACCGCGACCAGCCTCAATGTCCTCGCCGATGCGCAGATGCGGCAAGGGAAATACGCCGATGCGCAGAAGAATTTCAGCGCGGCGCTGAACATCTACGAAAAGCGCCTGGGGCCGGAACATATCAACACGGCCGCCGCGCTGAACAATCTGGCGCTGGTGCTGGAAAAACTCGGCGATTACCCGGGCGCTGAATCGCTGTTGCGCCGATCGCTGCGCATCCTGGAAAAATCGCTGGGCCAGCAGCACCAGGACACGGCGACCACCCTGTCGAACCTCGGCCGGGTACTGGACCTGCAGGGCAAGTACAGCGAAACCAGCGGCGCCGGAACGGGCGAGGATCCGAAGCAACTGGGGGCGCGGGCGCAGGAATTGATCGATCGCGGCCAGTACAAAGAGGCCGAGACTCTGCAATACCGGGTAGTCGCGATACACGATAAGACGCTGGGCAGGGAGCATCCCGTCACCGCGACCAGCCTGTCCAACCTGGGCAATGTGCTCTACCTGCAAGGCAAGATCAAGGAAGCCGAGACAGTGCACCGGAGTGTCCTGGCGATACGCGAGAAAGTGCTGGGGCCGGAGCACCCGGATACCGCAACCAGCATGAATAATCTGGCCAACGTACTGCAGGAGCAGGGCAAGGACGAGATACTGTCGCCCAGCGAGTCGCGCGCCCAGGCGCGATTCAATCTTCAGGCTTTTTCCGAGACCGAAAGCCTGTTCCGCAAGGCCTTGGCCATCCAGGAGCGCACGCTGGGCCCCAGCCATCCGGCCACCGCCAATACCCTCAACAACCTGGGCACTTACCTCGACCGCCGCGGCCGTCCGCAAGAGGCGGAGCCGCTGCAGCGGCGTGCGCTCGAAATCCTCGAGACGCGGCTTGGGCCCCTGCACCCGGACACCGCGGCCATGTTGACCACGCTGGCGGTGATGCTCGATCGCCAGGGCAAGGTGGCCGAAGCGGAGGCCCTGTACCGCAAGGCGGTCGAGATTGCGCGCCAGGCGGGCAACCCGCGCATCCTGCTGTTGAACAGCAGCCGTCTCGGATTTTCTCTGGCGAAGCACGGGCGCTACCGCGAGGCACTTCCGTTCTACAAGGAGGCTGCCGATACGCTGGATTACCTTTACGTGCGCACCCGCGGCCTGTCGGAGGAAACCAGGGCGGCCTTCCTCGGCCAGTACGGCAATATCTATCTCGAAACCATCAAGGTACTGCTGCAGTTGCACCGCACCTCGCCGCAAGCGGGATACGACCGCGAGGTGCTGGAAATCGCCTCCCGCAACCAGAGCCGGGTGTTTACCGAAATGATGCGCCAAGCCGACGTGGCGAAGTTCTCGGCCGATCCGGCCTTCCTCGGCCTGAAACGCAAGCGCGCGGTGCTGCACGAGCAAATCGAAAACCTGCGGCTGACGATGGTCACCATGCCCCTGGATCAGCCCGGGCGGGACGCCCGCCGCAGCGACCTGAATGCTCAGCTCGCGGCCGCCAAGGGGGAACTGGCGCCCCTGGAGGACGCGCTGTGGCGCGATTACCCGCGCTTCATGGAATTGACCAACCCGCGTCCGGTCAGCGTGCAGGATTTGCAGCAGAAGCTGCTGCGGCCCGATGAAGTGCTGCTCTCCTATGTGCTGCTGCCGCAGGAGGTCGCCATATTCGCGGTTACGCGCGAGCGCTTCCAGATGGTCAACCTCCCGGTCAAGCGCGAAGACGTGGCGCGGCGCGTGCGCGCGATCCGCCGCGCGATCGAAAAAGTGGCGGCCGGAGAGTCGGTCCTGTTCCTGCGCGAGATCGACCCCGCCGACCTCAATTCCCTGTACCGGGACTTGGTGGCTCCGCTGGCTGCGGCGCTCGCGGGTAAACAGAAGGTCATCGTCGTGGCCGACGGGCCATTGCTCACGGTGCCGCTCGAGTTCATGGTCACGCGCTACGGCCCGGCCGAACAGCAGGCGTTCGAGGCTACGCGCGCCGCGAGCGACGGCACGGCCGGGCGGCCTTTTCTCGGTGAATACGGCGCGCTCGCCTATCTGGGCAAGGAGCATCGCTTCGCCTATCTTCCCAGCCTGTCGGCGCTGGCGTCGCAGCGTCTCTACCCCAAGCAATACACGGGCTCGCGCCAGGAATTCACCGCGTTTGCCGACCCGATATTCGCTCTGCAGCCTGGGCAGAGCTATTCGCCCGCCACGCGCGCGGCACTGGGCCTGCTCTCAAGCAATTACCGCGTCGGCAAGGACGGTCTGCCCGACATTCCCCGCTTGCGGGAGACGGCGGACGAGGCGAAGAGCATCGCCCAGATCCTGGGTGGCAGCAACCGCATGTTCATCGGCGCCGAGGCGCAGGAGAACATGGCGAAATCGGGCGAACTCAAGAGCAGCCGCTACGTGCTTTTCGCCACGCACGGTTTTCTCGGCGGCGAGTTCCTGTCAGCAGCGGATCCTGCCGCCGATCATGCGGCCGGCGCGTCGCGCGCGAAAAGCGGTGCGCAGCCTTCGCTTGCGCTGACCCTGGTCGGCGACTTGCACGGCGAGGACGGCATGCTCACCATGAAGGAGGTGATCGAAGACGTCGAGCTTAATGCCGACCTAGTGGCGCTATCGGCCTGCAATACCGCGGGCGAAACGGCGCAGGCGAACAACGGCGAGGGCTTTGCCGGATTGACGCGGGCTTTCATGTACGCCGGCGCGAAAGCGCTGCTGGTGTCGCACTGGAGCGTAGACAGCTTGTCGACCGAGGTGCTGATGACTTCGACTTTCCGCAACATCAAGCAGGGCGAGACCGCGCTCAAGGCCGTGAGCGACGCGCAACGCGAGCTGGAGCGCGGCAGCTATACCAGCGGGCAATATCGGTTTTCGCGCAGCCACCCGTTCTTCTGGGCCGCGTTCGTCTACGTCGGCGATTGATGGCGACCGCGCAGAGCCTGTCGTTCCGCCTGCGCAGCTTCTGGCGTTTCGCGCTGGTGGTGGCCGTCGCCTTCGGCTGCAGCGAGGCGATGACGCGCCTGGGCTGGATGGATACTCTGGAGAACGTCTACTACGATTACTGGCACCAGTACGCCGGCAAGCGGCGCGACCCGGCGTACGCGGCGGTGGTCGCGGTGGACGAGCGGACCCTGGACGAATACCGGGACGATCCGCTCGCGTTCTGGCAGCCCCACTTCGCGCGCGCGATGGAGACGCTTACCCGTGCGGGCGTGAAGGCGATCGGACTCGACTATCTGTACCAGGTCAGCGCCGAGGATTGGCTGAAGAAGCTGAAGCTGCCCGGGAACGACACGAGCCGCAGCTACGACGCGCCGTTTCGCGCGCAACTCGCGGCGGGAAACAAAATACTCATCACGCAGCTGATCGAACTGTCGAACGGCGAGGGGCGGCTGCTGCTTCCGCCGCGCGACCACCTGTACCTGCTGCCGCAGGGCACGAACGACCTCGGCATCGCCAACCTGAATCCGGACGAGGACAACTCGGTGCGGCGTTTCCTGACGGTGTTCGACCCGGATCCGGCCAAGCCGGCCGTGGGTTTTGCCACCCAGCTCGCGCTGCGCGCCGCAGGGCTCGATCCGAACCTGAGCGAATGGGATATCGCCGGGGTGAAACTGCCGCGCGACGCGCAGCCGCGGCTGATCGGCTACGTCGGTCCGCCCGGCACCATACCCACCGTGTCGATGAGCAAGCTGCTCAAACCGGACGCGCTGTCCGATCCCGAGGTGCAGCAGCTGAAAGGCCGCGTGGTGATCATCGCCGCCAACGACCGCGGCACGCAGGATCGCCACCCCAGCCCCTATTCGCGTGCGATATTCAGCAAGCAGGGCGACCAGATGATAGGCGGGGAGATACACGCGAATATCGTCGAAACCATACTCTCCGGCCACTATCCTCGCCGGCCGCCGCTTGCGGCCGAATGGATCTACGTGCTGGCGGTGGTTGTGATTGCAGCCCTGCTTTACCTGCGCCTGCACCCAGCAGGCGGCCTGGCCGCAGCGCTGGCACTGTGCTTGCTGTGCATGGTGCCGGCGTGGTTCATGTTTCTGGCCGACTGGACGCTCCCCGTGGGCAGGGTGCAGGTGGCTTTGGGCATAGGATTTCTCACTACGCTCGCGCTGCGGCTCACCGGCGAGGAGCGCGAGCGCGCGCGGCTGAAGAAAATGTTCGGCCGCTATGTTTCCGACGATGTCGTCAAGGTGCTGACCGAGGGCGAGCGCCCGGACCTTGCCGGCGAATCGGTGCATGTGACGGTCCTGTTCTCGGACATCCGCAACTTCACCACTATTTCAGAGAAGCTCAACGCGCACGAAGTGGTGGAGATGCTCAATGCCTATTTCAGCCGCACGACCGAGCCCGTCCTGGTCGAGGGCGGGATGGTCAACAAATTCATCGGCGACGCGGTGATGGCGATCTTCGGCTCGCCCGTGCGGCATCCGGACCACGCGCGCCGGGCGCTCCGGGCGGCATTGCAGATGGCGAAGGAAGCGGAAGATTTCAAGCAGTGGATGCGCGAGCGCTTTCCCGGCAGGGGACTGCCAGAATTCGGCATCGGTATCGGCGTGCATACCGGTGAGGCGGTGATCGGCGACATAGGCTCGGTCAAGCGCACCGAATTCACCGCCATCGGCGATACCGTTAACGCCGCTTCCAGGCTGGAGGGGGTGACCAAGGAGATGCGCTGCGTGCTCGTCGCCAGCAAGGCGACCGTCGATGCGGCCGGCGGCGGCGTCATCACGGGCAAACAGGAAACGATCAAGGTCAAAGGCAAGGACGAAGCCATCGAGGTATTCGAGATTCTGGGGCTCGAGCCGGTTAGCGGCCAAACCGGCTGAAAGCGCCATTCGGGGCAAAGTGTGACAAATTCACGGATGGGCCGCTCGATTTGCTGCTGAGATGGCGTCGCGCAATCTGGCACCCAGTTGTGCGAGGCCGTTTTGGAAGGGATAAGGCGGTCATGGTGTGTGGCTGGATCAGCGCTGCCGGTTCGCGATGACGCCAACGTCGCGAGAGCTTTGCCTAGCGCCTGTATCGTTCGCTTGGGCGAGCAGGGCCGGATAACTCTGGCGAATTTTGGTCACTAAATGACTTTCCTCGAAGGCGAGCAGTTGAAACCAACTGTGTGGGATCTATAATTCCATTGATTTGTCACGATTTTTTGAATGCTAGCCTTTGGGTACGATGTTTGCTTTTGGAATGGATGACCAACAAGGAACAGGTTTGATTGGATCGTTCATTCGCAAAGGGAGGTTCATTGTGAAAATATTGCAATCTATTTCGGTCGCCGTGCTATTGGGCGTGGCGCTGGGCGCGAGCGCCCAGTCGAGCGACGTGGGTCTGGTCAACCAGTTGGCGGGCGATGTGAGCTATGCCGGCCAGGGCGGCTCCCAGTCCAAGGCGCAACCGTTCATGAAAGTGCGCCAAGGCGATCGTTTCACCCTGCCTGCCGGCGCGCAGTTGCGCTTGGTGTATTTCAACGGAAGCCGCCAGGAAACCTGGAAGGGTCCTTCCAGCTTCAAGGCTGGGACGCAGCAAAGTGAAGCGCTGAGCGGCCAAGTGGCCGAAGCGACGCAGTTGCCCTCGGGCGTGGCACAGAAGATCGCCCAGGTGCCCAATCTGGTTCAAATCGCGAAACTGGGCCGCTCTGGTGGTATCGCGGTGCGCGGCGGCGGCAAGCCCAGTCGCTTGACCTCGGAACAGCAGACCGAGGTCAACCAGGCCAAGGCCATCTATACGCAGATGCGGCAGAAGGCGCCGGCCGAGGACATCACGCCCGAGCTTTTCTATTACTCCGTGCTGCAGGATCACCTGCTGTACGACGAAATGAAGGCCGTGACCGATGAAATGCTCAAGCGCCAGCCGAACAATGCGGACGCGCAGGAGCTCGCCGCCTACGTCAAGAGCCGCATTTAGCAGGTCCGGAGTACAGCAGCACGAGGGACGCGCGAGCGCCCCGTTTCTTTTGGACCGCCCGCGACCTAAGGAGGGGTTGGGGCCCCTCCGCCCCACCCGGCCCTCGCGCGGGCTGTTTCAAGGCCAGTGCCGCGCGATGCGCAGTAGACCAAGAATTTAGCTTTGTATCCACTACGTGCATAATTGCCTGATGCCGGCCACGCGCACCTGGGACATTTTCTGCAATGTGGTCGACAATTACGGCGATATCGGCGTCTGCTGGCGTCTGGCGCGGCAGCTAGCGGCCGAACACGGCCTGCGGGTCCGCCTGTGGGTCGACGACCTCGCGAGCTTCGCCAAGATCTGTCCAGAGATAGTCCCCGGCCGGGACGCGCAGCACAGCCGGGGAGTCGAAGTGAGGTGGTGGCGCGAACCGTTTCCGGAGGTCAGGCCGGCCGATGTCGTGGTCGAGGCGTTTGCCTGCAATCCGCCGGCGCGCTATGTCGCCGCCATGGCCGCGAGGCAGCCGAAACCGGCGTGGATCAACCTTGAATTCCTGAGCGCGGAAGATTGGGTGCTCGATTGCCATGCATTGCCCTCGCCGCATCCCTCGCTTCCCCTGGTCAAGTATTTCTTCTTTCCCGGTTTCGTCGCCGGCACCGGCGGGCTGCTGGCGGAGCAGGGCCTTGCGCAGGCACGCGAGCGGTTTCAGGGCTCTACGGAACAAGGGCGATTCTGGGAGGCTCTGGGCGTTCGCGCGCCACGCGCCGGCGAACTGCAGATTTCCCTGTTCTGTTATACGAACGACGCGACGGGCGCGTTGCTGCGGGCTTGGGCGGCGGGGAGCACGCCGGTGCGCTGCTTGGTGCCCGAAGGCATTGCGACTGCAGCCTTGTCGACGTTCTTCGGGACCGAACAGCTTGCTCCGGGATCGCTACTGCGCAAGGGCCGCCTCGAAGTCGTCATTTTCCGATTCCTCGACCAGGATGGCTACGACCGCTTACTGTGGGCGTGCGACCTCAACCTCGTGCGCGGCGAGGATTCCTTCATTCGGGGGCAATGGGCGGCGCGACCTCTGCTCTGGCAGATCTATCCGCAACAAGAAGGGGCGCATTGGCCCAAGCTTGAAGCCTTCCTCGGATTGTATTGCCGGGGACTGCCGGCGGAGACGGCGGCGGCACTCACAGAATTCTTCCGCGCCTGGAACAAAGGCGATGCCGGGGCGGTCGAAGGCGCGTGGACTCGATTCTGGCAACACCGCGTGGCGTTGCAGTCGCATGCACTGCGCTGGGCGGAGCAGCTGGCCGAGACAGGCAATCTGTCGAAAAATCTTGCGCAGTTTTGCGAAAATTTGTTAAAATAGAAAGCTTTAGATCAATCCAACCGTGTAGGATAGGACGAAAGATATGAAAATTGCACAAGAACTCCGCGCAGGCAACGTGATCATGCTCGGTACTGATCCGATGGTGGTGCAGCGGGCCGAATTCAGCAAGTCCGGGCGCAACGCTTCGGTGGTCAAGATGAAGCTCAAGAGCCTGCTTTCCGAGTCGGTCAGCGAGAGCGTCTACAAGGCCGACGAAAAATTCGACGTGGTGGTGCTGGAGCGCAAGCAATCCACCTACTCGTATTTTGCCGACCCGATGTACGTGTTCATGGATGCCGACTACAACCAGTTCGAAGTCGAAAAGGACAACATGGGCGAGGGAATCAACTTCCTCGAAGACGGCATGCAGTGCGAGGTCGTGTTCTACGACGACCGCGCCATTTCGGTCGAACTGCCGAACACCGTGGTGCGCGAAATCCTGTACACCGAACCCGCCGTGCGCGGCGACACCTCGGGCAAGGTGCTCAAGCCGGCTAAGATCAACACCGGATTTTCGGTGCAGGTGCCGCTGTTCTGCGCCACCGGAGACAAGATCGAGATCGACACCCGCACCGGCGACTACAAGCGGCGGGTCTGATACGGCTGCATGAAAACAAAAGGGTGCGCATGCGCACCCTTTTGTTATTGGACCGCCCGCGGGTAACCCTTTCGCGGGCTGTTTAACGGCTCGTGCCTCGCGATCCGCCGTATGCCAAGAAGCTGGGTTTAAGGACCGCCCGCGCGTAGAGCTAGCGCGGGCTGTTTAGAGGCTCGTGCCTCACGATGCGCTGCATGCCAGGAACTGGCTTTTGGATCTCTCCGCGCACCCGCCGTAGCTATTGCTTGGTTGCAGTGACTATCTGGAAGTTTCCGAAGAAATACGTCGTGCGTTCGCACTTCCACCCGCCCATGTCTTCCAGGCAGCTGAGCGGATCATGGGTATCCCAAAGCGCAAGCCCCAGCGGCTCGAACACCTTGAAGTAAGTCCAGCTCAGGGCGCGCAGCACCCACAGTTCCGGCCGGTGAAATTCCGCGAGAAACAGCTTTCCTCCGGGGGCGAGCATGCGCCCCGCTTCGCTCAGGGCCTGTCCCTTCAGGTGGTGCGGCAGCTCGTGCAGCAGAAAGAATATGACGTTGGCGTCGACGCTGCCTTCCTTCTGGTTCATCGAGGTGGCGTTGTCTTCGATGTAATCCACCTTGCCTGCGAATTCGCCGAGCTTGCTCTTCGCGTGAACCAGCTCATTGTGGATGATGTCCGCGATGAGCACGCGTTCGACACCCGCCTGTACGGCTGCTTTCACGACTCGCGGGATCACATTTCCAAATGCGCATGACGTGATCAGCACCTTCTTGTTCTTCAAATCCATCTGCTTGAGTTCGGACACTATCTTCGACACCAGGCGGTGATACTGAAACAGCAGGATCGCCGAGATGATGGGTTGAAAGTCGACCAGCTTGATGAGCCGCATGTTCGAATAGATCGGATATACGTGCGAACTTTCGCTTTGCGAACCTGCGGTCAGTCCGCGCACGACCAGTGCCCCTCTGGTTACCACGAAGAAAAACAGCCCGGTAGAGGCCAAGAGAGCAAACAGGGCAAAAACCCCATTCATCATCCACGAATTCATTGCGCTTCCTCAAGAATTGAAATTCGATGCAACTGCGTCCGGCCAGAGTTTACCCCGATTTCACCCGAACTAGGGGTTGCGCCTCGTTTGGCACATGCTTAAATACCAATAACGCCGGTCTTTTGCGTTGATGTGGGTCAAATCATCGAGTCTAAGTCCGGAAAATTGCACCGTTCAGGCCGAGTGCGAGGCGGTTGCACGCGCGCGTCGGGTCCGGGCGCATAGGCTCAGGGGGTAGCCCCCACTTGACGATTTCGCGATTAGCAGGTATAACGCGCACAAGTGTTTAGTTTCAAGTGCTTGAGAGCGGTTCCCTGAGCGGTACGTCCTTTTCAGTCTTGAGATTCAAACATTCATCGGGCCCGGCCCGAAATTCTCAACTTTAAAAGGAACGCGACATGGCAACTGGCACAGTGAAATGGTTCAATGATTCGAAAGGCTTCGGCTTCATCACTCCTGATGGCGGCGGCGAAGACCTGTTCGCGCATTTCTCTGAGATCAACATGCAGGGCTTCAAGACCCTCAAAGAAGGACAAAAAGTTTCCTTCGAGATCGTAGACGGCAAGAAAGGCAAGCAGGCGGCGAAAATTCAAGCTGCTTGATAGAGCCAACTCTTATTTGAAAAAGCCGGGCTGCATGCCCGGCTTTTTTTGTGGTGCGCCCTGCGCGGGCGGGCCATAGATCAGGGCGCCTTGAAGGCGCTCTTTTTATGTCCGCGCCGTGCGGCGGCCGCAAATTCGCGGGTTTGGAGCAGGTATGGATGCAATCATCGTGGGCGGCGGCATCGGCGGGTTGACGCTGGCGCTGGCCTTGCACCGGCGCGGCATCGCCTGCCGCGTGTACGAGGCGGCGCCGCAGTTCAAGAGCGTCGGCGTGGGCGTGAATATCCTTCCCCACGCGTCGAGGGTACTGGCCGAACTAGGTTTGGAGGATGCGCTCGCCAAGGTCGCGGTCAGGACCCGGGAGGCCTGTTTCTACAACCGCTTCGGCCAATTGATCTACAGCGAGCCGCTGGGCCGCTACGCGGGCTACGACTGGCCGCAGTTCTCGATCCATCGCGGCGATTTGCATGCGCTGCTGCTCGACGCATTCAGGAGCCGCGCCGGCGCGGACCGGGTGCACAGCGGATGGCGCTGCGTGCGCGAGGAGCAGGATGCAGACGGCGCGACGGCGCACTTTCGCGATGCAAACTCGGAGCGGGAACTGCCTCCCCAGCGCGGGTCCGTGGTCATCGCCTGCGACGGCATACACTCCGTCATACGCAAGCAACTCTACCCTGACGAGGGCGGCCCGATCTACTCCGGCGTCAACATGTGGCGCGGCGTCACGCGCTGGCACCCCATCCTGTCGGGCGCGAGCATGATACGCGCCGGCTGGCTCGCGGGCGGCAAGATGGTCGTCTACCCGATACGCAACAACATCGATGCCGAGGGACGCCAACTGGTGAATTGGGTCGCCGAGATCGAAACTCCGGACTACAAACGATGGGATTGGAACCGCCCGGCAGAACGCGAGGATTTTATCGGCGCGTTCGAGGACTGGAAATTCGACTGGCTCGACGTCCCGGCGCTGATCCGCGGCGCCGACACCATCCTGGAGTTCCCGATGGTGGACAAGGACCCGCTCGCGCGCTGGAGCTTCGGCCGGGTCACGCTGCTCGGCGACGCGGCGCATCCGATGTACCCGCGCGGTTCCAACGGCGCGGGCCAGGCGATTCTGGATGCGCGCGCGCTTGCGGACGCCCTGGCGCGGTACGCGCATCCCGTCGAGGCCCTGCAGGCCTACGAGGCCGAGCGCCTGCAGCCGACGGGGAACGTGGTCAGGACGAATCGCAAGGATCCGCCGGACGCGATCCTGCGCGAGGTGTTCCTGCGCAGCGGCGACCGGCCTTTCGCCAAGGTCGACGACGTCATCAGCCGGGAGGAACTGGTGGCGCTGTCCGAAGGCTACAAGCGCGTCGCCGGCTACGACAGGAACGCGCTGAGCGCGCGCCGCTAGCGCCGGCGAATCCCGGCTGCGCTTACTTCGCGTACTTGCGGAAGTCGGGTTTGCGCTTTTCGCGAAACGCGTTGCCGCCTTCCCTCGATTCGTCGGTGTCGTAATAGAGCTTGAGCGCCTGCATCGCGAACGAGGAAATGCCGCGGATCATCTCGGTGTCGACGTTGAAGGAGCGCTTGGCGAGCGCGATGGCGGTCGGGCTCATCTGCAGGATTTCGCCGCACCATTTGGCGACCTCGGCGTCGAGCTGGTCGTGCGGCACCACCGCATTCACCAGACCCATCGCCAGCGCGTCCTGCGCGCTGTAGCGGCGGCACAGGTACCAGATTTCGCGCGCCTTCTTCTCGCCGACCACGCGCGCGAGCAGCGCCGTGCCGAAGCCGGGATCGACCGAGCCCACCTTGGGGCCGACCTGCCCGAACTGCGCCTTGTCCGAGGCGATGGCCAAGTCGCAGATGGTCACCAGCACGTTGCCTCCGCCGATGGCGTAGCCGTTGACGCGCGCAATCACCGGCTTGGGGATGTCGCGAATGATGCTCTGCAGTTCCTCCACCGGCAGGCCGATGGTGCCGCGCCCGCCATAGCCGCCGTCGTCTGCGTCCGAGCTCTGGTCGCCGCCGGTGCAGAACGCCTTGTCGCCTGCGCCGGTGAGGACGACGACGCCGATGTCGCGGTTCCAGCCGGCCTTGCCGAAGGCCTTGATCAACTCTTCGCAGGTGTTGCTGTTGAAGGCGTTATAGACCTTCGGCCGGTTGATGGTGATGGTGGCGACACCTGCTTGTTCGGTATAGATGATGTCCTTGAATTCCATGATGTGTTCTTCCCTGTGTAAGTCTTACGCTTTACGAAAATCTCAGCCGGCCATGGTCAGGCCGCCCGATACTGACAGCACCTGCCCGGTAATAAACGCGGCGTCGTCGCTGGCAAGAAAGCAGATGGCGCCGGGCAGATCGCCCGGCTGGCCCAGGCGGCCGAACGGGATGGAGCGCGTGAGCGCGTTGCGCAGCTTGTCGCCGTACTCGCCCTCGCCGCAGAAGTCCTTGAACAGCGCGGTGTCGGTCGGCCCGGGGCAGACCACGTTGAGCCTGACCTGCTTCTTCGCCAGCTCGCGTGCCAGCGTCTTGGTAAAGGCGATCACGCCGCCTTTGCACATGGAATAAACCGACTCGCCCGAGGACCCGACGCGCCCTGCGTCGGAGGCGACATTGACGACGCTGCCGCGGCCGCGCGCGGCCATGCCTTTGAGCACCGCGTGGTGCATGTGCAGCGGCCCGTAAAGGTTGATGGCGACGATCATTTCCCACAAGGCCTTGTCGGTGTCGAGAAAGTCGGCCGCCCGGTCCCAGCCGGCGTTGTTGACCAGCACGTCGACGGGACCCAGGTCGCGCTCGACTTCGGCCACCGCTGCGATGACGCGGACCTGGTCGGCGATGTCGACCGCGTAGTCCCGGGCGCGCCCGCCTGCCGCGCGTATCGCGGCTGCGGTTCTTCCTGCTGCGTCGGCGTTCAAGTCGAACACGGCGACCTGCGAGCCCTCCTCGCCAAAGCGCTGGCACACCGCGGTGCCGATGCCGCCGCCGCCGCCTGTGACAATGACTACCTTGTCTCTAAGACCTCTCACATTGGCTCCTTCAAGCAGTCGCAACGCGCAGGCATGCACTCATCGGCCAGGCGGTAGCGCAACGCCGTGCGCATGCTGCTTGTGTTCCGGGTTATTGTTTAGTTCGACGTCGTTCGGTATTATGAATACGACATCACCGTGGCGCAACCGAGTTCTGCGCCGAGAATTTCAGATGGCAACCGGCACAGAAATTCGGTTGCATCTTTCGCCGCCGGATCTATGGGTGACCCGGCGAGCGCCGACATTCCCAACCAGGCAAATCCGGAGAAAACGACATGGACATTCCCGCTCACGACCAACACCAGGAGTTGCGCGATGCGCTGCGCGACCTGTGCGGCCAGTATCCCGACGAGTACTGGCGCACGATCGATCACGAGCGTGATTTTCCGGTGGCGTTCATCGATGCCCTGACCAAGGCCGGCTGGCTCGCGGCGTTGATCCCGCAGGAATACGGCGGTTCTGGCCTGGGGCTCGCCCAGGCTTCGGTGATCATGGAAGAGATCAAC
>Ga0182021_10005563_pt1 | contig 14942 bp, 9 predicted proteins | sample 612E3MmetaG_FD_120493 | JGI IMG/M metagenome (GOLD analysis project Ga0182021, IMG submission 120493) | Permafrost microbial communities from Stordalen Mire, Sweden - 612E3M metaG (Illumina Assembly) | ecosystem: Environmental > Terrestrial > Soil > Wetlands > Permafrost | place: Sweden... | reverse complement strand
GTTCCTCGGTTATACAGCAAGAGATAAAGCAGGACTAGGATGGACCGGATGGAAAGATGCTGATATTTACATTTATGAAGCGACAGTGCTGTCTGAAAATAAAAAATAGTTATGTATCATGTCGTTAGCACAGGTGTCGCATCTACAATATTATATCTGATAAGCTATTTTTTTTACAGAACAGGCTTTTATTCTCTAAATGATCATCGGAAATTCTGGAACATAATTCTGTCTCTGACTTTTTTGCTTGCAGGATCAGCGGGATTATTCCTGGCTTTGCAAATAACATATAAGTGGAATATACCATTTATTAAATCTGTATTGCAATGGCATGTCGAATGTGGCATTGGTCTGGCTTTTACTGGGATCTTTCACTTCATATGGCATCTCTCCTACTTCAACAAATTATTCGTCAAATCTAAAGATGATGTCAAATCTGTTGTAACTACATCAAGAACAGCAAAACAAAACACCATTAATCTCATTATTATCGGTTTTGTAAGCTCAGCTGTACAGTTATTACTTATCAGGGAAATAATGAATATCGCAGGAGGTTATGAACTTATAGCCGGGACTTTTCTGGGGTCGTGGCTTATTGGTTCTGCCGCCGGCGCCGCAATGGCTCGCAGATCTGCAATAATGGATATCAAGAAGATAAACACATACTTTGCTGTCGGCCCGCTGGTGATATTATTCCTGCTTCTGACCCTTGAAAGATTATTTTTAAATTCAGGAGAAACACCATCATTCTTTTTAAGTGTCATAATTACACTTATTGCTCTCTTTCCTTTCTGCTTTGTATCGGGTTTCACCTTTATAAAGCTTATTAACAGTTCTGAAAAAAGCTTGAATTTTCGTCCGGGAAAATCATTTTCGATTGAGACTTCAGGTGGAATAATTGCGGGCGTTGCAGTTTCCATCCTTACTGCTGGTTTGTTAAACACATACCAACTCTTGCTAGCTATAATAATTCTGAATATAGCTTATGTCCTGATATCATTTTATTTCAAAGAGATAAAAGCAAAGATCATTAGTGGTTCTGTCATGGGATCTCTGGCAGTTGCTGTGCTGGTCTTAAATCCGGATATATTTTTTCGACAGCAGCTTCTTCATGGAATAAATGTCAGGAATTCCAGGGACACGCCATATGGAAACATTACCACTGCTTTTTATGGAGGTGAAAAAAGTATCTATTATAACCAGCGGCTGCAATCCTATTCCAACGATGAGATTGAGCGTGAGGAAAATATTCATTATGCAATGCTTCAGCTTGATAACCCTAAAAACATCCTTATAATTTCCGGTGACATAATGTCGCATCTGAAGGAGCTAATGAAATATAACCCAAAAATGGTTTTTTATGTTGAGAGAGATCCGGCCCTTATAAACCCCGAACTAAAAAGGAACGATTCACTCTTAAAAATCCTTACTGTAATTAACGATGATGCTTTTAGCTATATCAAAAGTACCAAAGAAGATTTCGATGCTGTAATTCTTTTATTACCTCCCCCTTCTACACTTCTTTTGAACAGGTTCTATACAACTGAATTTTTTCGTGAAGTGAAAAACAGAATCGGCTTAAAGGGAATCTTCGTCTGCTCACCCGGAAGCGGGGAAAATTATTATAGTAAAGAATCAGTAGTATTGTATTCTTCAATTTACAACAGTCTTCGTGCAGTATTCAGAAATGTAAGGCCGGTTGTAGGAAATAAACTGTATTTTATTTCATCTGATGCTAAATTATCTTCATCATTTTGTTCATTATCAGAAAGAAAAGGGATAAAAAACATTTACGTCAATTCAGATTATTTGTCAGACGATCTAATGGAGAAAAAATCGGCCGAAGTGCTTGCTGTCATTGATCCGGGTGTCAAACAAAATACCTTCGGTTTTCCTGTAGCATGTTTTCACTATCAATCGTACAATCTCAGCAAAAACCTGAATGAAAAGGTTCCATCAGTCATTATCCTGGTTTTTGTCTTCTTTCTGCCTGTGTTTTCCGTCAGGAGAAAAAACCTGATAATGTTTTCTTCTGCTGCTGCTCTATCGGGTTTTGAAATAATTATACTTCTTGTTCTCCAGACGGCAATAGGTTATATGTATCTGCTTACAGGCCTGATAATAGCCTCCCTTATGACTGGTCTTGCTATCGGATCGGGGCTCTATCTGAAAAGATCAGAGACATTTTTAATCAGGATTATTGCTCTTTTTTTAATCATCTTTTACATTTTCACTGGTTTGATATTCAATAAATTAGCAAGTGGAAACAGCTCCTTATTTTCTTTAATCCTGCTATTATTGTTTATATTTATTCCTTCGGTACTGACTGGTCTGTTGTTCAGCATATTGACTAAAAGAAAAGAGCCCTACTCGGACCCTTCATCGGTGTATAGTGCGGATCTTGCAGGTTCTGCCCTTGGATTTGTTGCAGCAGCAGGTCTGGCAATTCCTGCCCTGGGCATAAAAATGACAATAATTCTGCTATCAACACTTATTTTTGCAGCTCTACTTTTTGGAACAGTAACTAACAAATTGTAGTTTTAATTCTGAAATGTTTTTCAAAACAGTTGAGATGAATATCAATAATTGTGATGAAGCCAAGCGTGAATTCCTGAAAAAATGTTTTGCATTTTCAGCAGGAATGGTTTTTCTGCCATGCGGGATATCTTTGCCGGGTTCTTCTGATGATCTTCCGGATATTTATAAAAAGGTTGCACTATTTCAGGAAGAGACTGCCCGCGGTATTATGTGCAGAATATGCCCAAATGAATGTGTATTAAAAGAGGGTGAAATAAGTAAATGCAATAATCGCAAGGTTTATAAGTCAAAGCTCTACACTATGGCTTATGGCAACCCTTGTGCGGTAAATATCGATCCGGTTGAAAAGAAGCCTTTGTATCATTTTTTACCGGGCTCAAGAGCTTTTTCAATTGCAACTGCAGGATGTAACCTTGTCTGTCTAAATTGTCAGAACTGGTCCATTTCACAAACGAGTCCTGATAAAACAAGGAATTATGAACTTCTGCCAGAACAGGTTGTAGATGAATGTGTTAAAAGCAAGTGTAGTTCAATTGCATATACTTATTCTGAACCTGTTACATTTTATGAATATACTTTTGACACGGCAACATTGGCCAGGAAGGCAGGAATTAAGAATATTTTCAAATCCAATGGTTATATTTACGAAGAGCCCTTAAGGAAACTTTGTACGGTTCTTGACGCAGCTAATATTGATCTAAAAGCATTCAGTGAAGCGACCTATCTTAAACTCTCCGGAGGAAAGCTTCAACCCGTTCTGAATAGCCTGAAGATTTTCAAAGAGATGGGCACCTGGCTCGAAATAACCAACCTGGTCGTACCTTCATGGACGGACGACCTCGATGAGATAAAAAAAATGTGTGGTTGGCTGGCAACAAATGGCTTCACAAATACTCCCCTTCATTTCAGCCGGTTCTATCCATTATATAAGCTCGACCAGCTTCCTCCAACACCGGTTGATTTGCTTACGAAGGTGGCTGAAATAGCATCAGGGGAAGGGCTTAAGTATATTTATGTTGGAAATATTCCTGGAAATGAAATAGCCGATACAAAATGCCCATCCTGTGGTAAAATTATTCTCAAACGCGATGGTTACCGCATCTTATTCAATAATATTACAGATGGAAAATGCCCATATTGTAGGAAAAAAGTAGATGGAGTATGGATGTAGAAAGTAGAATATAAAATCTATAATAATTCAATTATAAAGATCACGAATGAAGCAATCTGAAGCAAGGGACAGAATTGAAAAGCTACGCAGGGAGATCAATGAACATAATCACAGATATTATGTGTTAAATCAGCCTGAAATTTCAGATTTTGAATATGATCTGCTTCTCAATGAACTTGAAACTCTTGAAAAAAAATTTCCAGAACTCATTACCGAAGACTCTCCCACAAAAAGGATTGGAAGCGATGTAACAAAGGAATTCATTCAATATGAACATAAATATCCTATGCTCTCTTTGGGAAACACTTATAGCGAAGAAGAAATCAGAGATTTTGACAATAGGGTCAAAAAAACTGTTAATTCTGAGGTTGAATACGTTTGCGAACTAAAATTTGATGGAGCATCAATTAGTATTACATATATCAATGGACAATTACAGAGGGCCGTGACAAGAGGAGACGGAATCAAAGGTGATGATGTTACCTTGAATGTTAAAACCATAAAGAATATTCCGGTCAGAATAAATCAGGAAAAAATTCCTAAGGAGTTTGTTTTGAGAGGCGAAATAATATTTACCAGGTCAGTATTTGACAGGCTGAACGAAGAAAGAGCCGCTGATGGAATCCAGCTTTTTGCAAATCCTCGTAATGCGGCCGCAGGTACACTTAAGCTTCTTGATCCAAAAATTGTTGCCTCACGATCACTTGATTGTTTTTTCTACTTCTTATTAGGAGAAGATCTGCCTTATGACAATCATTTCGACAACATGAAACTTGCATCCAACTGGGGGTTTAAAGTTCCGGAAAGCATGAAGCGCTGCAAAGACATTGGCGAAGTTTTGGAATTTATAAACTATTGGGATACGGCACGCAGGAACCTGCCTTATGATATTGATGGAGTGGTTATTAAGGTAAATTCACTTGCCCTACAAAAGGAACTAGGATATACCGCCAAATCACCAAGATGGGCTATTGCGTTTAAGTATAAAGCGGAACAGGTTTCCACAAGACTTTTATCAATTGCATTCCAGGTAGGTAGAACTGGTAATATTACCCCTGTGGCAAATCTTGAACCGGTGCTTCTCGCGGGTACAACTGTAAAACGGGCCTCACTCCATAATGAAGATCAGATTGATCTGCTTGATCTTCATATAAATGATACTGTTTTTGTTGAGAAGGGAGGTGAAATAATACCCAAAATAGTTGGAGTTGATCTCACAAACAGAGAGCATGAAAGCAATAAGGTAGCTTTTATTTCAAATTGTCCTGAATGTGGGACTTTACTGGTAAAAAATGAAGGTGAGGCAAATCATTATTGTCCGAATTATCTTCATTGTCCTCCTCAGATTAAAGGAAGAATAGAACATTTCATAAGCAGGAAAGCAATGGATATTGATGGATTGGGTGAAGAAACTGTTGATCTGCTTTTCAGTAAAGGACTGATATCGAATATTGCCGATCTCTATGAATTAAAGAAGGAACAATTGGTTCCGCTTGAAAGACTTGGAGAAAAATCTGCCTCAAATATTATTAAAAGTATTAATGATTCTGTAAATGTACCCTTTCACACTGTTCTCTTTGCTCTTGGAATCAGGCATGTTGGGGAGACAGTGGCAAAAACCCTTGCAAAAGAATTCAGGACAATAGAGGACCTGATATCTGCCGATGCTGAACAATTAACATCTATTAATGAAATCGGTCCAAAAATCGCCGGAAGCATTATTGGATACTTTGATGATGCCGATAATAAAGAAATAATCCGGCGGTTAAAGAGTTACGGAATCAGGTTTTCTGGTGAAGGTACAGGTTCAGCTGTATCAGATAAACTTATAGGAAAGACAATTGTTATCTCTGGAGTGTTTAATAAACATTCCCGTGATGAATATAAGGAACTCATCGAAAAAAATGGAGGCAAGAACTCATCCTCAATATCGGCAAATACTTCTTTTATTCTTGCTGGTGAAAATATGGGTCCCTCAAAAGAAGAAAGAGCTAAGGAACTTGATGTTGAGATAATAAATGAGGAAGAATTCCTTAAACTAATAAGTGAAGAATCATAAATCTGATTACATTACTTTAACAAAAAACAGTTAGGTTTGTATTATGGAATTGTTTAAAAACATAAGGCTTAAAAGAGGAAATGCCATTCTTCAAAAAAAGATGGCAAGAATGAAAAGGACAAGGTTCAAAGGCAACATCAATAATGCAAAATCCATGGGATTGATTTGGGACGCCATCAATCCTGATGATTTCGTAACTCTTTCGCTGTTCTATCAGAAAATGGCGGAAAGAAATATAGATGTCAAAATTATGGGCTATTTTCCGGGAAAAAATCTTCCCGACAAATTAACAGCCATCAGATATCTTACCTGCCTTAAGAACGAAGATATTAATATTACATACAGACCTGTTTCGGCAGAGGCTAATACTTTCATAAAAACACAATTTGATATACTGATTGATATTAATTTCAACAATATATTCCCTTTAAAATATATATCATATTTATCTAATGCAGGTTTTAAAGTCGGTATATTTGATAACGGGAACAAGAACCCGGTTTATGACCTGATGATGGAATGCAACAAATCAACTGACATTAATACTTATCTGACACAGATAATTTATTATCTCGAAATGATTAATACTGGAGCAAAAATACAAGGAGAATAAACTTAAAACTATGAAAAAATTCAAAGGTACTGGTGTTGCAATTGTCACGCCATTTAAAAATGATTCTAGTATCGATTTTTCAGCGTTGGGACGTGTTGTGAACCATGTAATAAAAGGAGGTGTGAACTATATCGTTGTTCTTGGAACGACAGGTGAATCTGTTACGCTTTCAAAAGATGAAAAAAAGGCAGTTGTCTGCTATATAAAAGAAGCTATTGACAATAGAGTCCCCCTGGTTGTCGGTATCGGGGGCAATAATACACAGGAAGTCATAAACCATGTCAGAAACACTGATCTGACAGGGGTTGATGGAATTTTATCGGTAGCTCCATATTACAATAAACCAAATCAACGCGGTTTGTTTCAGCATTTTAAATCAATAGCCACTTCAAGCCCTGTTCCAGTAATCTTATATAATGTCCCGGGAAGGACATGCAGTAATATCGCCGCTGAGACATGTCTTCAACTGGCGCACGAATGTGAAAATATTGTTGGCATTAAAGAGGCTTCAGGAGATATGGAACAGATAATGAAAATCATAAAAGGCAAGCCGGAAAATTTCATTGTCATTTCAGGCAACGATATGGACACATTACCAGTTATTGCAATTGGCGGATCGGGAGTAATATCTGTTTTAGGGAATGCTTTCCCTGCAGAATGCAGTGAGATGGTTAATCATTCTCTGAAATTCAATTTTAAAGCTGCACGAGAAATTCAGTTTCGTTTCCTGGAAATGACTGAGCTTCTTTTTACAGACGGAAATCCTGCCGGAGTAAAGGCGATGCTGAGTCTAATGAATCTTTGTCAGAATAATCTCAGATTGCCGCTAGTTACAGTAAGCAAACCAATATTTACAAGGATACAGAAAGCTATTGACGAGCTAAGATAACTATAATGCTTATGCGTGCGGCGTGGGAGCTCCTGCTTGCTGCTGTCCGTGACATTGTTTATATTTCTTTCCGCTTCCGCATGGACACGGGTCATTTCTTCCTATCTTTTTTTCCACCCTTACCGGTTCTGTTTTTTGTTGTCTGTCAGGATCGCCTCCACCAGTACTGCTGTACTGCGAAAAGTCGCTTTTTGATGCCCTGTAATTACTCATATCTACCTGACGCCTACGCTCTGCTTCCTTCACCTGCTCTGGGTCCTGTGAAGGGATGTGTCCCTTCATAAGAGTACTTACAACATCCTTATTTACCTGATTTAACATCGTTCTGAATAACTCGAATGATTCAAATTTATAAATAAGTAAAGGGTCTTTCTGTTCATAAGTAGCATTCTGAACTGACTGTTTAAGTTCGTCCATTTCTCTCAGATGCTCTTTCCATGCATCATCTATTGTTGCAAGAACAACAGTCTTTTCGTATGCTTTGGCCAGCTCTTTGCCTTCTGATTCTGCTGTTGCCTTGAGGTTAGTTATTACCTGAAATACTTTTATACCGTCGGAAATAGGAACAACAACATTTTCATAAACATGAGACATTTTTTCATAAACATCCTTCAGAACGGGGTAGGCTTGTTTTGAAATAGCTTCTTCTTTTCTTTTGTATGCTTCAAGTACCTTTTTATAAACTTTTTCTACAATTTCACCGGAGGCGGATTTTACAAATTCCTGTTTCGGCACAGGAGAGTCCATTGAGAATGAGCGTATAAGGTCAAAATCAAAACCTTCATAATCAGCCTCTTTATGGTAAGCATCTACCAGTGTTTCAGTGACATCGTACATCATATTTGCAACATCAACACTTAGTCTTTCTCCCAGTAAAGCATGTTTTCTCTTTTTATAAATGACCTCTCTCTGTGAATTCATAACATCGTCATATTCAAGAAGTCTCTTTCTGATACCGAAGTTATTTTCCTCAACTTTTTTCTGTGCTCTTTCGATAGATTTTGTGATCATAGGATGCTGAATCATTTCAGCTTCTTTCAATCCCAACCTATCCATGATTCCAGCTATCCTTTCAGAACCGAACAATCTCATTAACTCATCTTCGAGTGATACAAAGAATTGCGATGAGCCCGGGTCTCCCTGTCGACCCGCACGTCCACGTAGCTGCCTGTCAACCCTTCTCGATTCATGTCGTTCTGTGCCGATAATGGCAAGTCCACCTGCCTCAACTACTTCAGGGGTCAGCTTGATATCAGTTCCACGTCCTGCCATATTGGTGGCAATTGTAATTGTACCGGGTTTTCCCGCTTCAGCAACAATTTCAGCTTCGCGCTGATGAAGTTTGGCATTAAGTACATTATGTTTTAACCCCTTCATCTTAAGCATCCTGCTTAATAATTCAGAGATCTCGACGGAAGTAGTACCAACCAGGACAGGTCTCCCCTGTTTATTCATCAGGGCTATCTCATCGATTACAGCATTGTACTTCTCTCTCTTGGTTTTATATACAATATCCTCCCTGTCTTTCCTTATGCAAGGTTCATTTGTCGGAATAACTACGACATCAAGTTTATAGATGTTCCACAATTCTCCTGCCTCCGTTTCAGCTGTCCCTGTCATTCCGGCAAGCTTATGATACATCCTGAAATAGTTCTGAAGAGTTATTGTGGCATAGGTTTGTGTAGCAGCTTCGACTTTAACATTCTCTTTTGCCTCAATAGCCTGATGAAGGCCATCAGAATAACGGCGTCCTTCAAGAATACGTCCGGTCTGCTCATCAACAATTTTTACTTTGTTATCCATCACGACATATTCATCATCTCTCTCAAACAGAGTATATGCTTTCAGAAGCTGTGTCATGGTATGTACTCTTTCAGACTTAACTGAATAATCCTGCAAAAGTTCATCCTTTGCAGTTAACCTCTCCTTTTCGTCCAGACTCGATTTTTCAATTTCAGCAATTTTTGAACCGACATCCGGAAGTATAAAAAAGCTGGCATCTTCCACTGATGTGGATATCAGGTCAATACCCTTTTCAGTGAGTTCAATAGTATTGTCTTTTTCTTCAATAACAAAGTACAGCTCATCAGTTGCTTTGTGCATATCTTTGTTATTATTCTGCATATAGAAATTCTCTGTTTTAAGCAGAAGAGATTTATTTCCCTCCTCGCTTAAAAACTTTATCAGAGCACTATTTTTTGGAAGACCTTTGAATGCCCGGAGAAGGAAAAGTCCTCCCTCTTCATTTTTGTTTTCAGCTACAGACTTTTTTGCATCTGCAAGTATCTGAGTAACTAATTTTTTTTGTGCACTGACAAGACGTTCTACTTTTGGTTTAAGCTCATCAAACTGCTGATTATCAGCCTGAGCTGTCGGACCCGAGATGATAAGCGGAGTACGGGCATCGTCTATCAGAACGGAGTCCACTTCATCCACGATAGCATAATGGTGCTTCCTCTGGACAAGATCTTCAGGATTGACCGCCATGTTATCTCTCAGGTAGTCAAATCCAAACTCATTATTTGTACCAAAAGTTATATCAGCATTATAGGCTTTACGGCGCTCCATTGAATTAGGCTGGTGTCTATCAATACAATCAACTGTAAGACCATGAAACTCATATATAGGGCCCATCCATTCTGAATCACGTTTTGAGAGGTAGTCGTTTACTGTTACAATGTGAACACCTCTTCCTGCAAGGGCATTAAGAAAGACCGGAAGAGTTGCAACAACGGTTTTCCCTTCACCGGTTGCCATTTCCGCAATTTTCCCTTTGTGGAGAGCAACACCACCAAAAAGCTGAACATCGTAATGGATCATATCCCATATGATCTCATTGCCACCGGCGATCCATTTATTACTCCATAGTGCCTTTTCGCCATTAATAGTTATACTTGGACGCGAAGCTGCCAGATCCCTGTCATATTGACGCGCTGTAACTTCAATGATGCTGTTTTCTTTAAATCGTTTTGCTGTTTCCTTGACAATTGCGAAAGCTTCAGGCAGAAATTCATCCAAAATTCCTTCAAGCTTTTCCTCTATTTTCTTTTCAAGCTTATCAATGTTATTATAAATCTCTTCCTTAATGTAAACATCATCTTCTTTTTCAGCATTTTCTCTTAGCTCTCTTATCTCTTCTTCATCTTTTGCAATTCCTGACAGAATTTTGTTTTTGAGATCTGTCGTTTTGTCCCGAAGTTCATCATTTGTCAGTCCACTGAGCTTCTCAAATTCATTGTGAATCAGTATCACGTGGGGATCTATCTCTTTCATATCCCGTTCATTCTTATTGCCCAGGAATAGACCAAGGATCTTATTTATAACGCTCATTTCTAAGAAATTTTCAATTTTAAAATATCCGTCAAAAATAGGTTATTTTATCAAAATAAATTCTAAAACCATTCTTAAATAGCAAAAACCCCGCCATAAATGCGGGGCTAAATGCAACTCAAATTAAAATGTATGTAAAAAGAAGGTGACAGAATTATCCGTCATAATGGCTGATTGGCATTAGTATTAGTCTCAGCAGCTCTCAAGCCGAGAATATCCCTATCAAATATGTACATGTTGTTTTTTCCTACCAGATGAAGCTTATCAAGAATGATACGAGCTGAAGCCTCTTCCTGAATCTGTTCATTAACAAACCATTGCAGAAAGTTATGAGTAGTATAATCTTTTACTTCAAGAGTAACCTGAACGATCTCATTTATACTGGCCGTGACAAATTCTTCATGTTTAAGTACCTGAGTAAAAACATCTTCTGCACTCTTAAAATCTGAAACCGGTTTCTTAAATGCAGGAATTATTGCTTTACTCCCTCTTTCATTAATGTACTTTATGAATTTTAGCATATGAAGTTTTTCCTCATCAGCCTGAACGTAAAGCCATGATGCTATTCCGGCCATCCCCTGGTTCTCTGCCCAGGAGGCCATTGCAAGGTAAAGATTTGAAGAATAACCCTCTCTCTCAACCTGTCTGTTACAAATATCTTCTACTTTTTTATTTAACATGGTAATAAAGTTTAATATTATAACAATAAACTAATCCTGTTGTTCTGAATTTAGTAATTCTTCTATTTTTTTTAGCAGATCATGTACCGAGAATGGTTTTGAAAACACTTCATCGGCACCCAGTGCCCTGGCTAAACTAAGATAGTTTCCAGGTCCGGCTTTTCCCCCACCTGATATTGCAATGACCTTTGTTGATGGTTTTATCTCTTTAATCTTCATAATTACTTTTAGTCCATCTTCATCTGGCATAATAAGATCAGTTATCACCATATCAGTAATTCCAGGTTTAAAGTGTAGTAACGCCTCCTTACCATTTGATGCTTCAATAACAGTATATTTCATCTTCAATAACGAGATTTTCAACATCTCTCTAAGGTCCCTGTCATCTTCAACTATCATAATACCAGCCATATCAATCACTTTAAGGATAATTGTATTGCATTGTGGATCTCTTTAAGCGAAACAGGTTTTGTTAATTGCTGTTTTACTATTCCCGAATTTACAAGTTTTTCTGATGATCTCAACTGATTTCTATCAGATATCATTATCACCGGTATATTAATTTGTTTTGCAGTATAAATATCAATCAGATTTTCAGGTAGGATTTCTTCAGAGTCATCCATATAAATAATAAAATCTGGTTTGGTGTCTGTTTCGGAAATCAACTTGGCTAATTGGTTCAGATCTGAAGCAAAAACCACCGCATAGCCACTTCTCTCCAATGCCAGTGAAAGTATTCTTGATTCATACCTGTTTCCGGAAATGAATAAGAGGTTCTTACCTCTCTCATTCAGCTCTTCAATATTATGATATTCACTGGACACGGGCAGGTAGACTGAGAAAACCGACCCTTTATTCTTTTTACTTGAAACAAGTATTTCTCCCTCAATCTCCGAAATAATTCCATGAACCACCGACAAGCCCAGACCAGTCCCTTTTCCGATTTTGCGAGTTGTAAAATAGGGTTCAAAAATTCGATGCATTAACGATGGGTCCATTCCTTCACCGGTGTCTTCAATGGTCACCAGGGCATATTCATCAGCAACAATATCTTTGTTCAGATCGTGCCTGACCAGACTTCCATCAACGATAGCAAATTTTACGAACATTGTCCCTCCTATCTCCTCCATTGATTGGATTGCATTTGTCATAAGATTGAGAAAAACTCTGAAAAGCTGGGTGGGATCAGCATGAATATGAACGTCTGTAACGGGTATATCTTCTTTAATATCAATATTCTCGGGTTTACCTGATTTAACAAAACCGATTGTTTCATTTAGAACATCAGCCACACTCACTGGGATCTTTTCCTGATCAATCTGGCGGCTAAATGTAAGAATCTGGTCGGTAAGAGATTTGGCTTTGGTTATCGCTGTGATTATCCTGCTTACCTTTTCTGCCGACGCAGTCGATTTAGGTATCTCTTCCAGAAGCATTTCGGAATAACCATAAATGGTTGCCAGAATATTGTTAAAATCGTGTGCCATACCACCGGCCAATGCCCCAATTGTCTCAAGTTTTTGCGCCTGAAGCAGCCGGTTCTCGAGCATCAGCTCGCGGGAAGAATCTTCAAATGCAAAATCGATGTAAGAAGGATTTCCAGATTCATTTGTAACAATAAACCCACTTATTCTGCAAGCTATTTCATTACCATTGCATGTAAAAAGCTGGACGCGCCCAAATGTTTTAATCTGAGTATTAAGCAATTGTGAAAGATGAATTTCGAAAAGACCTTTTTCCGCATAAAATTCCTGAATTCCGAGACCTGCCAGTGAATTCTCATCTTCACACTCCATTATTTTAAGAAAAGCTCTGTTTGCATGAATTATTGTTCCTGCAGTATCACACCTCAGAAAACCTATCGGTAGATTTGTTTCAAGTTTTTTGAACTCTTCTTCCATATCATTCACAACCTGCTGAGATAGCCTGAGGTCAGTAATATCAAATGTTTCAGCCAGCAAATGTGTTATTTCACCTGAATCCTTTTTTATGGGGCGAAAAACAACTTCAAAAAACCTGTTACCAAATAATGGGGTATTGAAATTTGCTTCGTACCTGACTGTATTTCCAAGAAAGCATAAATCGATGTTACCTTTTATTTTGCTTTCAAATGTCTCTTTACCCCATATTTCCGACAGCGGTTTCCCAATAATTCCTTCAATCTTGATGCTTTGAGCATTGCAGAACGTAGCATTTACCTTTTCATATACATAATTCCTGTTAATGATGCTAAGCATAGATCTTGAATTATTGGCAATATGATCACCAAAATTCTTTTCATCAGATAAATATCTGAGGTTCTCCTTATCTTCTATATCCCTAAGCACTCGATGAAGGAGAGATTGAATCCTGCTTAGTGATGCCGGAGTAATTACATCATAAGCTCCTGACTTAATCATATCAATAGACTTTCCTCTTTCTCTGTCTTCAACTATGAAGATTACTAGTGCAAAAGAATCATGCTTTAAAACCAATTCAAGGAACACCTTCCAATCGTCTGAGGTATTTCTCTGGTCGGATATTATCAAATTGGCTTTTGTATCTGGTAAGTCCGATAGGAAATAGAGACCGGAATCAAAATAATTAACCTGAACAAAATCAAGAGATTCCCTGATAGTTTTCTTAAGACTAGCAGCAAAGACCTGGTCTTCAGAGACTAATGCAATAAATAATTTTCGTTCCACAGACTTAACATCTATTTCAGCATTTACTCAATATCAAGATTAAAGGTTCTCTTCATATCTTTAATTACCGGATACTTCCCGGCAAGATAATTGTACTTCTGCTCATCTGAATAGAGAATTTCATTGGTTTCGGAAAGATCAACCACAGTATCAATATCAATTTTTATTATACCAAAACGTTTCTCAAGAAAATTTATAAGTTTCTGTTTATAATTCTGGATAAACATGTCCTTCTGAGCCTCATTACTAAGGTGCAAAAGAACTACATCCCCGTCTTGCAGTTCCGGCTTTATCGATTTAAACATACTTGCCACTCTGGGGCTATCAGGAACTACCTCGGATGAAAAGTCTTTCCAGGCTTTTGAAAAACTAACATCATTAAACTGAGATTCTATTGTATCCTCATTTTTATCAACATAAACCTCTTTTGAAATCTCAGATTTTTTGTATTGTTCAGGCTCTTCTGCAATTATATCTTTAATCGATATGTTCTTTGATTCCTTCGCTTTAACCGGTTCTGGTTTATTAGGAATCAACTGATGGTGACTAATTTTATTCTCCTGGTTTTCAAAAGACTGGTTAATGCTTTCTGACTTTAACTGGGACTGAGGTTGCAACTCAGATTTTTTAACAGGAAGCTGGTCATTCTTTTTTTTTTCGATAACCGGTTCAGTAACTGAAGCAATCGAGCACAGTTTAATTAAAGAAAGTTCAACATGCAAACGCTGGTTTTTACTATTTTTATAAGCAAGATCGCATTCACTGACTATTTCAAGAGCCCTAAACAGAAAGTTAACCGGGCTTTTCGCTGATTGTTTAAGATATCTTTGTTTTATCAAAGGAGTGGCTTCAAGAAGCCGGATTGTAATTTCATCTTTGCTTACAAGCAGATCGCGGAGATGGCTATTTAATCCGGAAATGAAATTGTGACCATCAAAACCTTTTTCAAGAACCTCATTGAATATAAGTAAGGCCGCT